>Ga0210384_10004877_pt1 | contig 14840 bp, 11 predicted proteins | sample IncBWH2MmetaG_FD_160574 | JGI IMG/M metagenome (GOLD analysis project Ga0210384, IMG submission 160574) | Forest soil microbial communities from Barre Woods Harvard Forest LTER site, Petersham, Massachusetts, United States - Inc-BW-H-2-M | ecosystem: Environmental > Terrestrial > Soil >...
CCGGCATCCTTCACGGCACGCACATCCATGCCGTCAACCTGTTCGCCCGGAATATTGAAGGAGGCGCCGCGTTTGCTGAAGTCGGTCTGCGCCGAGGAACGTGTTACCGAGGTGCCCATGGCGTAGCGGTTGTTCTCGATGACATAGACCACCGGCAGCTTCCACAGCTCGGCCATGTTGTAGCTCTCATAGACCTGGCCCTGATTGGAGGCGCCGTCGCCGAAATAGGCCAAGCTGACGGAATCGTTACCGCGATAGCGATTGGCGAAGGCCAGCCCCGTGCCGAGCGACACCTGGGCGCCGACGATTCCATGGCCGCCATAGAAGTTCTCCGCCTTGGAGAACATGTGCATCGAGCCGCCCTTGCCCTTGGAATAGCCACCGCGGCGGCCGGTCAGCTCGGCCATCACGCCCTTGGCTTCCATGCCGCAGGCCAGCATGTGGCCGTGGTCGCGGTACCCGGTTATCACCTGATCGCCCTTCTTCAGGGCCATCTGCATGCCCACCACCACGGCTTCCTGGCCGATATAGAGGTGGCAGAAGCCGCCGATCGCGCCCATGCCGTAGAGCTGGCCGGCCTTTTCCTCAAAGCGCCGGATCAGCAGCATGTCGCGCAGCGCTTTCAGCTCCTGCTCTCTGGTGAATTCCGGCGGGGAGCCGTGCTCCTTTTCCTGACCCTTGTCCTTTGTGTCGGTTTTTTTGGGGGAAGTGGCCATGGCAAATCCGGCTGGAAGAGAGAGTGGATAGGCCCTCTCTAACCCAACTCAATCCGGCGTTAAAGGATTGCGTGATGCGGCAAATGAATAGCTATGCCGCACTGCAATGCGACATGAAACTTTCGAAATTGATTTGCTTAGTTTTTGGAATCGGACTGCGCGCTGGCCGGCAGCATCCGCACCAGCTCATGCGGGTTGGCATAATCGAGCTGATAGCGCGCGCGCTCGTCCAGCATGTCAGGATCGACCCGGTCGGAGCGGAGCAAGGAGACCCGATGCTCGCCCTCCGCCCGCTCGCGCTTCAGCCGGGCAAGCTCTGATGTCAGGGAGATGATCTCCTGGTCGAGTTCCTGCCGCGCATTCAGCCCGTATTTGCCGGTATAGGCGTTGACGCCGAAATAGCCGATCAGGGCCGCCGCCACCGCATAGAGGGCGAGCCCCGTGAGGACCGATTTCAGGCGCGAGCGCGTGACCATGACCGACCATGCGACGGGTGGGTTAATGGAGCCCTAATGCTCCCCGATCCTCACGGTGAGGAGCCGCGGCCAAGGGGCCGCTCCTCAGGATGAGGGTCTGGCAGCGCCGCCAGCCAACTTTGCCCCCCTTACGCGTTCTGCTTCTCGACGAACTTTGCAAACGCCGTCAGATACTGCTCCAGCACCTTCTGCAGGCCTTCCTTGACGATCTCGCCCTTCTCATTGAAGGCGTCGCCGATGCCGTTGAGATAGGTCTCGGGCTGGCCCATGATCGTCCCGCAAATGCCCGGCAGGATGTTCTGCAGAGCCTTGGCCGCATTGACGCCGCCGAGCGGGCCTGGCGAGTTGGAGATGATGCCGGTCGGCTTCTCCAGGAACGAGCTCTTGCCATAGGGGCGCGAACCGACGTCGATGGCGTTCTTCAGAACGCCGGGGATGGCGCGATTATATTCGGGCGTGACGAACAGGACGCCATGCGACTTCTGCAGCTTCTCGCGGAAGGCAGTCCAGTCGGCCGGCGGATTGGCCTCCAGGTCCTGGTTGAAGAAGGAAATGCCGTGCAGCGTGGTCACGTCGAGCTTCAGCGAGGGCGGCGCGAGCTTGGCAAGCGCGTTGGCGATCTTCAGCGAAAAGCTCTCTTTGCGCAGGCTGCCGACGATGGTGACGATGTGGTGCGTGGCCATGGGGTATCCTTCAATTGAGCCCTGAGAAACGGGAGCGCACTTAAGCCGGATCGCGAAAATCATGCAAGTGCATGCAACGCGCGATTTTGGAAACGCAGCGTTTGCGAAAACGAGCCCAAAAGCAAACGGGCCGCCCTCTCGAGCGGCCCGTCGTTCTGCGCTGAATGACGGCAGAGCCGTCAGATCGTCGGATTCCAGGCTGACGGGATCAGCCGATATTTGTTGCCGTCCTTTTCGACATGGCCGATCGAAGGGAAGGTGAAGTGGAAGCCGACCACGGTCGCCTTCTCCGCCGCCGCCATGTCGTAGAATTTGTGACGAGTGGTTTGCGCCAACTCAGGTTCAGTGTCGTAGGCGACGTGCCAATCCGGATTACGCAGGAAGAATTCGGGAATATTGGTGACGTCGGCCTGGATCAGCACCTTCGCGTCGCCGGAGGCAACCGCAAACGACGTATGACCAGGCGTGTGTCCGGGTGTGCCGATCGCGGTGATGCCAGGGGCGACTTCCTTGCCCCAGTCATAGCGCGTCACCTTGGATTCGATGCCGGCGTAGATCTTCTTCACGTTGGCAAAGTAGTTCTTCATCATCTCGTTCGACTGCGCCTTGGCGGCGTTGTCGTCGCTCATCCAGAATTCCCACTCCTTGGCCGGCACCAGGAGCTCGGCATTGGGAAACGCCATCGATCCGTCGGCGGCGCGGATGCCGTTGGTATGATCGGGATGCAGATGCGACATCACCACCATGTCGATGCTCTTGGGATCGACGCCTGCGGCGGAGAGGTTTTGCAGGGTGCGGCCGACCGCGCCCTTGGTCGGCTCCAGCATGGAAACGCCGTTGCCGCAATCGATCAGGATCAGTTTTGATCCGGTGTTGATGAGCTGCGGGTTGAAGGGAACGGTGACCATGCCCTTCGGCATGTAGGCGGCTTCTGCCGCCTTGAGCGCCTCGTCCTTGGGGACGTTGGTCACGAACTTGTCGGGCATCGGGAACGAGCGTGCGCCGTCATTGATCGAGGTGCACTCGTAAGCGCCGACCTTGTAGCGGTAGAAGCCGGGCACCTGTGCGCCGGCCGCCGGCACGGCTCCCTGCGCGGCAGGCAAGCCAAGCGCGCCGGCGGCGCCCGCGGCGATAGCGGCTCCGGCCAGGAGCAACTGGCGGCGGTCGAGATCGGTCATGGATATCCTCCCCTGAAGTCTGACTGAGGCGGCTTCTCCGCCCTCGTCGCGGCGGGAATGTTTCCCCGTCGCGGCGAGAACGCAAGCCTCTCGCCCCCCTTAAACCCCGGGAGGAAGGCCTTCATCCGCCCTTGTTCGGATTGATCAGGAATTTCTCGCCGGTGGCGCGCTTGGCGTAGACCGCGAGGTTGGAAAGATCGAGCGCCTCCTGCAAGGACACGACTTTCGTATAGTGGCTGGCAAAGGTGGTCTTGAGCTCGGAGACGACGCGCTCTCGCAGTTTGTGGCCATCGACCGGCCCGACCTTCATCAGGAACGGGGTGAGCAGCCAGCCGCCGACGCCCCAGGCCATGCCGAAGGCGCGGCTGAGCTCCACCGGGCGTGTGTCGAGGCCGCCATAGATATAGACCTGCTTGTGTACGTTGGTGCCGTAACGACTGTAGGGGACCTTCGCCGTCTTGATGATCGCGGCTTCCATGGCCGTGAGGATTTGCCCGGCGAGCTTGCCGCCGCCGATGGCGTCGAAGGCAATGGTGGCACCCGTGTCCGCCAGCGCCTGGGTCAGGTCCTCCATGAAGCCCGGGCTCGAGGAATCCACCACATGCTTGGCGCCAAGCTTGCGCAGCGAGTCGGCCTGCTCCTGGCTGCGCACGATATTGACGAGGCCGATGCCGTCCTTGAGGCAGATCTTGTTGAGCATCTGCCCGAGATTGGAGGCGGCCGCGGTGTGAACCAGCGCCTTATGGCCCTCGCGGCGCATGGTCTCGGTCATGCCGAGCGCGGTCAGCGGATTGACGAACCAGGACGCGCCGTCGGCCGCCGTGGTGCCTGCCGGCAGCGGCATGCATTCGTTGACGCGCAGCGTGCGATATTGCGCATACATCGCCCCGCCGATCATCGAGACCGTCTTGCCCATCAGGGCTTTCGCCGCATCCGACGATCCAGTCGCGATCACGACACCGGCGCCCTCATTGCCAACCGGCATGGATTCATCGAGCCGCCCGGCCATCGATTTCATCGCGGCTTCGGGGACTTTGGCGGTGACGACAGGCGCGTCCTTCGTTCCCGAGACTTTCGCCGTGGAAAGGTCGGCGGCGCCGGTCAGAAGTCCGAGATCGGACGGGTTGATCGGCGTCGCCTCGACCCGGACCACGACCTCGTCGGGCTTGGGCTCGGGCGTCGGCACGTCCAGGAGCGAAATCTCAAGTTCGCCGCTCTTCTTGATCAGCGAACGCAGTTGCAGGCCGCTTGTCTGTTGGGATGCCACGATGAAGTCCCTCCCCTCATTGTTTTGCTTGATTGGGAGTGATCAGTTAGGCGCGTTGAGCCGGACAGACAAGGGCCGACCGCCGACCGGCCGCAAGCGGCCCGCTCGCCATCACGTTTCCGGCGATGCGACCAGACAACGAAACCGCGGCCGTCGGTGATGCAGATCACTCGCGCCGCGCGACAGATTGTGCCAAATAGACGCGCCGCTCCCGATCGAACTGCAAGTCCCGCAATGCCCCGCCTGCCCAATATCCCGTCAATGACCGCCCGACTGGTGCTGGCGTTCGTGCTTTACCTTGCCGTGCTGGGAAGCGTGAGTTGCCGGGCCGACCAGAGCCGTGTCGCCCTCGTGATCGGCAATGGCGCCTATCAGAAGGTGCCGGCGCTGCCAAACCCGCCGCGCGACGCCGGCGATGTCGCGGACGCGTTGCAGCAGCTGGGGTTCAATGTCACCCGCCTGATCGACGGCGACCTCGCCCAGATGAACCAGGCGCTTATCGAGTTCGCCGCCGCTGCCGCCAGAGCTGACACCGCGATCGTGTTCTACGCTGGTCATGGCATTGAAGCGGGCGGCCAGAACTGGCTGATCCCGGTCGACGCGGAGATCGCGAGCGACACTGATGCCAGCAAGCGGGCCATCAGCCTGCATCAGGTGCAGGGCCTGGTCGAGAAGACGAACGGCCTCGGCCTCGTCATCCTGGACGCCTGCCGCGACAATCCCTTTGCGATGCAGGTGGCAGCCGAGGCGCCGACAGCCACCTCCGGTGGCAAGCCCCAGACCGCGTCGCGCTCCATCAGCCACGGACTGGCACCGACCAATCCCACCGGCAACGTGCTGATCGCGTTCTCCGCCAAGGACGGCACGACGGCGGAAGACGGCACCGGCCGCAACAGTCCGTTCACGACCGCCCTGCTCCATCACCTCGGCGATTCCGGTCTGGAAGTGACCTTCCTGTTCCGCATCGTGCGCGACGAAGTGATGAAGGCCACCAACAACGCGCAACAGCCGTTCGTCTATGGGTCGCTGTCGAAGGAGGCGATCTATCTGAAGCCGCCGACCGGCGACCAGATGCTCGCGACCATGCCGACCTTCGCTCCCGAAACACGACCAACCAACCCGTTGTTCTCGGCCGATGACGTCAAGCGCGTCGCTTCCGTCGCGCGCGACAAGCATTTCAACATGCCCCTCTTCCAGATCGACGCCCTCGATGGCGACGTTCCTGACAATTTCAAGCCGTTCCTCGGCGTGTGGGTCAGCCGGATCGGCAACGGGGGTGGTTCGGGTCGGCAGACCATGTTGATCGTGAGCCATATCGACAAGGATGGCGTCGCGTCGGGCTATTACGTCTACGGTCCGCCCACGGCCAGGACCTGGAATCAGAACCCGTCCGGCTTCAAGGCCTTCAAGACCAACATCGTCGGTGGCGCTCTGCGCGTCCAGCTCCTTGCGCAGAACAAGCCCTACGAGGTCATGTTCAAGACCATCGACGAGGGCCGCCTGCACTATCAAGCGGAGGAGAACCAGCGCGGGTCCTCCAACACGCTCTATCCAGTCTGGCGGCTGGTCGACGCCGCCGCCGGCAAGAACGTTGCCGACGCCGCCCTGTCGGCGCCGCCGACCCGCGAGGAGCTGCGAGGCTCCCGGCCAGCCGAACATGCCCCGCCCAATGGATCGAAGACCGGCGAGATCAGCAACGGCAATTGCCGTTGCAAGAGCGAATGCGAGACCGGCCAATCCCGATTCTCACCGGGCAACTCTGTCGGCGCCTGCAAGGCACAGTGTGCGGCCGCCTTCTCCGGATGCACCAGGGGCGAGGTACGCTCGACCGTCCGCCGGAATTGAGCGGGCTGTAGGAGCGAGCGCTCAGCTCAGCGCCTTCAGCGCGCCCTTGCCTGCATAGATCGCCTGCCGGCCGAGCTGCTCCTCGATCCGCAGCAACTGGTTGTACTTGGCGGTGCGGTCGGAACGCGCGAGCGAGCCGGTTTTGATCTGGCCGCAATTGCTGGCGACCGCGAGATCCGAGATGGTGGAATCCTCGGTCTCGCCGGAACGGTGCGACATCACGGCGGTGTAGCCGGCCTTGTAGGCCATCTCGATGGCCGCGAAGGTTTCCGTGAGCGTGCCGATCTGGTTGACCTTGATCAGGATCGAGTTGGCGCGGCCGTTCTTGATGCCGTCGGCGAGCCGCTTCACATTGGTGACAAAGAGATCGTCGCCGACGAGCTGGCACTTGTTGCCGATCAGGTCGGTCAGCTCCTTCCAGCCCTCCATGTCGTCTTCCGACATGCCGTCCTCGATGGTGACGATCGGATAGCGCGAGACCAGCTCGGCCAGATATTTGGCCTGCTCGGAACGCGAGCGGGTCTTGTTCTCACCGCCATAGACGTAGTTGCCTTCCTTGAAGAACTCGGTCGCGGCGCAATCAAGCCCGAGCATCACATCACTGCCGGCCTTGTAGCCGGCCTTGCCGATCGCGCTCACGACGAAGTCGAGCGCGGCGTCCGCCGACGGCAGGTTCGGAGCGAAGCCGCCCTCGTCGCCGACATTGGTGTTGTGGCCGGCTTTCTTCAATTCGCCGCGCAGGGTGTGGAAGATTTCCGAGCCGCAGCGCAGTGCCTCGGCGAAGGTTGCAGCCCCCACCGGGAGGATCATGAACTCCTGGAAGTCGATGGGATTGTCGGCATGCACACCGCCATTGATGATGTTCATCATCGGCACCGGGAGGGTCCGGGCCGAGGTGCCGCCGACGTAACGATAGAGCGGCATGTCGAAGGATTCGGCCGCCGCCTTGGCACACGCGAGCGAGACGCCGAGGATGGCGTTGGCCCCGAGCCGGCTCTTGTTAGCCGTGCCGTCGAGCTCGATCATGGTCTGGTCGATGGCGACCTGGTCCTCGATCGCCTGATCGGCCAGTGCCTCATAGATTTCGCCATTGACGGCCTCGACAGCCTTGAGCACGCCCTTGCCGAGATAGCGCGACTTGTCGCCGTCACGCAGCTCGACGGCTTCATGCGCGCCGGTGGAAGCACCTGAGGGCACCGCGGCGCGGCCGATCGAGCCGTCCTCCAGCACGACGTCGACCTCGACGGTCGGATTGCCACGGCTGTCCAGGATTTCGCGGCCGATGATGTCGACGATGGCGGTCATGATTGCCTCTTCGGAAATTTTGCGGGATCGAGCGGTCGGCGCCGCTTCTACCGCAACGCAACGGAGCAGGAAAGGCTCCAAGCCCGGAAGTTACGAAGCCCGGAAGTTCTGCGCCCAACAATAAGGCCGCGTTATTGATTCCGGCGAAGCTGCAGTTCCAGCAGCGGCACGAATTGCTGGCCGCTATGCACGTCGCGCTCGACCACCCCGCCCTGCGGCGTCGTGCGCGGGTATGAAATCTTGACCATGTTCAGCGACTTGACCTCGAAGCGCTTCACATTGATGACATCGACGCCGTAGATCGCGGCAATGCTCTCGGCGGAGATGGCGGGATCCGCGTGATAGCAGGCGTAGCTGTCGGGACTATCGAAAAACAGATCGACGGTGACCCAGAAGGGACCGGCGTTCTTGGAGCGGACGTAGCGGCAGACGTCCTTGAGCCTAGCCATTGGCGGCACTTCTCCGCGCGAGCGCGAGATCGATCCAGCGGGTGCGCGCGAGCTCGAAGGGCGATGACACATGCACTACATGGTTCAGGTGAAACTGGAACACCTGCCCGCGCTCGATCTCCGCAGGCGAAAACGGAAAGGCATAGCTCGGCAGCTCGTTGCCCTCGCGCACCGGGAAATGGAAGAAGATCGGATTGCACACCCGCGCGGCTTCGGTCGCCAGGGCTTGCGTTGGCGCGGTCGCGACAAACATCAGGCCGATCTCGCGTGGCGGCGATGTTCCTTCCGCAGGCCGGCGTCCTGACACGGCGTTCCAGCCATAGGGGCGAAGCGAGATATCGATGTCCGCATCGGCGCCCATGGTACGCGCCACGCGATCGCGCAGCCCACGCGCCATGCGCGCGACAAAGGCATCGACATCCGCCAACACATTAGGGTCCTCGATGCCGACCAGCATGATGGTCTGGAACGGTCCGCCGCCGGCGCCTTCAAGCTTCATGGTGTAAGGCTTTGTCTCCCACCGTGACCCCGTGACGCGAACGCGCCGTTCATCGAGGGCGACATATTCCGCATCGGTGACGTCGAGCACGCCGCCGGGTTCGACGAGACGAAACGGATCGCTGTTCTCGTAGAGCATGTGCGCCGACACGGTTTCGGGCGTGCAGCGGTTCTGCGGCGACAATGGCTCGATGGTGAAGCCATCGCGGCCGACGCTCATCATCACACCGGGACTGGTCGGGTTGACCGTGCAAAGCCCGCCGCATTCGGCGATCTTGGCCGCATGCCAGGCCGCGGCCACGTCGGCCCCATGCATCAACGGGACGGCGGCGAGCACGGCGGTGTCGGTGGTCCGGCCGCCGAGAACGATATCGGCGCCCTCGGTGAGAGCCGCGATGTACGGCTCCGGTCCGAGCAGCGCGACAATGTGGGTGCAGGCGTCGAGGTCGGCGTCGATCACATCAACCGAAGGCGCGAGCGGCGTCACTTTGCGCGCCTTCAGGTCCGCTGCATTCTGCTCTGAATAGATCACCGCGATCCTGGGCGTATCGCCCTGCTCGCGCGCGACCTCCAGCACAATCTCCAAGGTCTGATCCACGGCCATATCGCAGCCGGACGTGCCGCAGGAGCCGATCAGCAAGGGAATGCCGGCCCGCCGCCGCGCGGCCATCAGGATCGAGAGGTCGCGCTTGATGGAGGGTCGTCCGTACTTGGTCCGGCCGGTCGCGAGATAGGCTGGACCAGAGTCGGTCGAGCCGGCGTCGACCGCAATGGCGTGAGGCGCCATCGCCAGCCCGGCGTCGATCTCCTCGGCACGAATGCCCCAGCCGAGCACGCCGGCCGGCACGAGCACGCGGACGTTGTCGGCTTCAGTTGCGGTCATCCGATGTCACCTCTCATGATCGGACTAGCGCGAAATCTCTTCCAGCTCCAGATTGAGGGTGCGCGGTCCCCAGCCGCCGATCGAGACAACCACCATCGTCATCGCCACCGCGATCAGGCCGAACACGCCCTTGGTACCCGCGGTTTGCAGGAAGAAGGCAATGATGAAGCTGGCAAAGACGGTGCTGATCCGGCTGAGCGAATAGGTGAAGCCGACGGCGCGGGCGCGGACGCGCGCGGGATAGAGTTCGGCCTGATAGTTGTGGAAGGAGTAGGACAGCACATTGTTCGACAAGGTGATGAGCACGCCGCACAGGATCAGGAGCGGCATCGTGTTCTGGAACGAGAACAAAACGCCGAAGGTTCCGATGCAGATGGCAGATCCCACCACCTGCCATTTCCGCTCGCATTTGTCCGCGAACAGCATGGCAAGCCACGGACCGAAGGGAGCCGCGCAGGCGATGATGAAGGAATACAGCAGGCTCTGGCTGACATTGATGCCGGTCTGCTGGGCGATCAGCGTCGGCACCCAGGCCGCGAAGCCATAGAATCCGAAGGTCTGGAAGAACTGGAAGACCATCAGCATCACGGTGCGGCTGCGATAGGTCGGCTCGAAGATCTCCGAAAGGCGGCCGACGGGCTGGAGGTCTTCCACCGCATGATCCTGCGGCATGGGCAAGGGCTTGCCGCCGAGGTCAGCGGCGACCTTCGCTTCGATCGCAGACGCAACCGCATCGGCTTCATCGAGCCGCCCCTGATTGATGAGCCAGCGCGGGCTCTCAGGCAGCGCGCGGCGAATGAACCAGACCGCGATGGCACCGGCAGAGCCGATCAGGACCACCCATCGCCAGCCATCGATGCCGAAGGGGCTGATCGGAACCAGCATGAAGGCGACAAAGGCCACGATCGGAACGACCGAGAACTGGACGCCCTGGTTGAAGGCGAAGGCGCGACCGCGCATCGATTTCGGCACGAGTTCGGACAAATAAGTGTCGATGGTGACGAGTTCGACGCCGATGCCGATGCCGGCGATCAGCCGCCACAGGCACACGGCAAGGCCGGTGGTCTGGAAGGCCATCACCAGCGTCGCCGCGCTGTACCACAGCATCGAATAGGTGAAGATCGTGCGGCGTCCGTACTTGTCGGCGACATAGCCGAAGCACAGGGTTCCGATGAAGAGGCCGAAGAAGGTCGCGGCGACGAACAGCGCGGGTCCGGCGAAGATGCTCACCGACACGTTGGTGAGCAGCCCCGCTTTCATCAGACCGGGCACGACGTAGGCCGTCATGAAGAGATCGTAGAGCTCGAACATGCCGCCGAGCGAGAGCAGCGCGATCATGCGCCAGATATGCCGGGTGCCCGGAAGCCGATCGAGGCGTCCAAGAATCGTGGCGGCGCGCGATTGCGTGAGTGCATCCATGCTGGTCCCCCCTAATTTTGTTCGCCGTCGGTTGAACCGATCGGCTTGTTATCCGGTCAGCATGCCCTCTTTTCGCCGATCGTTATAGGGGTCTGTTTTTCGACTGGACTTAAACCTGGAGCTTACGAGCCTCGTTGCCGCGCTGCACATCGCTCGCTCGCACGAAGGTTCCGACGAACCCGTGACGCTGCCGTCACAATTGGCTAAAGGGAGCCGGAACGGAGACCCTCATGTCCACCAAGCCCCGCAAACCGGCCAACTCGTCCAACCTTCAGCTCGGCCGCGCCGTCGAATGGCCTGATCGCCCCGAGAAGGCGCAAATCGATCGCGTCCCCAATCCGCAAAAGGGCACGGATTACCTGGTGCGCTTCACCGTGCCCGAGTTCACCTCGATCTGCCCGGTCACGGGACAGCCGGATTTCGCGCATCTAGTCATCGATTACGCGCCCGGCCCATGGCTGCTCGAATCGAAATCGCTCAAGCTCTACGTCGCGAGCTTCCGCAACCACGGCGCCTTCCACGAGGATTGCACGGTCATGATCGGCAAGCGGATCGCGGCCGAGATCAAGCCGAAATGGCTGCGGATCGGCGGCTACTGGTATCCGCGCGGCGGCATTCCGATCGACGTGTTCTGGCAGACCGGCCGGCTGCCCAAAGGGCTCTGGGTTCCGAGCCAGGGCGTGGCGCCCTATCGCGGCCGCGGCTAGAGCCTCGCCCCCGCCACGCGGTTGCCGGCGATGACCGGGGCTTCCCTCGCCTGTGCTAGAGTCTTGGAAGAGATTCGCCGAGGGAAAATCCTTGCAGAGCACCGCCGGCCCTCGCGCCATCCAGGAGGCGGAGCGGCAAGAGACACTTCGGAAGCACCTCGAGACGTTGCTGGCTGCATTCGCCGCCTACCGTGAAGGCAGACATGCCGACGCGCAGTTGCTTTGCCGGCGCATCATTACTGAGCTGCCTGATCTTTTTGAGGCCGTGCATCTGCTCGGCGTGTCCGTGCTCGACTGCGGACAGCACGAGGAAGCGCGAGGGATCCTCGAACGCGCGGTTGCGCTCAACCCCGGCTCGGCGGTTGCTCATTCCAATCTCGGCTTTGCGCTGTTCAAGCTCGACCGCTGCGAAGAAGCGCGCACGGCTTACGAAAAAGCCATTGCGCTGAAGCCAGACTTTCCGATGGCGCTGAAGAATCTGGGCAACACGCTCATGCGTTTGGAACTGCCCGAACAAGCGATCGCTGCCTTCACACGCGCAATCGAGCTAAAGGGTGATGACGCTGACGCCTATTGCAACCGTGGCGTCGCGGAAATGATGCTCATGCGACACGAAGCGGCCGCCATCAGCGCAGAGAGCGCGCTCGCGCTTCAGCCGCGCCATTTCGAAGCCATGGTCGGCAAGGGATTGGCTCACCTTGAGCTCCGGCACTTCGAGGTGGCGGAGGCCGCATTCAATGCCGCGCTCGCGATCAAGCCGGACATGGCGGAACTCCTGGCCCACCGCGGGCGGCTCTATGTACAGTCCGCACGGAGGGCCGAGGCGGAAGCCGATTACGATGCCGCCGTCGCGCTTGATCCTTCGCTCGAAGTGGGATGGCGGGGGAAGGCGCAGATCAACCTGATCGCAGGTCGGGTGGCGCAGGCAATCGCCGCCTGCAAGAAGGCGCTCGAGCTAAATCCGGCTTCCGAGATCGGCCTCACTTTGCTTGGTTGGTGTCACGGAAAGCAGGGAGAGACCGCCGCCGCAATCCAGCATTTCGATCGGGCGCTGGAGATCAAACCGGATTGCGAGACGGCGATCACGAACAAGATTTTCTATCTGGATTTTCTTTCCGACGCGGATTTCACCATCCAGCAGGCGGCGCGAAGATATTGGTGGGATGCGATCGGCGCTAAATTCCCAAGGCGCAAGCTGGCGGCGCGGCCGCTCGATCCGCAAAAGCGCATCGTCGTCGGATATGTGTCGTCCGACTTCAGGAATCATTCGGCGGCACTTGCCTTCCTGCCGGTGCTGCGATCCCACGACAAGGCGGACTTCCAGATCAACTGCTACTCTTGTTCGCCGATACAAGACTCGCAAACCGTCGTTTTCCAGTCACTGGCCGACGTTTGGGTCGACGCGGTGCGCCTTTCTGATGACGAGCTGGCAGACCGCATTCAAGCCGACGGCGTTGATATCCTTGTCGACCTCTCAGGCCATACGACGGGCAATCGGCTGGGCGTGTTCGCGCGCAAGCCGGCAGCGGTCCAGGTCACGGCCTGGGGCAGCGGCACGGGCACGGGCCTTCAGACCATGGATTACTTCTTCGCCGACCCGGTGATCATTCCGCAAAACGTCCGGCATTTGTTTGCGGAGCGCGTGTATGATTTGCCGTCAGTGATCACGATGGAGCCGATATCCGACGTACAAACTTCCGCGCTTCCAATGCTCCACAACGGCTTCGTCACCTTCGGTGTATTCAACCGGATCGACAAGATATCCCACGAAGCGGTAGCGGTCTGGTCGAAACTGCTGCGCACGGTAACGGAATCGAAGATCGTCATTAAGCACTTTGCCCTCGACGAAGCGTTTCTGCGCGATGGTCTGATCGGTCGTTTCGTGGCCCATGGCGTTTCGCAGGACCGCGTCATCTGCATGGGCTCGAGCGCGCGCCGTGACCACCTGCAAGCTTTCGAAAACATTGATATCTCGCTCGATCCGTTTCCGCAGAACGGCGGCATCAGCACCTGGGATTCGCTCTATATGGGCGTTCCGGTCATTGCCAAGCTCGGCAATGGGGCGTCGTCACGTGCGGCCGGAGCGATCCTGAAAGCCGTGGCTCTCGACGACTGGGTCGGAGACGATGATGACGGCTATGTTGCGATTGCGCAGAAATTTGCGTCAATGCCGTCCCATCTGGAGAAGCTGCGGGCCGAGTTGCCCGCCAGAATCGCGAATTCGCCGGCAGGAAATGTCGCGGTCTACACACAGAGGGTCGAGGCAGGCTATCGGCAATTCTGGCGCGATTATTGCGCGACGGCCTCCGGCGCGGATCAGAGCCAGGGCTAGAGCTAAGGCTCGACCTCCGGCCGTCTCGCCGCATCCGCGGGCGCACGCTGTTTCAACAGCTGCGCGCAGACGATCCCGAGCACGATCATGCAGGCGGCCGCCACGCCCAGCGTCACGGCCTTGCCGCCATGCTGCAGGCCGAAGCCATAGGCGATCGGGCCGACGGTCTGGCCCATGAAGAAAAAGAAGGAATGCAGCGACAGCGCGGTGGCGCGTGCCTCCACCGACAGCTCGCTGGCGAAGACCTGGATGCAGCCGTGGATCATGTAGAAACCCCAACCCATCATCAGCATGCACAGGAACTGAAGTTTCCAGCCGGGACCGAATGCGGTGGCCATGAGCTGGATGCCGACCAGCGTGGCGCCGACGATCATCATGCCCTTCATGCCGATCCGCGGCAGGAAGCGCGAGACTGTTGCCGTGTAGAACAGACCGCCGATCGCAAAGCCCGCGATCACGATGCCCGCGACCGACAGCGATGTTTCGCCGAGATCGAACAGGAACGAGGCGATGAAGGGGAACAGGCCGAGCACGCAGCAGCCTTCGATGAAGACCGTGGAGTAGCACACGCGCGCGTTCGGGTTGGCGAAGATCGTGTGATAGCCGTGCTTGAGCGCACCCAGGCTCGCGCGCGGCGGAGAGTTGAGCTGCGCCCCACGAAAACCGGCCGCGACGGCAATTGCCGCGACGACGACGAGCCCTCCCAGGATCGCCAGCACGCCGCGCCAGCCAAGGAAATCGCCGATCAGGCCCGAAAACGTTGCGCCCAACAGATTGCCGGTCATCGAACCCGCGAGCGTGCGGCTAATCCCGATCTGGCGCTTGTCGGCGCTGACGAGATCGCTGGCGAGGCCGAGCGCGACCGGAAACACGCCGCCGGCACCGACGCCCGCGATGATGCGCGAGACGAACAGAATCGGAAACGAGGTGGCCAGCGAACCGACGAGATTGGCAATGCCGAGGATCACGAGGCAGAAGATCATCAGCCGCGCCTTGCCGAAGAGATCGGCGGCCGCCCCGACCAAGGGCTGGATCACCGCGAAAGTGAAGGCGAATACCGAGGAGAAGCCCGCGGCCGCCGC
>Ga0210384_10004878_pt1 | contig 14839 bp, 15 predicted proteins | sample IncBWH2MmetaG_FD_160574 | JGI IMG/M metagenome (GOLD analysis project Ga0210384, IMG submission 160574) | Forest soil microbial communities from Barre Woods Harvard Forest LTER site, Petersham, Massachusetts, United States - Inc-BW-H-2-M | ecosystem: Environmental > Terrestrial > Soil >...
TGCAGGCGCGAAGTGCCAGGACATAAGACGTATAAACAAACAAATATTAACCTCTGTTATCGCTGCACTTATCTTAACAATCTCCGCACTGGCGCTGGCGCTGCCGACGGCATCGGTTCCGCGCAAATCACCCGAGTTCACCATTTCAGTTCCCCCAGGCAAGACCACTCTTCTTTCCAGCTACAAGGGCAAGGTCGTGGTTGTGGAATTCTTCTTCATCGCCTCGGAACACTGTATGCATGTCGCTCAGGTTTTGAACAAGCTCAATCAGGACATGGGCTCACGCGGATTTCAGCCGATTGGCATCGTTTTCGATCCACCCAAAGTCCCAACCAGTGGAGAGAAGGTGATCCCATCTCTGGTGGACTATTTCAAACTTACCTATCCAGTGGGCTTCGCGAGTAAGGCGGACGTGGATACCTACCTGAGCCGCACGGGGAACGAAGTGTTGGCCATCCCTCAAATGGTTGTGATCGACCGCGGGGGAATGATACGCGCAGCGACCGGAGATCACACCGATCAGAAGTTGGAGGACGAAGACTCGCTGCGCGTGCTGATTGCTGGATTGCTCAAAGAAGGGACACCCTCCCGCCCGGCGAAGAAATAGGCAGCGCACAAGCAATATGTCGGCTTTCTACTACGGCTCAAAATACAGGGTCAAAGCCGAAGTGATTAGGAAATTGGTTGAAGAAATCATCTGGAAAGCTAAAGCTCGTTGCCGAAGACCCTGAGAAGAAAATCAATAGACGATCGACCTCCATGCTCGGTCAGGACAATCGTTCAATTCACTAGCACGTCCTCCAGAACTTATTAGAAAATAATTAATACATCTATCTAAGTAATTAGCGATGGCGTTCTGTCATTCAACGTTTTATGCGGAATACGCAGGGAAGAATTTGGGTGCAATAAGGTGCAACAAGTCCTCATGATTCCTTAGAGCGCCAAGAGTGGCGACCGGCGCCGTGAAATAACAACTAGTTGCCTCTGGACGATGGGCTGTCACGGTAGAGGCTGCCTGCACGCGCACAGCGTAACTAGTGCTCCTGCTTGGCAGGCAGACCCTCTACTGCCTTTCGCGTCTGAGTGCTGGCCCGATGCTCGTGCGGAAGCGCAGCAGCCTCCTCTTCCCACGTCGTGGATGCACCGACTTGATGGCGCCGGTCCCAAGTTGCTGTCGTGCGAAAACCCTACTCACCTAAATGTTGACGCAGGGCCGGTAAACTTCCGAATGGTAATGATAAAACGCATATCCAGGCGCAGGGACAATGTCTGACCGAGCCTCATCTGGCCGATTCAACCTTGACGTATAAGCTACTGAATATCGTTACTTTATTAAGTGGGGAGCAGCAAGACTAATAAATTCCCGTGTTGTTATGATCTTGGTTTTCTTCCAGAATCTCGGAAAATGTTTCTGATTGCCGGTAATGAGGTAGTCCGCTCGCGCTGCGTCGGCGCATTCCAGAAACATATTGTCGTCGGGATCGCCGGCGACTTCCAGGCGCCGCGACGGCTTGACGATATGGCTACGGTTCTTGATGAGCTGCAGCAGTTGCCGCCGCATTCCCTTGCGGATACCCAACTCCTGGCGCGCGAGCACATCCGCATATTCCTCGAGAATCGGACGCGACACGTAGAAACGCGCCGGCTTGGTAAGGGCCAGCACCAGGGTGGTGCGCTGCAGGCCCTCCGGCTTCAGGGCTGCTGAGACCAGTACGTTGGTGTCAATGACCAGGCGGAGCGGAAGCATTACTGCTTCTTCTTCTGCTGCGCTCTGGTTGCTTTAATTATCTGGTCGATCTGGCGTGACGTGACGGTGTTGGTTCCGTTCCGCTCCGACTCTTCACCGATGATTCTCAGAATCTCGGGCTCCGGCGCCGCGAGCTTCACGTAGTCGCGGATGCTGAGGAGCACCGCCCTGGGCGTGCCGCGCTTCTCGATAATAAGAGACCGGCGCTCATCCTCGACACGGTTGAGCAGTTTCCCGAAGTTCGCGCGGGCGCGCAAAACAGAAACCACTAACGTGCCATTCTTGCCAGTGGTTGTGGTGGTGGCCATACACTCTCCATTTCAATTATTTGAACTGTACAGTTTAACAGGGGCTCAGTCAACTGGATTGGCTGGATTGGCCAGGTGCAGCCGCCACCCAGCCTTCTTTCTCCTTGGCGTCGTCTGAAGAATGCATTTCAGCGCGACCTTTCAGACCCGATTCCAAGCAGGATTCAGTGTACGGCGCTAGGTCGCTTCCACTGGCTTGTAATCGGCGGTCCGGAAGAACCATAGCGAAACCTGCCGCCCGGCCAGAAGCGCCGCATAGAAAAGTTTATCGTTCTCATTTCAGACTCCGTGGCAGCGCCAAGCTCACGTCCCGGCAGAACATGGCTTGCGCAGTTCGACCCACACAATAACATCACCGATTAGTGCCTCGAAACATACTTGATGGCTTCACGGAGCCTCGCAGGTTTAAGTTTTGGAGGATTCCGCAACGACGTTCCAGGGCAACAGTTCCGCGATGCGATTGATAGGATGTTCGGCTTTACCTTGTCGTAGCGAATTAGCGCTCGCATAGCATAATCTTCTGTCCGACCACAAACCCCCTTTTCACCTTGATCGAGCTGGAATTGGATTTTGAACCTATCAACGCCACCCGGAGGAACTTGTTGAGCGACTTTCACCGGGGCACTCGTAGTTTAGGGGTTCAATCCTCATGGGTTCAGCTTTTGCAGCTCGCTCATTTACTTCTTGCACCCAATAGTTGCGATTTTTCAATTCGGCCGCGTCCGACCTGAAGACTGTCCTGGCTCCCTCTTGACAACCAGAAGGAGAAGAGTATCCTTCCTCTTGGCAGACAAGAGGTAGAGAGATTTTATGTCTGAGAAGCCAAGTGACCTCGTTCAGGGCAGTCTAGATATGCTCATCCTAAAAACGTTGGCGCTGGAACCTACCCATGGATACGGGATTTCCGTCCGAATCGAGCAGATGAGCAAAGGTGTTTTTCGCCTCAATGCGGGTTCGTTGTTTCTTGCTATTCAACGGTTAGAGAGGAATGCGTTAATCGAGGGCGAATGGAAGCCAACCGAGAATAATAGGCGAGCGAGGTACTACGTCCTAACGCAGAAGGGGCGAAAGAGACTCAATAACGAAACGCGAGAATGGGGACGGCAAGTGGCGGCGATCGCCAGAATCTTGGAGGCGTCCTAGGGAGGTTCCATGTCATTGCTGCGAAGCATAGCGGGCGGGCTCCGATCGTTGTTTCGAAAGGAGCAGGTCAGCCAAGAGCTGGACGAAGAATTAAACGGCTTCTTAGAGCTGGCCGCCCAAGAAAAGATGAAGCAGGGGATGAGCCGCAACGATGCGCTTCGCGCGGTGCGCTTGGAGCGGGGGAGTCTCGAAGTAACGAAGGAAGTCGTCCGCTGTGCCGGCTGGGAATTTTTTGTGGACACGTTGTGGCAGGATTTGCGCTATGGTCAGCGCGTATTGCGCAAATCTCCCGGGTTCACGACCGTAGCTGTCCTCACTCTCGCCCTCGGAATCGGCGCGACGACCGCTATGTTCAGTGTCGTGAATGGCATTTTGCTTAAGCCTCTGCCGTATCCGCACCCGGAGCGACTCGTAGAAGTAGGGCTCGACCTTCCTGGCATCAACCAGTTTAACTGGCCTCTATCTCCAGTGGAATACTTTACCTTTCGCGAGCAGGGCCGCACTTTCCAGGACATCGGCCTCTACTATACAGGGTTCGGCGGTAACCTCTACTCGGCCAACGTCACCGGCCTCGGACGACCCGAACACGTGCCGGCTCTCGGCGTGACCGACGGGGTGCTCCCAATTCTGGAAGTCACACCTCTGTTGGGGCGCTCCTTTACGCGGGCGGATGATGAGCCGGGCAGCTCGGACACAGTGATGATCACCTATGGCTACTGGCGCAGCAAGTTCGGCGGCGACCGTTCAGTGATCGGGAAAACGATCGACATCGATGGGAAGCCCAGCACGATCATCGGCGTGTTACCGCAACGCTTTCGCTTCCTGGACATGACCGATTTGGGCATACTGCTGCCTCTCAGGCCTCGAATGCAGCGAGGCTTTAACTACTTTGCGGTTGTCCGGCTCAAGCCGGGTGTGACGCTGGCCGAAGCCAATGAAGACGTGGCTCGCATGATGCCAATGCAACTGGAGCGTTTTCCCGAGGCGGCCAAGTTCTTCAAAGAAGCGCGGATAGTGCCGAATCTACAGCCGCTGAAGCAATACGTCATAGGCGACGTAGGCAAAGTCCTGTGGGTTTTGATGGGTGGGATAGGCCTGGTGCTGCTGATCGCCTGTGCAAACGTGGCCAGTCTTCTTTTGGTCAGAGTCGAAGGGCGACAACAGGAGTTGGCTATTCGAGCGGCTTTGGGCGGCAGCCCCGGACGTATCGCTGGCGGTTTGTTGCTTGAAAGCCTCGTGCTGGCGGTGATTGGCGGTGCTCTCGGCTTGCTGTTTGCTTATGGTGGGTTGCGGGTTCTGATCGCTCTGGCACCGAGCGATTTGCCCCGGCTCAATGACATCGGCATCGATGGGCTCGTCTTGCTCTTCACCTTAGGCGTTACGATTGTGGCAGGTCTCTTATTCGGTTCGATGCCGGCTTTTAGGTATGCTGGTGTTCGCGCGGGGACTGGGTTGCACGAAACAGGTCGCTCTGTCAGCACCAGCCGGAAGCGGCATCGGGCTCGTAACGCGCTTGTAGTCATCCAGGTAAGTCTGGCTCTTGTTCTGCTCGTAAGCTCGGGCCTCATGATCCGTACCTTCCAAGCCTTGATACACGTTCAGCCCGGATTCACGGCGCCAGCCGAAGTCGAAACGTTCCATGTCCATTTTCCTCCGGAAATGATCAAGGCTTCCGAGCGGTTGGTCCGAATGGATCAAGCGATTCTCGACAATATCGAAGCGATTCCTGGCGTCTCTTCTGCCGATTTTAGTTCGGCCGTGCCCATGGATGATGGCGCCGATAGCGGTCCCGTGCAAGTAGAGGATCACATGCTTCAGGGTCAGCTCCCGCCGGCTCGCAGGTTGTTTTGGGTTTCGCCAAGCTTTTTCAGGACCATGGGCATTCCCACGGTAGCCGGCCGCGATTTAACCTGGGACGACGTATTGAACAAGCGCCCCTTGGCTATCGTGTCGGAGAACCTCGCGCGTGAGTATTGGCATAATCCGTCGGATGCACTTGGGAAACAAATTGGAAACCCCAAGGCCTGGCGGCAGATTGTAGGCGTTGTGGGGAACGTCTACGATGACGGGACCAGCCGGGAAGCTCCGGCCACGGTTTACTGGCCGATAACGGACGCGGACGTTTTTCTGGGCGGCCCGGCCTTCGCAATCCGCAGCGCGCGCGCGGGGACACAGAGCTTGATCAACGAGGTCCGGCGAGCAGTATGGTCCGTAGACCCGGATCTTCCGCTATACCAGGTTCACACGCTGGACTATTACTACACCAAGTCAATGGCGCGCACTTCGTTCACGTTGGTGATGCTGGCATTGGCGGGCGGTATGGCGCTGTTACTCGGCATCGTGGGCCTGTATGGGGTTATCGCCTACTCGGTTTCCCAACGCACGCACGAGATCGGCATCCGCATGGCGCTCGGCGGGCAGAGAGAAGACATTCTTCGATTAATCCTGGGGCAGGGAACGAAGCTCGCTCTAATTGGTGTAGCGATCGGCATCGCTGCGGCGCTTGGTCTGTCGCGTTTCCTATCTAGCCTGCTCTACGGCGTGAAACCAACCGATCCGGCCACGTTCATTGCAACCGCCTTGTTGCTCTCACTCGTTGCGTTCGCCGCGTCCTACATCCCTGCGCGACGCGCCACTCGCGTCGAACCTATGGTCGCCTTGCGTTACGAGTGAGGGTCCATGTCACTGCCGCGAAGCCTATCAGACGGATTGCGATCGTTGTTCCGAAAGGAACGGGCGAAGGGGAGTTGGACCAAGAACTCCGCGGCTTTCTGGAGACGGCCGCCGAAGAAAAGATGAAGCAGGGGATGAGTCGCAAGGATGCGCTTCGTGCCGTGCGCTTGGAGCGAGGAACCCTCGAAGTTAGGAAGGAAGTCGTCCGCTCTGCCGGATGGGAATCGTTTCTCGAGGCGTTGTGGCAGGATTTACGTTTCGCCGTCCGAATGCTGCGAAAATCTCCTGGCTTCACTGCCGTCGCCGTCCTTACCCTTGCCCTCGGCATCGGCGCTAACACTGCCATCTTCAGCTTGGTCGGTGCGGTGCTCTTCCGCGCGTTGCCCTATCGAGATCCAGACGGACTCGTTTGGGCGACGAACTTTGTCTCCAGTCAGACGCAGGATTTCATTTTCCAGAATGTATATGCGGGGTGGCGGGATCAAAGCCACGTGTTCGAGAACATCGCAGCGTATTTGCCCTCCGCCGAATATACGCTGACGGGCGCGGGCTTCCGCACGCAAGGTGCTCAGGTCACACCAAGTTTTCCCGACGTCCTGGGCATCACGCCGGAGCTTGGGCGCAACTTTCGCCCTCAGGAAGGCCGCCCGGGCGGCGGAAAGAGCGTGCTGTTGAGCGACGCTTTGTGGAGGTCCACGTTTGGCTCCGACCCCAAGGTGCTCGGACGAGTCATCGCGCTCGACGGTATTGCCTATATGATTGTCGGAGTACTACCACGCGATTTCGAATTTCTGGACAAAAGCGCGGCGGACCTGCTAGTTCCCTTCCAGTTTGGGGACAGCGCCACACAGGAGGCGAACGGGCGGGTCACGTTTAGGATAGAGAATATGCAGGTCATCGCGCGGCTGCGCCCCGGCGCGACAGAGTCTGCTGCGGTGACCGAGCTCGGTCAGATCAACGCACGGGTCATGAGAACGCTTCCTGCCAGTGGAAAGCGACTACTGGACGACGCGCAGGTGAAAGTGATTTCGCTCCACGACCGACAGGTCGGCAACGTGCGTCCGGCACTGCTTGTGCTCTTGGCAACAGTCGGGTTTGTGCTGCTAATTACTTGCGCGAACGTCGCCAATATGCAGCTCGCGCGAGCTGCTGCCCGTGAAAAGGAGGTAGCCATTCGCGCAGCGCTAGGCGCGGCACGTTGGCGGACTTTCACCGGGGCACTCATAGTTTAGGGGCTCAATCTTCATGGATTCAGCTTTTGCAGCTCGCTCATTTACTTCTTGTGCCCAATAGTTGCGATCTTTCAATTCGGCCGCGTCCGACCTGAAGACTGTCGTGGTCTCCTCTTGACAATCAGTAGGAGAAGTATATTCTTCCTCTTGAACCTCAGGGGGACATGGCGGACAGGCCGAGTGATCTCGTTCAAGGCACTCTGGACATGCTCATTCTGAAAACGCTGGCGCTCGAACCCATGCACGGATATGGGATCGCCGTGCGGCTCGCACAGATGAGCAAAGGCGTTTTCCGTCTCAATGCAGGTTCCTGTTTGTGGCCTTTCAGAGGCTGCAACGAGCGGGACTGATCAGAAGCGAATGGAAAGCCACCGAGAATACCTGGCGCGCAACGTATTACGCCCTGACAGACCAGGGACGAAAGAGGCACAACAGCGAAACACGAGAATGGGGACGGCAAGTGGCGGCGATCGTCAGAATCTTGGAGGCGTCCTAGGGAGGTTCCATGTCATTGCTGCGAAGCATAGCGGGCGGGCTCCGATCGTTGTTTCGAAAGGAGCAGGTCAGCCAGGACCTGGACGAAGAGCTAAACGGCTTCCTGGAGATGGCAGCCGAAGAAAAGATGAAGCAGGGGATGAGCCGCAAGGATGCACTTCGCGCCGTCCGTCTGGAGCGAGGAAGCCTCGAACTTACGAAGGAAGTCGTCCGCAGTGCCGGATGGGAATCGTTTCTCGAGGCCTCATGGCGGGATCTGCGACTTGCAATCCGCTTGCTCGGACGAAGCCCCGTATTCACCGTCGTCGCGGTTGTGTCTCTGGCCCTGGGGATTGGCGCGAACACCGCCATCTTCCAATTAATCGATGCTGTGCGCCTGCGTAGCCTTCCCGTGAAAGACCCCTCGCAGCTCGTCACGCTTCAGGTAGCCGACAGAACCGGGATCAGGGGACATCAAACCAGTGCGTACCCCGCGCTTACGAACGGCATTTGGGAAAGTCTCCGCGACAACCAGGACGTCTTCTCGGGCCTGCTGGCCTGGGATAGCAACGGTTTCAGTCTGAATCCCGGCGGCGATTTCCGGCCTGCACAGGGACTTTTTGTTAGCGGTGATTTCTTTCAGGTATTGGGTGTGCGGCCGTTGATGGGGCGCGTATTTGCTGCCGCCGACGACCGCCGCGGTTGTGGCCTGCCCGGCGCGGTGATCAGCTACGCGTTCTGGCAGCGCGAGCTTGGGGGCGATCCCTCAGCCGTGGGCCGTAAGCTCACGCTTAATGATCATCCCACCGAAATCATCGGCGTCACGCCCTCCGGATTTTTCGGACTTGAAGTCGGAAGTTCTTACGATGTCGCCGTTCCTATTTGCTCGCAAGCGGTTCTGTGGAGCGAGGGTCATTGGCTCGATGAAGGCACCGTCTGGTGGCTGAACGTGGTGGGACGCTTGAAGCCCGGCGCAACATTGGAACAGGCAAACGCCCAGTTGGCGCTGACCTCACCGCGAATCTTCCAGGCTACCCTTCCACCGAACTACCCCGCTGAGAACGTGAAGGACTATCTCAAATTCAAGTTGACGACGGTTCCTGCGGGTAGCGGAGTTTCTTGGTTGCGCGGTCAGTATTCGGATGCCCTTTCGCTTCTGCTAGGTACTGCGTTTCTGGTTTTGTTGATCGCGTGCGCGAACCTCGCGAACCTGATGCTTGCGCGCGCCACCGCTCGCGAGCAGGAATTCGCCGTGCGGCTTGCCATTGGGGCTCCGCGCAGCCGCCTCATCCGACAACTAATGACCGAAAGCTTTCTCCTCGCACTCATAGGCGGCGCGCTCGGACTCGCCCTTGCCCAAATTCTCAGCCAGTTTCTGGTGGCCTCGCTCGGCACACAGGGCGACCCACTGTTTCTCGACCTCAAGCCGGCCTGGCGGCTGCTCGCGTTCACCCTCGGAGTTACAACCCTTACCTGCTTTCTGTTTGGTTTGACGCCTGCGTTCCGCGCGTCCCGCGTTTCACCTTCTGAGGCTTTCCGTACCGACAGCCGCAATGTCACCTCAGGCCGGGCGCAGTTTGGGCTGCGCCAGATATTGGTCGTATCGCAGGTTGCCCTGTCACTCGTTCTCGTGGTTGGCGCGCTGCTTTTTTCCAGCAGTCTGCGCAATCTTCTCGCCGTTGACGCGGGCTTTTTACAAAAGGGAGTTCTTATCACCGATCTCGACCTCTTCCGCCGCCTAAACGTTCCTTACGCAGGGCGCGTCGCCTTCAAGCATGATCTGCTGGACAAGATCCGGTTTCTTCCGAGAGTCGTCTCGGCCGCAGAAGTTAGCATGCTTCCTCTCAGCGGAGGCAGCACAAGCAACCTCGTGTGGATCGAAGAGGCCAATCGAGCTAGCGGACTGGAATCCCGGTTCAATTGGGTCAGTGACGGTTACTTCAAAGCGATGGGCATCCCCCTGCTTGCCGGCAGGGATTTCAATGATCGCGATAGCGTCTCGTCTCCGAAAGTCGCGGTTGTGAACCGAACTTTTGCCCGCAACCTTGGCCTGGGCGCTAATCCCGTAGGAAGGACGTTTCGTCGCCAGGCAACTCCCTCGGAACTCGAGCAAACATTCGAGATCGTAGGCCTGGTTGAAGACACGAAATATTTCAGCTTACGCGAGGAATTTAGCCCCATTGCATTCCTTTCTACCGCTCAAGACGCTCAGCCTGATCCGTCCGCTCAAGTCGTGATTCGTTCGACAGGGCCTATGAGCGAAACTATCTCGAACGTCAGAAGCCTTGTTTCCCAGGTTAGCCCGCTGATTACGATTGATTTTCGTCTCTTTGAAACGACAGTCCTCGACGGCCTTATACGCGAGCGCCTGATGGCCAAACTTTCGGGTTTCTTTGGCCTGCTCGCGTCGCTGATCGCCGCTCTCGGTCTTTACGGTGTAATGTCTTACCTGGTCGCCCGGCGCACGAATGAAATCGGGATCCGCATGGCGCTTGGGGCCCAGAGGCATGACGTGCTCTCGCTGATGCTCCGCAATTGCGCTTTGTTGCTGGCGCCAGGATTAGTCCTTGGCGCGGTTCTGAGCGCGGCCGTCGCTCAGGTAGCCAGAGCCATACTTTTTGGGCTGAAACCAACCGATCCTTGGGTGCTTGTCGCCGCTATAGTCGGGTTGGGTCTTCTGTCTCTGCTTGCGTGTCTTTTGCCAGCGCGCCGCGCCACGCGCATCGATCCGATAGTCGCCTTGCGCTACGAGTGAGGGCCCGTGTCACTGCTGCGAAGCCTGTCGGATGGTCTCCGGTCCCGTTCCGAAAGGAACGGGTCAGCCAGGCGTTGGACGAAGAACCAAACGGCTTCCTGGATTGGCAGAGATTCCTAAGACGCGACAGAACCGTAGTAGCCTACGCCAATGAGGGTGAAAAATGTCTCCTGTCGCCAAATACCGCGGCAAGCTGATCTAGCATGAAGACATGAGTAAGTCTAAGGAATTCGAGTTAAAGAAACCGGCGCCTGTCATTGATGATGAAGACGAGGCAACCCTCGCCGCCATCGATGAAGGCATACGCGATGCGAAAGCCGGCCGAACCGTATGGAAAGAGTCCGCAAACTGCTGCCCCTGTGGACTACCGCCTCCTCTTCACGCAAAGAGCGCTAAACGACCTCGCCGAGATCATCGGCCATATCGCCGAGGGGAGACCAAGAATTTTTGCATATCTAAGCCTCACCCGCGCGCGAGCCGCAGGCAGCACCTCCTCGGGAGGCTCGACCACGCAGGTCAGAACGTACTGCAAGAGTGAATTTGTGAGGGCAACTTGTGTGTGGACCAAAGTGAAGAGGGACTGTACCTCCTTCGCCATATTCGCAAGGGTGGCCGCGATGCGAGACTCCAACTGGGCTGTCGCTTCCGTGTTATCGCCCTGCCGGAGTTGCTGCTCACAAGCAGCAATGAGGAATGCTTGCTCGGAACGGAAATCCGCGTTCTTTGACCGCGGTCCGAACCCTCCCGCAGTTCGGCGGAAGGGTACCGAAAATTGCGCGAAATCACCGTTTCAGCCATGGAGAATCACCTTTCTGAGGTGCCACAGTGTGCTGGACACAGCCCTCTGCAAAGAACGGGAACAGCAAAGGGTTAACACAGAAACGCACCACGAAGTGGCCCCAACCCTTTATGTTCCAAGACGCTAGGAAGCTCTATCAGCAAGCCTACAACCAGTCGGCGATGTCTCCAGGAGTCACATCCTATTGCTGATCTCGCGCACCGATTGGCGCACGGCGCCGCTATGTCATCGTTGGCTTAAACACTTTGGATTGACCCCGGTCCTCAGACTCTCGGCGCGCTTGCCAATCTTTTTCAATGTTGCTTCAAGAGCTCGCAACTCTTTCGGGCTCGCATCGGCAAAGACTTTCCTGATTTCGGCTGCGTGTTTGCGAAAAATCGGCGCGATCAATTCTTTGCCTTTTGCCGTGAGCGACACGACGCGGACGCGCCGATCCTCGGGACTCTCGACCCGGCTTACCAGGCCTCTTTCGACGAGGCGGTCAACGGCCGTACTGATCGAGCCGGGCGTAAGGTGGACCTTTGGCCCGATCGTATTCACCGGCAAAGGCCCTTTGTTGAGGAGCACTTCAAGTATCCGGAAGTCGGTATCGTCGATTCCCGTCTCCTCAAGTCCCGCATAAAGATATTTCGCGGCAGCGTGAAAGGCCTTGCCCCATACCAGCCAACAGTGAACCGGGTCTCGGGAGTTCTTGTCCATGACGAAACTATTTTGCTCTTTTATATAACCGATGTCCAGCAAAATGTATCTATGCCAATAGACTTTGCATCAATAGAGACTGGAAGAGAGGCACACTGCATATGGAACCCACAAATAAGAAAGAGATCGCCGTAGTCGGCGCAACGGGGCAACAAGGAGGCGCCGTAGTACGCGCCCTTCTAGCCGGCAATCAATTCAAGGTACGCGCCCTGACTCGCAATCCAGCCAAGCATCGCGAACTCGCCGACGAAGTCATTCAGGCGGACTTGAATCGCCCAGAAACCCTTAAGCCTGCATTTGCAGGGGCGCATGGAGTATTTCTAGTCACTAATTTTAGGGAAGAAGGTACCGACGAGGTCGAGCAGGCAACCGCTGCGGTACGCGCCGCCAAGGATGCCGGTGTCAAACACGTTGTCTGGTCCACGCTGCCTGATGTGGAAGCGATCAGTGGAGGCAAGTTTCACGTTCCTCATTTTACCGGCAAGGCCAAGGTTGATCAGATAGTGAAAGAGGCCGGGTTTGCGAATCATACGTTCGTCATCGCGCCTTTCTACTATCAGAACCTTATCGGCGTTCTTGCTCCGCAAAAACAGACTGACGGATCCGCGAGCTGGGCTCTCCCGCTTGATCCGACAGTGCGGAGTATTCACATGGGGGACATTACGGAACTTGGTGACATCGTCGCTGGAGCATTCGCTCACCCCGATCAGGCAGGCCATGGCGAGTACCTGCCCCTAGTCGGCGATTTCACGAGCTTCAATGAAATTATCGATACGCTGAATCGACAGGGTCACAACTTCTCTTTCAATCAAGTGCCAAAGGAAGTCTTCGCGGGTCTCTTTGCTGGAGCCGCTGAGATAGCGGAAATGTTCAATTACTTCCAGACGCATACGTACTTAGGTTCCGATTCGCGCGACCAAATCGCGCTCGCAAACAAAATAGCGGGCCGTCAGCCAATCGAGTTTTCGGCGTGGGCTCGAGGGAATCTCCCGGCTCCAAAGAACGCCCACTCAACAGCACGCTGATTGAAAACAGAAGGAAATCGATTTTGGCCGGTGCAGACAAACTTAGTTTGCGCGGTTGTTCGTAAGGAGAAAAACCAAAAGGAGGAAGTTCATGGCAACTGATTCGATCGCAATTTCCAAGAATGCGGAGGGAACAAGCTTTTGGCAGGATGCAGTAGTCGTTTTGGGACGGTTTTTGTTCGCGCTGATTTTCCTGATGGCTGGAGCCAATCATTTTAACAAGCAAACCATCGGCTATGCGGCTTCGCAAGGTGTGCCTTTGGCCGCGATCGCGGTTCCACTCTCCGGCGTGCTGGCCATTGCCGGCGGCTTGAGCATCTTATTGGGTTATCGCGCAAAACTTGGCGCCTGGCTCATTGTGCTTTTCCTGGTCCCTGTCAGCTTGATGATGCATAAGTTCTGGACGGTAACCGATCCTATGATGGCGCAGATCCAAATGATTCTCTTCATGAAAAATGTCTCCATGCTCGGCGGCGCCTTACTGGTTTCTCAGTTTGGAGCTGGCCCGTTCAGCCTTGATGCCCGCCGCTCGCGCTGAACACACCTAAGAGGAGACAACCAAAATGCGCAATCAACCTGAAACATCGAACTTTGCTACCACCAGAACGCCGATCTCACAAGAGGCTCTTGGACAACTGTTTTACGAAGCGCGGACCCACTCTACGTGGCTTCCCGAGCCGGTGCCGGTAGAACTCTTGCGCAAGGCTTACGAATTGGCGCGTCTTGGGCCTACCAGCGCTAACACTTTGCCTGCTAGATTCGTTTTTCTAACCACTCCCGGTGCCAAGGCGCTCCTTAAGCCAGTTCTGGCGCCCGGCAATGTCGACAAAACCATGGCCGCTCCTGTAACGGTGATCATCGCCTGGGACACGGAATTCCACGAGCTTCTTCCCAGGCTCTTTCCGCAGTTTGACATGCGCTCCTATTTTGTCGGCAACCACACCCTTATTAACGAGACCGCCTTCCGCAACAGTTCACTTCAAGCCGCATACTTCATCTTAGCCGCACGCGCTTTGGGACTAGATTGCGGACCGATGTCCGGTTTTAACGCAGACAAACTGAATGCGGAGTTCTTTCCTGACGGCAAGTGGAAGGTGAATCTTCTCTGCAACCTGGGTTATGGAGACCCAAGCAAGCTCCACCCACGCAATCCACGACTCAATTTTGAGGAAGCATCCGTGATTCTGTAGACGTCGAAACTTGCCAACAAGCAATCAATTTGTTCGTTAGAGAAGTATTGGAGGCTGACATGAAAATCGGTGTGAGTTTCGCGCTGCTGCAAGGGCAGTTGCTGGCCGGCGAGATCAGCCGCTCGGCATTCCTTGAGCGAGCATCCCCGCTCGGCACCGGAACCTCCGAGGCCGCCGCGGTCGGAGATAACGTCCTCGCAATCGCAGCAAATCATGCCGCGCGGCAGAAAGCTCTCAAATCCAGCTACGACCACATCGCTGTTCGATCGGGCGCAGCGGGTTCCGTGGTTGCGCGACGGCTGATTAGGCCAACGATCACCCAATCGGATTCGCCACCGGTACATGCATTGGGACGTGTTGCAGGTGGTCGGCGCCCCGAACAACTCCGTCCTATGGTTCGCCCCGAACGTCCCCGCCGCCAACAGGAACGGAATGTTCTGAATTCTGAGGCGCCCGCGCGCTCGGCGCCCACTGGGCAGACTCAGTCGGAGCCTGGAAAAGGGACAAACGATCCTGATCCACGGTGGTGCCGGCGCTGTGGGCGCCTATGCGGTGCAATTGGCATCGCATGCCGGTGCCACCGTCATTGCCACAGCAAACGGCGACGATGAGGCGTACCTCAACTCCATCGGAGCCAGCCAGGTTATCGATTATCGAAAGGCGCAGTTCGAGAAGGTTCTGCGAGAGAAGGTCGATGTGGTCTTCGACTTGATCGGTGGCGATACACAGAAGCGGTCGTTCCTCGTCTTGAAGGAAGGCGGCCATCTCGTCGCTGCCACCCAGCCCGTATCGCA
>Ga0210384_10004879_pt1 | contig 14839 bp, 18 predicted proteins | sample IncBWH2MmetaG_FD_160574 | JGI IMG/M metagenome (GOLD analysis project Ga0210384, IMG submission 160574) | Forest soil microbial communities from Barre Woods Harvard Forest LTER site, Petersham, Massachusetts, United States - Inc-BW-H-2-M | ecosystem: Environmental > Terrestrial > Soil >...
CACCAGCGAGGTGGCGATGACCGCTCCCGCTACCTCCGACATGGCAACGGAAGCCGCTTTGTGCGTGTCGCTCTCGCCCTCCTGAACGTGGCGCTCGATGTTCTCGATCACGACGATGGCGTCATCCACCACCAGTCCGGTGGCCAGAGTGATGCCGAACAGGGTCAGGGTATTGACGGAAAATCCCAAAAGCTTGACGAAGGCGAAAGTTCCGATCAACGAAACGGGGATGGTTACGGCTGGAATGATCGTACTGCGCCAATCCTGCAGAAAAATAAAGATGACGAGGATGACGAGGACGATGGCCTCGATGAGCGTGGTAAGCACATCCCGGATCGATTCGCTCACGGCTTCGGTCGTATCAAATGCGTTCTGATACTTCATGCCGGGAGGAAAATGGGTGGACAGGCGGTCCAGTTCGGCAATCACCAGGCGGTCCACTTCGAGAGCGTTGGCACTCGAAAGCTGAGTGACACCGAGGCCCACGGACTCGCGTCCGTTGAACATCAGGTCCGAACTGTAATCCTCGGCGCCCAGTTCGGCTCGGCCGACATCCTTCAGGCGAACCAATGTTCCGTCGGAGTTGGTCTTCAGAATGATGTTTTCAAACTGAGACGCTTCGGTGAGCCGCCCAATGGCGCGCACGCTGATCTGAAATTCCTGCCCGGCTTTGATGGGAGGCTGGCCCACCTGCCCGGCGGCGACGTCAACGTTCTGCTCCTGCAGCGCGCTGACCGCGTCGGTAGCGGTGAGCCCGCGACTGGCCATGCGCACCGGATCCAGCCAGAGCCGCATGGAATATTTGCGCTCGCCGAAAACGATGACGTCCGCAACCCCGGGCACGCGCTTCAACGAGTCCTTTACGTAGACGTCCAGGTAGTTGCTCATGAACAGCGGGGTGTAGCGCCCCTCGGGTGAAAAGATGGCTGCGCCGAGGACAAAATTGCTGGAGGCCTTGACGATGGTGATGCCGGTAGCCTTAACCGCATTGGGCAGTCGACCCTGGGCCGTGTTCACGCGATTCTGAATGTCCACCGCGGCCAGATCGGGGTCACGGTCGAGGTCAAAGGTCGCAGTGATCGTGCTCACCCCGTTGCTGCTGCTGGTCGAGGTGACGTACTTCATGCCCTCCGCGCCATTGATCTGTTGCTCAAGGGGCACGGTCACCGCGGTTTCCACGGTCTGGGCGCTCGCGCCAACGTAAACGCTGGTCACGGAAACCTGCGGCGGGGCGAGTGTAGGAAATTGCGCAATTGGCAAGGTGGGAATCACGGCCGAGCCGGCCAGGATGATCAGCAATGCGCAAACCGTGGCGAAGACCGGTCGTTTTATAAAGAAATCAACGAACAAGAAGCGGACCTCGGACCTCGGACTTCAGACTTCAGACACCGAATTCAGGCCGAAATATGGGCCCAAACTTCTTACCAACTTCTTGAACCAATGCACAATAAACAATAGGAATGTAGCCTTGCCCGAGTCTTGAAGACTGATTGAATTCGGACAGCAATATCAAAGTCTGACGGCAGAAGTCTGAGGCCCGGGGTCCGACGTCCGACGTCAGCCTTTAGGTATCAGGACGGGAGCGCCATCGACCAGAAATTGGGTGCCCGAAACGACGATCTTGTCACCGGGCTTGATCCCTTCCAGCACCACGTAGTTGTTGCCGGTCATGTCCCCTACCCGTAACAATTTCTGGTGCGCCACCGTCTTTCCGTCCTGCTGCTCGGCCACGAACGCGAAGTATTGTCCACCCAGGCGGGAGACGGCAAGCACTGGCACGACCGTGCGGTCCTGCGAACCCCACACCATGCGGGCGTGGATGAATTGGGCGTTGCGCAGCTTGTCATTGCTGTTTGCGATCGGGGCTTTGACCAACACGGTCTGGGTCGTCGAGTCAACCTGGGGCGAGATGAAGTTGATGCGACTTTCCGCGATCACCGTGCCCGACTGGTCGAGGATCTGTACCGGCAGGTTCGGCCTGAGCTGGGAGGAGCGCTCGATCGGCACGTAAACGTAGGCTTCGAGACTTCCGGGCTTATCCACGGTCGTGAGGGGCGTGGTGGTCGTTACCCGGTCGCCGACCCGCACCGGGATGTCTCCGACGATGCCGGCGCTGGGAGCGGTGACGCGATAGTAGTGCAGTTGCACTGCTTCCTGGCGGACCTGCGCTTGCAGGGCCTGCAACTGGGCTTTGGCCTGTTCCAGGGCCGCTTTGGATTGGTCCAGCGCCTGCTTGCTGACCACCCTCGCCTCGTACAGGCCGCTGTTGCGGTCATATTCCTGCTGGTCCCAGATCAGCTCGGCTTGCTTGGCCTTGACTGTATCCTCCTGCGTTTTCAGGGTGGCCTGCTGTTTGGCGGGATCAATCTGCATCAGGGGCGTTCCCGCGGAGACGCGACTGCCGGAGTGAACATAGATATCCGTGATCACACCTTCGACCTGGGGCATGATGACGGCGGTAGCGCGGGACTTCAGGGTAGAGACGTATTCGGTCGTATCGTTGACTGAAATCAGCTTTACGGTTTCGACTTTTACCGGTATGCCGGGCGGACCCTGTGCCTGCGCCCCGCGGGCTGAGCCTTTGCCACAGGCCAAGCCCAGCGCCACCAACACCAAAGTTGCCGCCAGACCCGCCCGGCGCCACGACTGGGCTAACGGCCAACGCTTTCTGAGTGTGGGCAAATCCATGCTGCAGTACTCCCTGCTAGAAGCGAGCCTGGCAAGCGGTCTGGAGTGCCCAGCCCAGGCTGCGGTAGAACTATACACTGGCAGGCAAGACAATACAGATGTCACCTGGGAAAGTCAGACTCGAAAATTTCGCGAAGGATAGAAGAACCGGGCAATCCGGAGCAATGCGGGACGGCGTCCCGAATTGAGCGATGAAAGCGCAGGTTAGCGCTTGCGGGGTTTGGTGGCTTCCTGCATCTGCCGTTCTTCGGCTACGACCGCTACGTAGAGCAGGCCGAACGCCAGAACCACCATCATGAGTACGAGTGTCATGCGTCCAACATAGTTGCGGGTAGCGGCCTCGCCAAGATCACCGTCGTACTCACGGAGTAACGCCACCATCGTGCCATAGCCGGTGTCTGCTACATTATCTCGGATCATGAAACCTGCCCGCAGTTTTGCCAGCGACAACAATGCCGGAGTTCATCCTGAAGTTTTGAAAGCCGTGGGCGAAGCGAACCGGGGCCACGCGATCGGCTACGGAGATGATACTTACACGGCCTCTGTGGTGCAGAAATTCAAGCAGCGTTTCGGCGCGGATATTGAAGTCTTTTTCGTCTTCAACGGCACTGCAGCTAATTGCCTCAGCCTGAAAGCTCTGACTAACACGTATCACGCGGTGATCTGCGGCGAAGCTGCACACATCTACACCGACGAATGCGGGGCTCCGGAGAAATTTACCGGCTGCAAGCTGCTTCCCGTCCCCGTTACCAACGGGAAACTTACCGTCGACGCCGTCCGTCATGCCTACCATGGCATTGATGACCCCCACCATGTGCAGCCCCGCGTTATCTCCATCACGCAGGCCACTGAAGTAGGGACTGTGTACCAGCCTGCCGAAATAAAAGCCCTCGCCCACTTTGCTCACCAGCGCGGGATGTTCCTGCACATGGACGGAGCCCGCATTGCGAACGCTGCCGCGAGTTTGGGGCAAACCCTGCGGCAAGCTACGCGCGACGTGGGCGTGGATGTACTTTCTTTCGGTGGAACTAAGAACGGAGCTCTGGGCGCTGAGGCTGTCGTTTTCTTCGACAAGAAGCTGGGCGGCGACTTCTTATATTTGCGCAAGCAGGGCATGCAACTCGCATCCAAAATGCGCTTCATTTCGGCGCAATTTGACGCCCTGTTCACCGGCGATCTCTGGTTGAAGAGTGCGCAGCACGCCAATCGCATGGCGCGTCTGCTGCAGAAAGAACTCCGCAAGATTCCGCAGGTAAAGGTTGTTTACAGGGTGGAGGCCAACGGAGTTTTCGCCAAGATCCCACGACCTGCGATTGCCAAGCTGCAAAAGCTGTACTTCTTCTATGTGTGGAACGAACAACAATCGGTGGTGCGCTGGATGTGTTCTTTCGATACGACTGAGCAGGATGTGAAGCAGTTTGCTGAGTTCGTCGGGGAAACCGTAAAGGACTAAGCCCAGGAGCACTGTCGTGTAACTTTTGTTCGACTCGGGAATCCTACGAGGGGCTACACTGTCGCCGTCGCATGGGCGGAGGGCGAAACGCCCTCCGGACAGCCGGCGGGACGCCGGCGCTACACGAACCCGCGCTATTCGAAATGGAAACACGGATCGATTCTCGAGAGTTCAAGAAGGTCACGCGCCGCGAATTGCTCAAGCTGGCACCGGTGCTGGCCATTGGCGCCTTCGCCATCCCGCAGTTACAGGAACCGCTGCTCAGGGCTGGGCTGGGCTTCAGCGATTGGGCCTCGGCCCGGTTATTTCGGTCCGGACATCTGGCTACCACTTTCCCGGACTCCGACGTTGTACCGTTTGAGAAGTTCCCAATCAACGGTTACGACGTGGCCGATCCTCGAGTTGATTTGGAAAAGTGGACTCTGACTGTAAACGGGGCGGTGCAGAAGCCGGGAGAATACAAGCTGGCACAATTTCAGGCCCTGCCCCAGGTGCATCAGAACACCCGGCACGTTTGCGTGGAAGGCTGGGACGCGATCGGCCGCTTCGGCGGAGCGCGGCTCTCGGATTTCCTGCAACTGGTTGGCGCCGACACTCAGGCCCGATTCGTGTATGTCGAATGCGCGGACGATTATTACGAATCGCTGGATATGACGACCGCTCTGCACCCCCAAACCCTGTTGTGCTATGAGATGTACGACCAACCGCTGACCCGCGAACATGGCGCGCCGCTGCGCCTGCAGATTCCAACCAAGGTTGGCTACAAGCAGGCGAAGTATTTGACCAGTCTGAGCGTCACAAATGTCCTGACCCGCGTCGGATATTGGGAGGACCAGGGCTATTCGTCATTCTACGGACTCTAGGTTTTGGCTGTTACTGGACCGGACTACGGCCGGGAAAACAAAATGCATGAAGCAGTAATCGAAATCGAGTCACCCAAGACCGGGGAAGTGGAAAAGGCTGTCTATGAACATCCCTGGGCGGTAAGGTTCTCGCACTGGCTGAACGCGGCGTCGCTGCTGGTGATGGTGGCGAGCGGCTTTCAGATATTTCGAGCCTTCCCCAGCTTCGGCGCGAAAATCCCACAGAAGGATTTGCTGCACTGGCCGCAGGCATTCGCCCTTGGCGGATGGTTGGGCGGCGGCCTGCAGTGGCACCTCACCTTCATATGGATCTATATCGCAACCGGCCTCTTCTACCTTGGCTACCAGATGGTCAGCCGGAATTATCGCCAGGTGCTGTTTACTCCACGAGATATTCGCGGGGTCTGGCCGATGGTGCACTACTACTTTTTCTTCGGACCTAAGCCAGTTGTCCGCGAGGTTTACAACCCGCTGCAGAAGCTGGCGTACACTTCGGTCATAGGATTGGGCGTTCTTTCCGTAGTGACCGGGCTGGCGGTGTGGAAGCCGGTGCAATTTTCCTGGCTGGCCTGGATGATGGGCGGTTTTCACTGGGCCCGCATCTGGCATTTTGCGGTGATGTGGGCGATTCTGTTCTTCCTTCTGGGACACCTCATCATGGTAATTCTGCATGGCTGGAATAATTTCGCGTCCATGCTTACGGGATGGAAGAAAAACCCTGAATATCTGGAGCGCTAGGCGGCGGGATTCAGTTCGAAGCGCCCACTCTCGTGAGAGACGTCATCCCGAGCGTACGGCATCATCCGGAGCGTACGGCGTCATCCTGAGCTTGCGAAGGATCTGGCCTGGAGGTTAGATTCTCGCTGGATGCGCGCCAGATCGTTCGGGACTGAAGTCCCTCAGGATGACGCCATCGATGTAGCGAGCGTTACGAAGTCAAATCCAGATGCTGCGACGAATGACAGTTGTCGAGAGCACAGCAGACGCCGGCCATGAGAGCGAGCCATCCCTCATTGCGCGGATCTGCGAGGGCGAATCTTCCCTGTTCGCCACGCTGGTGAAGCCCTACGAACGCCGGGTTTATGTGACCGCGCTGGCCCTGTTGCGCAATGACGCAGATGCGCAGGACGTGGCGCAGGAAGCCATTCTGAAGGCCTTTGCCAACTTGCGGCAGTTTCGCGGCGAGTCGAAATTCAGCACCTGGCTGATCCAGATCACGGTAAACGAAGCGCGCATGCGTCAACGCAAGCAGCATGCCCAACTGTTCGAACCCTTGGTCGAATCGAGTGATGAAGAAGGAACCTACACTCCGCGGGACTTCGCCGACTGGCGGGAAATTCCTTCGGAGGCGCTGGAAAGAAGCGAAATCCGGACCTTGCTGGCCAAAGCATTGGCCAGCCTGGCCCAGAAATATCGCGAAGTATTTATCTTGCGCGACGTGGAACACATGAGCATCGAAGAAGCCGCGGAGGCCCTGAACATCTCGATCGCCAGCGTCAAGACGCGTTTGCTGCGGGCAAGGCTGATGCTACGGGACATTCTGGCGCCCGACCTGGCGAATGGCTGGTTCAGCCGTGCGCCCTTCGGGAAAGGGAGCAAGCCATGGTAGTCAGTTGCGAACAGGTCTGGCGGGAAATCTCGAATTACCTCGATGGCGAAGTCAGCCCGGAACTGCGGGCCGCGATGGAAACACATTTTCGCGAATGCAAGCACTGCACCGCGGTGCTGGATGGAACCAAAAATATTGTCCACTTGTACGCCGACGATCGCCTGGTGGAATTGCCCGCCGGTTTTAGCGCCCGCTGGCAGAGAAAGCTGGCCGAATCCATGCCCAGTCCCCGCGGGACGGTCTACGGATGGCTGGTTGCGGTGGCCGCGCTAGCGCTGCTTTCCGGCAGTTTCGCCCTGGCCAGATTCGATTCGTCGCCACTCGCCGCATTGCGCTCCTATCATTCCGAACCGGGCGTCGGCGTTCCGCCGGAGATGATGGTTGAGATTGCAACGGACGGCAAGACCTTTCATGTCCCGGGATGCAAGTACCTGCACAAACATGAGCATGAGGGTGAAGGTGAAGTTCGCCTGGTAGCCGCAGCCGAGGCAATTCGTGAAGGATATGTGCCGTGTGTGCGCTGCCTGCGGCAGTATTTGAATCGGTAAGGCAGTCGTCAGTCGTCGGTCTTCAGTCGTCAGATCCTTCGGTTTCTATTGACAGGGGCACCCTGTGATCTTCCCGGACTTTTTCGCACAGTCTTCTCGGGGAATCCCTCTGGCTACTAGCCCTCGGCAGCGAATAGAATCATGCTTAGGCTGGTTCATAGTTTCTGTTTTTGGAGGTAGAGATGCTTAGTCGTAGAAGTTTGCCGGTAATGTTGGCAATCATGGCTTTGGCTGGCATGGTGCATGCCGAGGATCGGGTCCAATCTGAACTAAAGTTCGTGGCCCACAACAAGGCAGAGAAGACCGCGGGCGTGTGGGTGGACGGACAATACGTCGGTTTTGTGAAAGAACTGACCGGCGACAAGAAGATCGTGTTGCTACCGGGCAAACACGAAGTGCTGGTGCGCCAGGCCTGGTACAGGGACCATGTCGAGCAGGTCATCCTTGAGCCTGGGAAAACCAGCCTTATCAATGTCTCGCTGGTCAGAGATGAGCACCCAAACACCCGCGAAGCGACAGGGGAATTGAAAATCTCGGCCACCCCTACCAGGGCTGCGGTCTTCGTGGACAACCAATTCGCCGGGCACGTCGACGAGTTCGATGGAGCCGGAAGGGCCATGCTGCTCACTCCCGGCCGGCACAGCGTCCGTGTGGCACTACCCGGTTATTTGCCGTTTGAGACCGTAGTCGACCTGCGTCCTCATCAGAAGCTCAAACTTCAGACTGACCTGGTGAAAGGAAGCATCACGGAAGCCGGTTCGCTGGTGAATCAACCGGTCAAATAGCGACACTTGAGAAGAGCACTCCGCCTGCGGGTCGCGGTTCTGGCGGTCCTTTTTTTCGGGATCGTCGGCGTGGTGCTCTTCCGGGTAGCGGCCAGCGGGAGGCCTCACAGCGTTCTACTGAAGTGGAACCCGCCGGATCCCAAGCCCGGGGTGACCGTAACCGGCTATAACATTTATCGCAGCCAGCTCGACGGGACTTTCAAGCCGATTGCTTCAGGCGTCACCGCTGCCAGCTACGTCGATCGCAATGTGCGTAGCGGAGCCTTCTACCGCTACTTCGTTAAGGCTGTAGATGCAGCCGGTCATGAAAGCCCACCTTCGGATCCGGCCTCGGCCGTGATCCCTTAACCCCGTTGCGGCCACGGCACTTACCGAACATTTCGAAAAAAAGTATTGTCACTGTCGATCTCTCATCCAGTCATTCGACGTCTAAGTAGAGCCCGGAAGCGGCTCTAAATCATAAAATCATACTGAGGAGACAAGACAATGCGATTCATGGTGATCGTCAAGGCCGATAAGAACAGCGAAGCAGGTGTGATGCCCAGCCGGGAGATCCTGACCGCGATGGGGAAGTTCAACGAAGAGCTGGTGAAAGCCGGCGTGATGCTGGCCGGGGAAGGGCTTCATCCCACCTCGAAGGGCAAACGCGTCAGGTTCTCCGGCGGGAAGCACACCGTCATTGACGGGCCGTTCACCGAAAGCAAGGAACTGATCGCCGGTTTCTGGCTGTGGCAGGTAAGGTCGATGGAAGAGGCCGTCGAGTGGCTTAAGCGCAGTCCCTTCGATGGCGGCACCGAGATCGAGATTCGCCAGGTGTTCGAGGCGGATGACTTCGGCGCCGAACTGACTCCCGAACTCAGAGAGCAAGAAGCGCGCCTGCGCAAGCAATCCGCCGCAAGAAAATGACGGGTTCCCCACCCTGGTCGTTCCGTTCTTTGGAACGACAGGGTGGGGACGTTGCAAGCACCTCGGGACGCGATTACACTCACAACTCCCGCAACAGAGCCGAGCCTCCCACCCGCGAGCTGGGCAGCTCTCATTCGGATCGTCGCGAATACGAGCGGAGGAAGTCTTCGGCGAGTTGGTTCTCTTGTCTTTCGCTGACTGGCCGCTCGCGTGTTTGGCGCGGAGACTGACGCAGAAGTCACAAGAGCCGTCCGGTCGGGACGTGCAATTGGTTTTCGTGTTGCTATCAGTCTAGTCTGGTCTAGAAGTACCTGCCCTTCCGGGTTTGCAGAACCTAAGTGCGAGGGATTACGTTGGTCAGGTTCGCAATCGGGGCCACTGAGAACCAAGACCCGCAGGGGGGACTTTGATTCTCAGTGACAGCCCCGACCAGCACTACCACGTTCTAACCGGCAGTTTCGCAAGCCGGTCTTCCCCCGGCGGCCTAGGCGTTGTCAACTTCCCAGACAATCACTTCACCCGTCACACGATTGACGAAGATCATGTAGTCCTCAGTCTAGACGGCGAGATACCAGTTCATTTCTGTGTCTCCGCTTCGACTAGCCTCATACCTTCCACCATGGCCTTGGGCATGGAACCTACAACTCGGAAAACTCTGTTGGAGTTTAGAGCGCTAGCGGACAGACACCAGCACCGTCAAGGTTTAAAAGAGGGGAAATACTTGGTGGCGGGAGGAGTTTCGCGCCTCGCGCCGAAGGTAGATGTCGTGATTGCAAAGAAACAAGATTGGCTTGAAATCCAGCAGACAAAGTTGAGGCTTGTCGGCTGGCGAATTACGCTCACAGTGGTCTTCTTTTTTTTAAGACAGACGATTCGTTTCCTCGATTAACCGAAGCCGCCTCCTTTCCTGCCCGTGCGTTCTGCGGTTCGCGTGCCCTCAGATTGCGTAGTACTGCACGCCTTTGACGCTTGCGACCGTGTCGCTGGAACCGACTTTCCAAGCCCTGGCCTGGGCGATACAGATCAGATGAAAGATCAAGAACAGCGGCACAAGAAACGTCGGGACCAGGCTTAACGGCAACACGGTCATAGCGACCATCGACGGACTGTGCGGACTAAGCAGGCGAGCCGTCGTGCCGAGGCTAACGGCCGTAACCAGGTCTGCGATTCCCAGCAACTGCCAAATGATGAAGCTGTAGCGGCGACTAGGATTGGCCAGTTTCCAGGCGACGAGTGTAGCCGTCGCTCCGATAGTCATATCGCCGTATCCCGCGGGCAACGCAAATATGGCCGGGAGAACTCCGCGAGCCTGTAAGAGGACGAAGGTGAATCCGATAATTCTCCAGGTTTGGGCCAATGTCAGAATTTGCGGGTCCAAGGACAGTGCGAACCGCCTGAATTTCTCCGAGGCAGCAAACCACGCAGCGAATATCAGAATCGGCGCCACGGCAGCGATTGCAACTGCAATACCGATACGATTCGCGTCATTCTTGAACCAGAACAGGGCCGAAGCCGACAAGGCAAACACGAACCAGCCGGCAACCAGGCCGGTGGTGAGCTTTCCATAGCTTTTCATAGTGAGGTTTTTCATAGCGAATCTCCCTGAGTTTTCACCAAGTCTGTGACCTGATGTGTGATTTCCAAAAGGCTTTTCCAGCCCAGCTCTCCCAACTGACGGCGCAAGCGCGATTGAACTTTCTCCCAGGCCGGCAAAGCACGTTTGAATTGAGCTTCCCCGCCTTTGGCCAAACGCAGCCAGCGTTCCCGCCGGTCATTACCACGACGTTCTGCGACCCATCCCTCTCTGGCCATGATTCTGATAGTTCGACTAAGTGTCGTACTGTCCATCACGAGCATTTCGCCGAGTTGGCTCTGCGTCACTTCTCCAGCGAGGGTGAGCGCCTGCAGAATGGTGAACTGGGTGGCCCGTAGACCCACCGGGCGCAACGCGTTCTCATAGAGTTGGGTCAGGGCGCGAGAAGTCTGGCGGAAGTTGCCGCACAGGCACGGCAGTTTCGGCATGGGTTGGTGTTCCATACCTCGAATAGATGTATATACATCTATTAAGATGCACAAAATCTCTGGTCACTGAGGTCATCCAGTTGCCTCCGGCGCATACGGCTGAATATGAGCAGGCTCCTTATCCAATGATTCCAGGAAATCTTCGGCACCTTGTCGATTTCGCTGACTCTCGTTCGACATACAAATAGAACCAAGGAAAGAGCAGTTCGGAGGCGGAGATGACGAGACAGCACAACACCTCGGAAAACGTCAGAGGAATCACAGGAGGGCTCCTTGTCGGGCTTGGGCTCCATGTTCTCTCCGGGAACCTGGCTGGCGATGCAGACCAACTGAGGCATCTGTTCGGCATGCCCCCGGGAGAAGCGCTGGGCGTGCTACCCTCCGTCGCCCTGGCAGCCTCGCACGCTGCGCGGGCCTACGCTCTCGATCATCAGGGCTTTGGGGACAGCCTGCTTCAGGTATTGGCATCATTATGGCCGCTGCTTCTGGTCATTGTGGGAACCATCTTGTTGCGCGATGCGCTCGCGGATAGAGTTAAGGAATTGCCGCCGCCTGGCAAATATTTTCAGAATAAATATTTCCAGGATGGGGATAATGGATGTCGATTTCGCTGCCCCTCATTCGACGCGTAGATAGAGCCCAGGTTCAGCCGGGTCGATAGAGTCCGGAACTCGGGTCCCAACCAACACTCATAAGGAGATCTAACCATGCGATTCATGATGATCGTCAAGCACGCCGAGAAGCAGGGCCCTCCGCCCAAGCAGCTGATGGATGCCATTGCGAAAGCTGCCGAAGAGGCCGCGAAAGCCGGCACCATGCTGGGTAGCGGCGGGCTCGGACCCACTGCGCTGGGCGCCCGCGTTCGGCTTTCCGGCGGGCAGGTGAACGTGACCGATGGACCCTTCACCGAGGCCAAGGAGGTGGTCGGTGGCTATGCGCAGTTTGAGTTGAAATCGAAGGAGGAGGCGGTGAAGTCGGCAGTCGCCTTTATGGAGCTTCACAAGAAGCACTGGCCAGGGTGGGAGGGTGAGACCGAGGTCCGCCAGATGTTTGGGCCGGAAGACTTCGCCGACTGCGCTTCCAAGGCTTAGCAACGGGGTGCCCCATCTTCTTTTCGCGCTCTATAAAAAAAAGGGTGGGGCCTTTGACTCGTCTGGGCTAGAGATGATCACCGGTACCCACCCTCTTCCCAAACTGGGCGTAGGAGGGTGGGGCACCGTTCACCTACACCTGGCCTTTAAATCGTGCTGGGTTGCGCTGACAGGCCTAAAGATGATGTGATCGGTGGCAGTGCCTGTCACCGACATCCATCGTGCGATTGACGCAGTCTGGAGGATCGAGTCGCCAAGGCTTATCGCCGGCCTCACGCGGATCGTGCGCGATGTCGGTGTGGCCGAGGATCTGGCACAGGATGCTCTTGTCGCCGCACTCGAGCAGTGGCCGGAGTCGGGTGTTCCCGACAACCCGGGGGCCTGGTTGATGGCCGCCGCCAAACATCGGGCCATCGATCACTTCCGCCGCAATCAGCGACTCGAGCGCAAGCATGAGGAGCTCGGGCGAGACCTCGATGCCCGCCAAATGAGCTCGGGCAAGGCCCAAATGAACGACATCGAAGCGGCTCTCGACGATGACGTCGGCGACGACCTGCTGCGCCTGGTGTTCATCTCCTGTCATCCCGTGCTCTCTACCGAAGCGCGGATTGCGCTCACCCTGCGCCTGCTCGGAGGTCTGACCACCGACGAGATCGCGCGGGCCTTCCTGGTCCCGGAACCGACTGTGGCGCAACGCATCGTCCGCGCCAAACGCACCCTCTCCGACGCGCGAGTTCCATTTGAGGTCCCGCGCGGGGCCGAGATGGCGGCGCGTCTGTCATCGGTATTGGCTGTCATCTACCTGGTCTTCAACGAAGGATACGCGGCGACTGCCGGAGATGACTGGTTGCGGCCTGCCCTTTGTGAAGACGCGTTGCGGCTGGGGCGCATCCTGGCCGAACTGGCTCCGAGCGAGCCCGAAGTGCACGGCCTGGTCGCGCTCATGGAAATCCAGGCGTCGCGCTCCAAGGCGCGCGTGGGACCATCGGGAGAGCCAGTCCTGCTGTTCGATCAAAACCGGGCGCACTGGGACCAACTGCTCATCCGTCGCGGTTTCGCCGCGCTCGATCGTTCAGAGAAGTTGCGGGCCGCGAAGCTCGGCGGCGCGCGGGGCCCTTACGTTCTGCAAGCCGAGATCGCTGCCTGCCACGCGCGAGCGCGTACTCCGGAGGAAACCAACTGGACGCGCATCGTGCAGCTGTATGCCGAACTCGCCCAAATCGCTCCGTCACCGGTGGTGGAGTTGAATCGGGCAGTGGCGGTCGCGATGGCCTCCGGTCCGGCGGCAGGCCTGGAGCTGGTCGATGCGCTGACCTCTGAACCCTCACTCGCGAACTACCACCTGCTGCCGAGCGTGCGCGCGGACTTCCTTAAAAAGCTCGGCCGCCTGCAGGAAGCGCGTGTGGAGTTCGAGCGCGCGGCAGCGCTCACCCGTAACGTCCGCGAGCGTGAATTGCTGCTGGATCGCGCCCGAGCCTGCTCCCCGGACCTGAGGTGACTATCACGGCGGGTGGTCAGTGCAGAACAGTTATTGCAGCAGCGGTGGCACAGCGCCACTTTCCGTCTCTGTATATCCAGGTATCAAGAAATCGCTCTCTCTTAATGTAGGGTTTGCCCGCCTCCACACCCTTCGCCCTAAACACTCCTGTGGCGGCGGCGGCGTTTCCGAAGACGTGGACGGTTATCGATTCCGGCGTGACCTGTTGCTCCTGGGAGTTCGACTTCTTGATGCTGGCCAGGAACTCACTCTTGCCCTGGATGGTCCCGTCGTCGTTGACCAGGACCAGTTGATCGTCGAGAAGTTCGTCGAGTGCTTTGCGATCCGCAAGTTTGTAGGCCTGGTTCCATGCTTTTTCCAGGGCGACGATTTTCGACTGTGTAGCACGATCAGACTCATCTTGCGCCGACACCGGTAAACATATGGCACAGAGCACAACCAGCAACCAGCCAGTGGATCGCATCGTGCACCCCTTTCGCCGCCAAAATATGGCAATACTCTGTTTCTACCTTGCTCTCCCGGGCCGGTCTGCCTTACTTTCCGACCGGCTTGATCCCCGCCCCTTCGAGCGCCGCCTGGATCGCCTTCCATACCTCGGGCTCGGGTTTGTTGGCATCCACGGCCACGATGTTGGCTTTGGGGAAGTAGAAGGAAATCGCGTCCATTTCGCGGTGATAGTCCTTGATGCGCTGCTCCAAAATCTGCGAGCTATCGCTCTGCCGCCCGGTCTTTCGAGAGCGCTCGCGGATGACGACGTCGGGTAGTAGCAATTGGAACGCGATCGGTGTGAGGTGCAGGTCGGGTACCATTTTGGAAAGATCCTCGGCTTGCACCAGCGTCGCGGGATATCCGTCAAGTGCAATGCCATGACTGAGGTCGAAAGTCTTCAGGCGCTCGCGCAGATAGCGGCTGATGGCTGGGTCATAACGCATCTCGGCCATGGACATACCTTGCGCGCGCAGGTGCTCGAGTTCGGCGGCATGGTCCTTTATGAGGTCTTCGACAGAGATGTTCGGAACATTATAGGTGCGCGTGATCGAGTCGACCAATGTGGTTTTCCCGCTGAGCGGCGGCCCAATCAGGACGATGAGGGGCTGCGACGGCTCCGGCTGCGCGGCCGGGTTCGCCGTCTGAGCACACAGGACGCTGCTCAACAGGAGAAGTAACGCGATGAGAGTACGTTTCAGCATGAGGCAATTCCGGCAAGTCAGGATTTCCAGCCCGGCTAGTATGCCACGCCTGTCGAGCAACCTGGGAACAGGAGTTGAACCTCCAGGGTGCTCCGTCCAAGCTCGGCTTGGGCGGGGATTGATCCGAGACCAAGAACATCGCACGCTTTCCCTACAATGGGGAAACAGGACGACATCATTTCATCA
>Ga0210384_10004880_pt1 | contig 14837 bp, 16 predicted proteins | sample IncBWH2MmetaG_FD_160574 | JGI IMG/M metagenome (GOLD analysis project Ga0210384, IMG submission 160574) | Forest soil microbial communities from Barre Woods Harvard Forest LTER site, Petersham, Massachusetts, United States - Inc-BW-H-2-M | ecosystem: Environmental > Terrestrial > Soil >...
CGCGCACGGTACGGAACTGCCTCCGGGGCAGGATGGCTTGTTGTACAGCATGGGATTTGTTTGCGCCACGGGCTGTTTACATGGAATTGGAGTTTCGATTGGACTCGTGCACCGCTGGACGTGGGGGCAGGTATTTCTGAGGGTGTCCGGCGGATTTATCGTTGCAATGGGCGCGTACTTCCTGTGGAAGGCATTCGCATGAGGCGAAAATCTCTGGTCGTATCAGCGGCAATGTTCGCCAGTTCTCTTCTCTGCCCATCATCGGCATCGGCTCATCTTAATTCCACGGGGATGGGCCCGTTGTATGACGGCCTGATGCATTTTTTCACCAGCCCCGAAGATATTGTGCCGGTGATAGCCCTGGCCATGTATGCGGGCCTTAGAGGAGCGCAATATGGGCGCCGAGCCTTGTTTTTGCTTCCTGCGAGCTGGTTTGTGGGCTGTCTCTTAGGAGGGTTTGCATCCCGACCGGTTAGCTGGCCGGTGGCGGCCGTTTCGTTCTTGCTGTTCGGTGGGCTGGTGGCGGCGAATGCGGGGCTGTCATTGCGTGCTACGACGTTACTCGCGGTCTTGCTCGGCTTGGTTCACGGCGGCATGAACGCAGCTGGCGTGCCGTGGACGGGATCGGTGTTAATAGTTTATGTGGGATTGGTCGCAGGAATATTTATTCTGTTTGCACTGGTGGCGGCGCTGGTGATCCGATTACGTCCGCCGTGGGCAAGAATTGTAGTCCGTGTAGCTGGAAGCTGGATCGTAGCCACGGGCCTGTTACTACTCGGTTGGGCCGCGCGTCGCGTGTAGAACAACCTCCGTTAGGCGGGATGCCCAAAGTCATAGAATACGATCAAGAAAAGTAGTCAACTCCTCGTAACGCGCTTGTGTCGAATTAAGTTGTCCAGAAAAATGGGACATGATTGTTCACCCCGGAGAACGTGCTGCCGGCGCAGAGCAGAGTGCTATGCCGCAATGCTCCACGGGGATCACAATAAGAACGCTTGGGAGCAACGCATAATCAAAAGAATGTTGGGGGCACCATCCGGGGGTACGACGCGGGGGGGGCCAGCAAGATTTTGAGTCGAAGGCGTTGAGGTAGATCTCGTGGGGTTGCTGCGCGAAGACACCTCTGGCCCCGAACGTAGTCGATGAGAGAGCCGTCAGCGCGATTCGATATGGTGCACCGACTGCTTATCGTTCCACTGCTGCTAAATGACACATATCGGTCGTCCATACCAACTCCGTCTGTTTCACGAATGGATTGCTCTTCCTTTTTCTTCACGCTCTATTGCGCTGACGTTTTCCTCCGGACATCAGAAACTTGCTGGTGCTGCCAGCCGATCTTTTTACAAAGGTAGAAACAGTAGATGCAAGCCTGATTGCAGATAACGCCGATGAGTTTCACCACTGCGTCGTACCGCCGCTTCCCTGCGGACGGAACGTAAAATGGTCCCAGGGTATTCAACTCAGCCATGGAAACCTCCCTCAGGCTGCGCATCAGCAGGACCGCTAGGCGCAACGGTGATGTAAAAGTCTGTCATTTAGCTCTTCGGGATCTTCAGCGTCCAGGAGCCGCCAAAGACGAACGTCCGTCCCTGCGGACGAGCTTTAGCGCTGTATTCGCCGTAGTACTTGAAGAAAAAGTTGAGTCCCTGCTTTGGTGCAATGAAATTGCCTTGAGCGCCCAAAGCGTGAACGGAGTAGTAGGGCAGCAGCCTGGTTACGCCGCCGTTGTTGCTCACCTGCCACTGGTCGTAACCCACAAAGCCAATTTGCAGGATTTTGCTCATGTCTTTCGAGAGAGGCAGAGCTTGACCCAGTCCCCACTCGGTGGTGACCGCCTGACCGGGAGTAATGTTGATGCCGGACTTTTTGCCGTGGGCTTCCCAATCCACGAAGATGTTGGCACTCGTGCCCTTGTTCTTGGTGACGTAAAACGTTGCGCCGGAAGTCAGGTTATTTCCCCAATATCCGGAACCAACATTGTTACTGGCGAGGGGCGTGAATCGACCGGTAGGAGCCATGAAGGCGTAACCGGCGTTCAGATCGAGCCGGCTGAAATGCCAGCCCATGTTGAACGGCTGCACAAACGTGTCGGCCAAACCTGTGCCGCCAGCGCTTGCTCCCAAGGTACGGATGTCGGCCACAAGTGAACCGTTTGCAACGTTTACGGACGCATACGGCGCAAAATAGCCCCCGAGGAATTTGTATTTCGGCACGAACATGAAAATGTTTTCGTCCACCCAGAATGAGTAGGTACCGGTGATTCCCGGAAGGCCGTTGCCGTTGGCGTCATTCAACGAACCGGCGGAATAGTTCAGCGCCAGATTCTGATACGTGAATCCCGAACTTGGGATCACGCCTGAGTTCAATCCATATTGGCCAGGGACCCATTGGCCCTTCTGTTGCGCAGCCAACGGGTGCATCGCCGCGGTTGCCATGAAAAAGAAGATGACCAGGGTGAATTTGACCTTCATAGTGATTCCTCACTTTCATCTACACCGCGAACGCTTTGCCCCGATAAGCTCTGAGGGCCCAGGAAAGTTCGGAGGAGGGGGAGATTGCCCGGGCCCTCTCGTTTCAGGTTGCACCAAGGTGTGCCAAGGTGCGGTACTTTGAGAATTGTCAAAAGAGACAGGGGCCCCAGTTTTCAAGCTGCTACTGCCCGACCATCCACCCCTACGTCTTCGTGGCCGGACCCGTCATTACTGACAATAGCGGTAAAGTCCGCGGGCCAAGGTAGCGTTGCTCCTTATTCCGCACCCAGTGGGGGAAAGCGTGCGCAAACCTGCCAAGAGAGCCCTTCGGTCGAACGCGCAGCTCTTCCGCTCGATATTCGACAATGCCCAGATCGGGATCGGTTTTTTCAGCGTCGAAGGTCGAGAGGCATTCATCAACCGCGCTCTTCCAACAGATGTTGGGTTACAGCGAAGAAGAACTGATCCACCTGGAAAACTGGGACAGGATCGTCCGCTCAGACGATCGCGTTTCCGGGGCGAAGCGATATGCGGGATCTTCAGCAAGGAAAACGCGACGGTGATGAATGGGAGCAACACCTCATTCACCGGGACGGCAGGGATGTGTTTACGACTGCACGATTCACTTTGCTTCTGTACCTGCCGCCGCGCAACAGTGACAGCCGCACCGAGTTTTCCTACGCGTTCATATCTCCAATGAAGTTCACTATGCGGTTGTAATCTATACCGAAGCGCTCCGGTATTTCGGCTATACGGAGCAGGAGTCCCGTTTCCTCTACCTTGTGGCTACGCATTCCGGGTATTTCACCTGTCAACAGTTTCTCCAGTTTATCGAGATGAAACCCGGCAAGCGCAGCGTTGCTTTTGGTCGAAAGGTTGTGGAGAAGGGGCATGCAAGCTCGAAGGAATACCTTCGGCATGGCTGCGTCTTTCATCTTTTCTCACGCAATCTGTATGAGGCAATCGGTAGGAATGTACGTTTCCGGCGTGTGCACTCGACCGAATACATCCGAACCCGGCTCATCGCACTCGACTTCATTCTCCGTTTAGTTCAGTTCAGGGCTCATCGCAGCCTCCAAGGAAGTCATATTGGAGGTCATATTGTTTATTTCTATAACGTCTTGGCAGGCGAGCGTGAGTTTGCTGGCGTGGACGTTTGGGAGGACGGCGATGAGGAGATGGGACCGGTTTAGTGGACTCGTATGTCGAAGAGTACCGCGCGCGGGGAGTCAGTCCACAGTCTGTAGCGTACACCGAGGCGCGACTGATTCGGTGGGGACGGTGGCTCAAGGGACGTCGTCCGCGCATTGGGATCGAGCGCATTGATGCAGAGATGATTACGGACTACATCTCGAACTGCTCAAGTTTTCGTGCCAAGGCGACTGTGTACGCGACGCTGAGCACGATGCGGGGCTTCGGCGACTACTTGGCGCGCCAGGGTCTATGGAAGATTAACCCGTTGCGCTGGATGAGAGGTCCGAAGGTCACTCCGTATAGTCGCCTACCGAAACGGATCGATCATGCGCACATGGAAGCGATGTGGCGCGAAGCAGCAAATCGCCACGGTGGATACGCTTCGCATTTATGGGTGACTGTGCTGGCGATGCTGTACGGAACCGGACTTCGCCGCGGCGAGTTGGAGCGGCTGAACTTCGATGCGTTCGATCGCGCGGAAGGAACCTTGCGCATCGATGGTCGCAAGACCGGATACGAGCGCTGTGTGCCGTTACCGGAGATGGTGCTGCGGTGTCTCGAAGCATATCTGCCACTTCGGCACAACCAACTGGAAAAATCGGGATTATGTGGCGAGTGCGCGCTATTGGTGAGCCGCAGTGGCAAGCGTCTCACCGGTGGTGCGATCAGCAACGGCATCCACGCTATCTCGCGCCGTGCGCAAGTGCCGATCCATAGCCTGCATCAGTTTCGACATAGCTGTGCGTCAGACCTTCTGGAGTCTGGCGTGCACCTGGCGCAAGTGCAACGCATTCTGGGGCATTGCGGCATAAGCACCACCGTGCGTTATGTGCACATCGCCGATCCGCAGCGCCGTGCCGCGATGACGCTCCATCCCATCAATGATTGGCTACCACAACAGAGGGTAATCGCATGAAGAAATTGAATGCAGCCACGATGGACCCGTTGATTGAGGGCTACTTCAGTTACCTCGATAAAGTTGGACGCAAGACGCCGCGCACGATTGTGGACGTGCGTTGCACGCTGCGCCGTGCGATCACTGGGCTTGAACGAATGCGTCCCGGCGTTGCGCTGTGGCATCTCAAGCTGGAAGATTATTTGCATTGGCTGGAAGCCGAACGGCAGTGCGGTTCGACCGAAAGCAGCCTGGCGAAGTATCTCAGCCACGTGCGCGGACTGCTTGAATACGCCTGGCGGAGTGGCCGTGCCGAGCGCAACGTGCTCGATGGATTTAGTTTGCAGCATACGTTGCGGCGTACGGTGCCGAAGTCGCTCAACTTGGACGAAGCGGAACGACTAGTGCAAGCCACAACCGTGCCCGGACCTACGGCACAACGTGATCGCCTGATGATTCTGCTGCTTTATGGTTGTGGGCTGCGTACCAACGAGTTGTGCGAGCTTGATGTTGCGCATGTGAACCGTGAGCGTCGCGAACTTGTGGTCCTTAAAGCCAAAGGCGATCGACCGCGCGCGATTCCGATCCCTGAAACACTGCGCGCGATGTACTCGCCTATCTGCAGTATCTTCGCGATGTGCGTGGTAATGGGGGTTCTGCCGTGAACCGTGCCGTTGTTGTTCTGCAGCGATTCTATTGTGCAATGGTGGCCATGGGATATCTCGAGCACACTGCGAACCCACTGGTCGGCTTCCCATCGATCAAGGCAGTGCCGCGCAAGCTACCTATCGCGCTCTCTTCTGAGCAGGTCAGTCGATTGTTGGCTGAGCCTGAAGTCGACACGCTGATCGGTCTACGCGATCGGACCTTGCTTGCTTTGCTTTACGGTACTGGCATTCGCGCTTCCGAATGTGCCGCACTTCGCAGTGGACAAGTAGATCTGGCCCAACTGACGATTACCGTGCAAGGGAAAGGCGGCCACGAACGCGCCATCCCACTGAACCCGCAACTCGCTGACGTACTGCGCATCTATGCGCAAGCCCGCGGCCCCGCGCTCCCCACTGCACCATTTTTCCGATCACGTTTCGGACGACTGCTGTCACGCGGCAGCGTCTACGAACGCGTGCGCACGTGGGGACAACGCAGTCGCGTCGGTTTTCCGCTCTCACCGCATCGCATGCGGCACACGTTTGCAACCCACTTGGTGCGCGCCGGGGTTGGCCTGGTGACGATCCGCGATCTTCTTGGTCATCGCTTGATCACCAGCACTCAGATTTATTTGCATGTCACCACGGATGATCTTCGCGCGGCTGCTGCGCGCCATCCGATCAGCACACTGCTCAACACCGTCAAGCATTTGTTCGTTGGTGGACCACTGCCGTTCCAGAAGCCACACGCGAGTTATGGAAGCGGATAGCTGCTATCCGCTTCCATAACCATTCACAACGAACCCTTTTACCTACCTCCGAAAGTCGGTGATGATTCGCTGCGCCCTCAAAGCACCTTGAACGCATATTACAGCTTTAGTTTTTGGCACTTTGGTACTCTGAGAGTAGTATCGGGGCCGGTGCACACCTTGCGCGGGGAACTGACAGACCTTGTCGAACTCGTTCAAACGAGCGAGGACGCACCATGCGTGAGCCTCAGACTCGAACTAAATACACATACGACTCAGTGGGCAATCGCCTTACGGCCCTCGGCGGCTCGACTTGGAGTTACAACACGTCGAACGAACTAACCGCGCGGCCATCGGTGACATACGGTTACGACTACAACGGTAATGCTACAACCCGAACCGACTCCACGGGAGTCACCACTTACGCGTGGGACTTCGAGAACCGACTGACCAGCGTGACTCTGCCCAGGCTCCGGTGGAACGGTTAGCTTCAAGTACGATCCGTTCGGAAGAAGAATCTATAAATCCTCTAGTTTAGGGACCAGCATATACGCTTACGATGGAAACAACCTGATCGAGGAAGCCAACGCCGCGGGTACGGCAGTGGCCCGCTACACGCAAGGGTCGAACATCGACGAACCGTTGGTGATGCTACGCTCTTCCACGGCAAGCCACTATCAAGCCGACGGGCTTGGCTCGATCACGTCGCTCAGCAATGCTGCCGGAACGTTGGCAGAAACTTACGCGTTCGATTCATTTGGAAACCGCACTGCGTCCAGTGGCTCTCTAACGAACCCGTTCCAGTACGCAGGACGCGACCTCGACAGCGAAACCTCGTTGTACTACATGCGTGCGCGTTATTTAGATCCGTCCACTGGCAGGTTCATGAGCGAAGACCCGCTGAGATTCGAGGGTGGCGAACCGGATTTCTATGTGTATGCGGCAGGCAATCCCGCAAACCTTCGAGATCCCTCGGGGCTGGCTGAGTGCGTCTATTCGATCAGCCAACACACAATGGTTTGCACTGAAAATGCCGTGCCTCCTGTTGGGCCACCGTGGCAACTTCAACTTGGACCGTCAGTTCGGGCGCTGACAAAGGAACGCAGAAATGCAAAGACAATCCTGCCTGTTCCAATACGAAAGACTTAGGGCGATCTCGCCGGGCCGATACAAAATGAACACAGACGAAAGACCCGAACATCGAGGATGGGGCATGTATCGCATGGAACCGTGGCCTCACCATTCGTACGACGGTTTGCTGTACAACCTCGGCGTGAAGAGAGGCGGGTTTGAGCTTCACATCGGTTCGATTACCTTCGGTTGCATCAACGCCAACAAGACCAACCCTCAGGCCGTGCAGCAATATCATGACCTTCAGAGGATGCTGCAATTTGAGGACGGCTCTAATTTCCTCACTGTCATGCCGTAGAGAAGAAGGAGGATAGAGGTTAATGATAAAACGAGTAATTTCGGCTCTTTTGGGAATCCCACTGCTCCTGGTTATGGCTTTTGAGGCCTATCTTCAGAGCTTTGGCTTTTATTTCGATCACTATACACTTCCGATGGAGAAATATGGGGTTCGCACGCCACTTCGCTCGGAAGACGTCGCGTTCCTGGCTGCCTTCTGGCTGATAGCAGTAGCACTTTTCTATATCTCCTACCGACTCCTGAGATTCGCCTTTCGACGTGAAGTTCGAGGGCCTGGCTCGTCCGGCGGCCGCGAACCGGCTGCTGCCCGAACTTCGCAGTGATCCCGTTCACCGGTTCCCGTGAGTTCGGGCCGGACGCCCGGGTTCGGTTCGCATACCCGGGGCTCTATCCTTTTAACCATCAGCGTCAGAACTCAGAGCAGCGGAAGCGCCCTGACAAGCGCAAGAAGTGAAACCGCAATCGAAACACGACGAATTCGCTCTATCGAATGGGGGACTCGCTTCCCTGTTACGCCCTGTTTTCTTTGAATGAATCCAGCCGTCTCACGCGAGCAAACAAGCATCAGTCCTGGCTTTAGGCCCGATGCGTCTGTTCTCAACATGTCAAATTCCCTGTTTTCTTCCTTGATAACAGAGAATAAGAGGCGGAGAATGGTTCGCTCGTGACTGCATCCCCCGCCATTCAGTCGGGTGTACAGTCCGGAGAGATCCTTTACAGAAACATAGTTCACACCCTTGGGCCAAAAGGGTTGTCTAAGAGCTGCAGAGTTCTTTCCTCCAGATCGACGTAGCCAAGATCGTAGTCCAACAGCGCTGGTGTAGACTGTGTCCTCTTGTACAAAAAACTCGGTTTGCTCGGTGTTGAACACATTCACCCTCGTTGGAGGGCTCGGTATGCGTTCCCTTCATCTGGGGCAATGGCTTAGTGGAAACCATGAGGTCTGATCTATTCAAATCCACGATAAGGGCAATTGTGCCTAGGCCTCTCAGAAACTGGCTGCGATCGCCATCCCGGTCGATCCAGTGGTTGTGGGATGAAAGTAGATTCTCTCTAGGCGTTACTGAAACGCTCAACTTCCCCACTAACTGGACGTTACTTTGCCATCCTCACGCGTATAGGGCCGGCTATCGGGCGCAGATCGCTGACACAGAGCAGCGCGAGGAGTTTGAAAATTTCTTGCGCGAGTGCAGCGACAAGATGTTCCTGTTTGATATCGGAGCACACTTTGGCATATTCAGTCTTGCAGCTGGACACTTTGGCGGGAAGGCTGTCGCTATTGATCCTTCTCCTATCGCCACACGCATGATTGCAAGACAATGTGCCATAAACGGTTTGACTGAGCGCATTCGCATCATTGAAGCGGCGGTTAGCGATGAGACTGGGGTAGTAGAGATGCTGAGTTCAGGGGTATTTTCGGACGGCTATTACAAGATCACTCAGGGAAGAGCCAAAAGTGAGTTGACGCGGACACCGGCGGTAACAATCAATCAGTTAGTTCGTCAGCACGGTGTCCCGACTCATATAAAAATTGACGTAGAGGGCCAAGAAGCGGCTGTGCTTCGTGGCGGGCGAGAGACATTAGCTCAGTTTTCACCGATTTTGTTTCTTGAGCTACACAACGAAATGGTCAAATCAGAGGGTGGAGATCCCAATCTGGCCTTGGATGAACTTGCCGAACTCGGATATGAAGTTTTCGCGCTCAACAGAGACTCGCTTGGACGAGGCGAAATCTTGCTGCGGCCTATCGTGCGCATAGTAGCTAGGCGCACTCCCGAGGGCTGACGTACCTCAGCTTATCAAGCAAAGTCAGGTTTGAAGTGTGTTTTGGTGAGACTGTTCAATCGACCACCCGGGCACCTAGAAGCGTTCGCCGCCAAGAAACTCAGTCAGACGGTTCAGGGCGAACAGTCGCGCGAGGGGCGTGTCAAATTTCGCGAAATCGAACGGACCTTTGGCCCCCAATCCGGCAATTCGATTTCTATCGAAGGTCCGTAGAAGTCATCGGAGTTACAGACACGTGGTAGGACATCGTGCCAGGTGGTGCCACGAGAACGGCTAGATCGTTGCAGCGACTACGTCTGCTTGGGATCGCGGAGGCCAGAACAAGAATCCGGCACTCTCGCTCATAGACCCTCTGCAAAGTCTGATGAAGGCTGGGGCAACTTGTCGTTCGGTTTGGCGGTCAGTACATAGAGTGTTGGAAGAAGGAAAACGCTCAAGAGGAGGGCGGCCACAAGCCCACCAACGATGACGATGGCAAACGGGCGCTGAGAATCCGAACCGATGCCGTGCGACAGAGCGGCAGGAAGCAGGCCCAGTGAGGCGACCAGCATGGTCATCATCATCGGTCGTAGCCGAAGGACGGCCCCTTCGATGGCAGCCGCTTCTATGGAGAGCCCGTGACCACGAAGTTGGTTGATGTATTCCAACATGATCACGCCTGTTTGGACCGACACTCCAAATAGAGCGAGAAAGCCGACGCCTGAAGAAACGCTAAAGTGGGTGCCAGTGATGAGCAGCGCGAGAACGCCGCCGAGAGGCGCGACTGCAACGTTGACAACGATGAGAACGGCCCACTTGCTGGACCTGAACATGCCGTAGAGAATTACGTAGATAACCAAGAGAGTGATGGGCAGGACAACCATGAGGCGCTTTTGCGAACGCTTCTGGCTGGCATACTCTCCGGCCCAATCGATGTGGTAGCCCTGAGGAAGCTTTACCTTGCTCGCGACCGATGCCATAGCTTCCTCGACGGCGCTGCCGAGGTCGCGCCCGCGGACGCTGTACTTGATGGCTAGGTAACGCGAATTGGCTTCGCGATAGATTTCCGAAGCGCCTTCATGAACCTCGATTTTTGCAACCTGTGAAAGAGCGACGCGTTCGCCTGAAGGGGACAGAATACGAATGTTGGCAATGGCCTCTGGAGTGTCGCGATAGCCCGGCTGGTAACGGACAACCAGGTCGAAGCGTTGCTCTCCCTGCAGGACCTGACTCACCGCTTTGCCGCCGATCGCGGTCTCCACGGCGTCTTGCACATCAGCAACGTTGATTCCGAAGCGAGCAGCGCGCCGACGGTCGACGACGATGTTCAAGTTAGGCTGTCCCAACACCCGGAACAAGCCCAGATCCTCAACTCCTCTAATATGACGCATGACTTCGACGACTTCGTCGCCCTTCGTCTCGATGACCTGAAGGTCATCTCCATAAAGCTTGATGGCCAGTTCGCCCTTTACGCCGCTGACCGCCTCTTCCATGTTGTCTTCAATGGGCTGAGAAAAGTTCCAGATAACGCCTGGAATTCCCTGGAGTTCGCGATACATCGCGGCGATCAAACGTTCTTTGTCTTCAAGAAAAACGGGTCTCCATTGTTCCTTCGGCTTGAGATCGACAAAGTATTCCGTGTTGAAGAAACCGGTTGTGTCGGTCCCATCGTCCGGCCGTCCAACCTGACTGGTGACCACCGTGGCCTCGGGAAACGAAGCCAAGATCAATCGCGCTTGGTCGGCAACTCGAATTCCCTCGCTTGGGCCAACGCTGGGGGCCAGGGTACCGCGCACCCAGACGGCGCCTTCATCGAGATGCGGCAAGAATTCCGAACCCACCACGCCGCTGAGCATTAAACCTGCCGCCGCGATAGCCGCAAGGCCACTCGCCCCCACTGTGATAGCAGGATGTTCGACGGCCCATTGGACGCCTTTGCGATACTTGGCTTTCAGAAACTCCATGGCGGGATTTCGCCATTCGCGCACGCCACTTTTGTAGTGAAAGGCCGCGAGAACCGGAGCGATGATGAGCGAGAAAATCAGCCCGCCGAGTAACGCAAAGCAAACAGTCCATGCCATGGGCTTAAACAGCCGCCCTTCAACGCTTTCTAAAGTGAAGATTGGCAGATACGCCGCAACAATGATCGCTATCGAAAAGAATACGGGACGAATCACTTCACTGACTGCATCTCGAATTCGCTGAAGAGATGTCTTTTGGTTATCTGCGAGACCAAAGTGCCTGACGATGTTCTCGATGATGACGACCGCGCCATCCACCACCATCCCAAAATCCAGAGCACCAAGGGAAAGGAGATTGGCGGGAATACCGTTCAGGTCCAGGCAGATTGCGGCAAAGAGCAGGGCGAACGGAATCGTCAACGCGACGATAATGGCTCCACGAAAATCTCCGAGAAAGAAAAACAAGATCACCAGAACGAGTACGATTCCTTCGATTAGGTTGCGGAGTACTGTGTGCGTCGTAAGATGCAGCAAGTCGCTACGGTCCAGCATCGGCACAACCCTCACACCGGGCGGCAAGATTTCCTCGTTGAGCTCTTTCACTTTCGCGTGAATGGCCGCGAGCGTTTCATCGGCATTCGCTCCCTTGCGCAGCAGCACGATACCTTCGACCACGTCGTCGGAGTCGATCACCTTTCGATCGGACCGATGGATGGATTTTCCATTTTTTCCGAGGCGAATTTTTGGGCCTTGCTGCACCACAGCGACATCTCGAATGCGAAGCGGAGTTCCGTTCTTGGCGTGAATGACAGTATCGGCTATGTCTTCGACGCTGCTGATCAGCCCCACTGCGCGGACGTTCAACTGCTGAAGCCCCGCTTCAATAAAGCTGCCGCCGGAGTTCACGTTGTTGCTTGCAAGCTGGTTCTCCAATTGACCGATGGTGAGGCCATAGCTGACCAGCTTGTTGGGGTCAACGCGCACCTGATATTCGCGGGTGATGCCGCCCAGGCTGGAGACATCCACTACGTTGGGCACGGATTTGAACTGTTTTTCGAGTACCCAGTCTTCAAGCGCTTTCAACTCCATCACGTCGTACTTCGGATTTTTGCTCACCAGATGGTAGAAATAGATTTGGCCCACCGGGCTCCAATCGGTACCCATCTGCGGCTGTAGGCCACTCGGCAATTGGACTTGCGCCAGCCTTTCCAGCACCTTCTGGCGGTTCCAATCGTTGATGGACTGATCATCGAAAATAAGCATCACGCTGGAGAGTCCAAAAATGGAGACGGAGCGCAGATGCTCCAGATGCGGGATTCCGTTCATTTGGATTTCAACGGGAATCGTGACTTGTTGTTCAATCTCTTCGGCGGCGTGACCAGGCCACTGGGTGATGACCTGAACGTAGTTGTTGGCCACGTCCGGGTAGGCTTCGACCGGCAGGGCGTGAAATGCAAGCGCTCCCCAGACCAGGAGAAGTACGGCGACAACCACCACGATGAACTGGTTGTTGAGCGCGTAATCGACGAATGTGCGAATCATTGCGTGCACCTCAGATTGCGCATAATCACCCTACTGCTCCGCGATGCTCTGCAACGCCAATGCGTTTGAAACGACTTGCTGCCCGGGTTGTAGGCCCAAAAGAATTTCCTGTGAGTTGTTTGGTAGAACCGTGCCTGCAGCCACGTCTACCCGGCGAAACCTGTTTCCACCGGCCGGGACGTAGACCCAATCACGATCGTGCAGATGCAAAATGGCCGTAGCCGGAACGACAGAGTGGATTTCCTTTTTCTGGCCGTGGAACGTGGCGGTTACAAACATCCCCACGCGCATCAATCCCGGATTGCGGACCTCGACGCGCACTTTGGCGGTGCGCATGGTGGAGTCTAGGATCGGAAGGATGTTATTGACTCGGCCGGTAAATATCTGGGTGGGATAGGCATTCAGGCGGATTTCGGCGGTTTGGCCGACTTGTACGGTACCTAGATCATTCTCGTATACGTCGCAGAGAATCCATACGTAACTCAGGTCGGAGATCGTGAACGGATTGGGTGATCCCAGACCCGCGACGCCGGCAGCATTGGTGACTTGCTGATCGGTGATCACGCCGGAAATTGGGGCACGAACATCAACGATCGCGGCGGGATGATCGATGTTGGCGCCAAGGACGCGAAGGCGATCGCTGGTGTTCTCTGCATCGACCTCAGCCTTGACTTCGGTGTCTTGCGCTAGCTGTAGATCGTTCAGCGAGATTGCACCCTTGGTATACAGCAGTTTCGAACGCTCCAGTTGCATGCGCGCCAATTGCTCGTCCGCGACTGCCTTTTTGTGATCCGCAAATGCCGCGGAGATGTCTGCGCTTTGCACGCGCAGCAGGAGTTGTCCCTTTTTCACGGTGTCGCCGAGGCGCGCGCGAATCTCCACTACGCGACCCGTCGCGATCGAAATTACCGGGACGCTTCGGGAGACGTCAGGGTTGACAGTTCCGGTCACGCTCAGCTCGGATGTGGTCTGGCGCGCCGTTGCAGTTGCCAACGGGAATTGCTCGGGACGGTCCACCTGTACTACGTTCACATCCTGTTCACGCTCGACTGACGTAGGAGGCGGAGCCTCTGCTTTGCGATTCCCCCCGCGGTCGCCGCAGCCCAGCATCGCCAGGCACACTGCGAAAACCAGGACAGGAGACTCGACGCGGCGGTAAACTTCTACGCCGACGCTTGGGCCCTTTGCGAAATACATACGACTAAACAATCCCTGCATGAAACCTCCCGAGGTCCAAATGACGGAGCGGCGCTGACGCTTCGATAGACTTCATCGAACTGAGACGCATTCGCGCCGACGAACGCGGAATTGGGCATGCCGTTCCGATGTTGATTTGGACAGTTAAGGAGCGGGCAGACACTCATCCGCCGCTCGGTTATTCTTCGATATGCAGAACCTTGGGCTTAGGAAAGAGAGGCGTCGAACGGGGGCGCGCGGCCGAGGTGAGAAATCAATAGAGCAGCGATACAGAATCGCGAACTCGAAACAGCATTGCGGCGATACTCCAACTGACGATCCAGGAAGAAGTCTGTTGCCCAGCAAGTATCCTCCCGCGATTGTGGAGGAACGGCGACGGCGTCTGGCGCTTGCCCAGCGGTGGAGCCCCACTTTGCTTCGGACTCACCGAACGCCGTGGGAAAAGCATCAGGATCAACTTGTGAAAAACTGCCGTGCCCGTCATTGAGAAGGATTGCTACGGGCTGTCGAAGCCATTTTGTGGTAAGGACCAAATCAAGAGCGTTGTCGCCGTTCACATCGCTCGCAACAATTCGAAGGCCGCCCAGCGGGGCGACGATCTGAAACGTTTGGTGCCCGGCTGCGCTGAGTTGAAGTTGGATCTGATAACTGGTACTGGAAACATCGGTCTGACCGGCCTGAACGTTGGCCAGGTCGGGCTTGAGGTCTCCGTCGAAATCAGCAATGGAGAACGACAGGCCGGGTCCCTGCGAAGGGATGGGCGCACCTGGGACCTCAGCGCCCGATCTCGCGACTCCAATAAGGCCGACGAGAAACAATACCCAAACAGAGCGGCACACAAATCGCGCCGCCACGGACAGGCATAGAAATCTCGAGCGGGGCAAAATGCGGAAGGGCTTATTCACGATCTAGTTCTGTGCCTTTGGACTTTGTCTACTACGCAACAATATCACTCATGACCCCCACCAGAGTAAATCCTCGAGTGCAGC
>Ga0210384_10004882_pt1 | contig 14833 bp, 13 predicted proteins | sample IncBWH2MmetaG_FD_160574 | JGI IMG/M metagenome (GOLD analysis project Ga0210384, IMG submission 160574) | Forest soil microbial communities from Barre Woods Harvard Forest LTER site, Petersham, Massachusetts, United States - Inc-BW-H-2-M | ecosystem: Environmental > Terrestrial > Soil >...
ATGCGCAGGAAAAGATCAATATCCAGGGCATTGTGATGCGTTACAAACGGCTTGGCTACCGCGCCCCCCGCGATAGGCTGCATCATCGGCGTTTCCACTTCGACGAACCCATGCGCATCCATGAAGCGCCGCAACGACTGCACCAGCTTGCTCCGCTTCAGAAATACTTCCCGCACCTCGGGATTCATCACCAGATCCACGTAGCGCTGCCGATAACGCAACTCGACATCAGTGAGCCCATGCCACTTCTCTGGCAGGGGAAGCAGATCCTTCGAAAGAAACGTGATCTCTTCCACGTGCACCGTCAGTTCGCCCGTTCGCGTGCGAAACAGGTAACCGCTGGCCCCGATGTGATCGCCCAGGTCCAGCAGGCGATAGAGCTCGAATCCCTTTTCCCCCACCGCATCCTTTTTCACGTAAATCTGCAGGCGCTGGCCGCCTTGTTGCAAATGAGCGAAGCCCGCCTTGCCCATGAGCCGGTTCGCCATAATGCGTCCGGCGACACGGACCTGTACCCGGTTCTGCTCCAATTGTTCAGCCGTCTTGTCGGAGTAGCTCGCAAGAATCTCGGGAATCGTGTGCGTAGAGTCGTAGCGATTCGGATAAGCACGCTGCCCGAGAGCCTCAATCTGCTTTAACTTCTCCCGGCGCAGTTCGTAGATGTTTTCGTCGAGTGCCAATGGGTTCCTTGTCGATAGAAGGTCGCCAACGCCTCAGCAGCGTTCGGAGCCAAGATGGAAAACAGCGATTATAAACAAGCGAGCGACGCGCTGTTTGCCGCGCGTCTCATCGTATAAACGCTGCCCTGTGATGCATGGCCCTTGATGCCGCGGCCCAAGGGCGATACTATTCCCCTTCCCGTTTTTCTGGCCGGGAACAGTACTTTAGGCGAGGAAGGCTTTGCCGCAAAACTACGTACCGGTTTTTATTTTTATAGCCGTCGTCGGAGTTCTCATCCCGATCACCCTTCTGCTGACGCGGCTGGTTCGGCCCAACAATCCCCATCGAGAAAAGCTGCTGCCCTATGAATGCGGCATCGATCCGGTCGACCGTGCCCGTGGACGCTACACCGTCCGCTATTACATTGTGGCCATCCTGTTTGTGGTCTTCGATGTGGAGACCATCTTCCTTTTTCCGTGGGCGGTGAAGTTCAAGGCCTTCGGCCTGTTCGGCTTGTTCGAGATGCTGATCTTCCTCGGCATCCTGATCGTTGGCTATATCTGGATCTGGCAAAAAGGTGCGCTGGAGTGGGTGTGAGAGTCGCCGCCGGTAGAATTTCAACTATCCCGATACTCTCATGGTCACAGTTGTGTGTGGTGTTGCGTTGACAGCGGATTGACTGGACTGTTAGAAGTAAGCCGCATTTTGATTGGTTTGCAAGTGAATTAATCGTTGCGCGATGGCTGACGAACCCAAATCCCCAGCGGCACCACCGGACGGCGAAAAACCGTCGGCCGAGAAAATTGCCGGAGGAACTTCCGCGGCAACGCCTCCGCCTGCGGCCGCGAAACCCACTGCCCCAGCCGAAAAGCCCGCTGCTGCTGCCGGTGCGACTCCGCCCAAACCTGCAGCCCCGGCTAAGCCCGCCGCTCCTGTTCCCCAGCCTTGGGATTCGCCCCTCGTTGCCCGTCTCAAACGTCAGTTTGGCACCGGTCTTGAGCCCTGGACCTACCTCGGCCAGAACTTTTTGCAAGTCGATCGCGCGCTGGCGCCCACCATCCTTCAACTCCTTCGAGACGAAGAGAAATTCGATTACCTCGTCGATGTCACCGCGGTCCACTATCCCAAGCGTGATCGCCAATTTGACGTCGTCTGGATACTCTACTCCTTTGCCAAGAACGAAAGACTCCGCGTAAAGACGCAGATCAGCGAGAGTGAGCATGCTCCCTCCGTGACGCCGCTGTGGGCGACCGCAAACTGGCTGGAGCGCGAAACCTTCGACATGTTTGGGATCCATTTCGACGGCCACCCCGACCTCAAGCGCATTCTGCTGCCCGATGGTTGGAAAGGCCATCCCTTGCGAAAGGACTACGGCATCATCCAGCAAGATCAGGAGTGGGTGCAGATCAACCTGGGCATTGAGAGTGGCCAATGAATGGGAACGCAGGTGTCCGCATCGTCACCTCTGTTGCAATGCGGACGGATGTGCAGGACGGATGGCGGATAGAGCCGACGACCGACGACCGAAGACCGACAACCAAGCATGACTGACCCGATCAGCTCCATTTCGCATCTCGACCTCGACGAAAGTGAGAAGACTTTCCTCGATGCGAACGAACTCATCATCAATATGGGGCCGCAGCACCCGGCGACCCACGGGGTTCTTCGCGTCATCCTTCGCCTCGACGGCGAAAAGGTCATGGGTCTCGAGTGCGTCATCGGCTATCTCCATCGCGGCGTCGAGAAAATCGCCGAACATCGCACCTACACGATGTTCAATCCCTACGTCGACCGCATGGACTACGTCGCAGCGGTCTCCAACGGTCTGGGATACTGCGAAGCCGTCGAAAAGCTCCTTAACATTGAGGCCCCACCGCGCGCCAACTACATTCGCGTCATTCTCACGGAATTGAACCGGCTGGCCAGCCACCAGCTCTGGCTCGGCACCCACGCCCTCGACATCGGCGCCATGACGCCGCTCTTTTACACTTTCCGCGACCGGGAAGAAATCCTCAAGATTTTCGAAAAATATTGTGGCGCGCGACTGACCACGCATGCTTTCCGCATCGGCGGCTGCCAGTACGAAACCTACGAAGGATTTGAAAAAGACGTCAAGAAGTTCCTGACCTTCGTTGCTCCCAAGATTGACGAATACGAAGAGCTTCTGACCACCAACCGCATCTGGGTCGAGCGTACCAGGAACGTCGGTACCATCTCGGCGAAAGACTGCATCGCGCTTGGCGTTACCGGACCAGTTCTGCGCGCCAGCGGCGTGAAATGGGACCTGCGCAAAGCCCAACCCTACGCCGTATATAAACAATTCGAATTCGATGTCCCGACCGGCCAGCACGGCGACACCTACGACCGGTACCTGGTACGCATGGCGGAAATGCGCCAATCGCTGCGCATCATCCAGCAGGCTGTCGACGGAATTCCCGAAGGTCCAATCATGGCCAAGGTGCCCAAGGTCATAAAGCCTCCGGTTGGCGAGATCTATCACTCGATCGAAGCCCCCAAGGGCGAGCTCGGCTATTTCATTGTCAGCGACGGATCCACCCAGCCCTACCGCATCCGCGTCCGTCCGCCTTCCTTCGTCAACCTCCAGGCACTCGATCTGATGTGCCGTGGTCAGCTGGTCGCCGACGTCATCGCCGTCATCGGTACGCTCGACATCGTTCTTGGCGAGGTGGACCGCTGATGCCCAGCTTTATCACCTCGTATCTCGACAAAAGCGTGCAGGTCACTCCAGGCCAGGCCGGCAGCCCCTTCTGGGCGCTGGTCTACATCCTCATCGTCTTCGGCGGAGTCTCGCTCGCGGTCGTCTGCATGAACTGGCTGGAGCGCAAGATCCTCGCGCACATGCAGGTCCGCCTCGGCCCCATGCGTGTCGGCCCCCATGGCCTGCTTCAGCCCATCGCCGATGCGCTCAAGCTCATTCTGAAAGAAGACATCATCCCCGAAGGCGCCGACACCTTTGTCTTTCTGCTGGCCCCTATCATCATTCTGCTCGCCGTCTTCAGCGTGTATTGCGTGATCCCCTTCGGTCCTACGCATGCCATCACCGACATGAATATTGGGATCTTGTTCATGCTCGGCGTTTCGTCGCTCGGCGTGCTGGGCATCGTGATGGCCGGTTGGGCTTCGAACTCGCACTATCCCCTCATCGGCGCCCTGCGCTCGAGCGCGCAGATGGTCTCCTACGAGATCGCCATGGGATTGGCGGTTGTCTCCGCGGTCTTGATGACCAGCCTCAATGCCACCGGTACCGGCACGCTAAGCATGATCGGCATCGTGCAGGCCCAAAATCAGCAACACGTGTGGTTCATCTTTAAGTATTTCCCATTGGGCTTCATCGCTTTCTTCATTTTCGCCGTGGCCATGGTCGCCGAGACCAACCGTGCTCCCTTCGATCTGCCCGAAGCCGAATCCGAACTGACGGCCGGCTTCCACACCGAATACAGCGGACTCCGTTGGTCGTTGTTCATGCTCGGCGAGTACGCGGCCATGATCGCTGTCTCGTCGATCGCCATCACGCTCTGGCTCGGCGGCTGGATGCGGCCGTTCCCGAACCTGCTCAGCGGCCCTACCTGGGACCTGGCCTTCTCGTTTTTTCCGCCGCTCACCTTCTTCGGCCTCGCCGCCATGACGTTCTACAGCACCATCCGCATGCCGAAGCACCCCTACTTCCGCCTTCAGACTCTGGGCTTGGGCGCGTTCGGCGCGGTGTTCGCGCTGATCGGATTGCTTCTCCTGGTGCCTCCCGTGCGCGACCACGTGCAAGACGTATATTGGTTCGTCGCCAAGATCGCCGTGTTTTTGTACCTGTACATCTGGTATCGCGGAACTTTCCCGCGCTACCGCTTCGACCAGTTGATGAAGGTGGGCTGGAAAGTTCTATTGCCGATGGGGATCGGCGTATTGATGCTTACGGGCGTGGCAGGTTTGCGCTCGGAAATCTGGGTTTTCGTGAAACACCTGGTTCACATCTGATTATGGAGCAAGTCGCTCAACCCGTTGCCACAACCTTCTTCTTCTACTTTCTCTCGGGCCTGGCCATCCTGAGCGGAGTGCTTGTCATCACCCGCAAGAACCCAGTGCACTCCGCGCTCGCCCTGATCTTGACTTTGTTGTGCGTTGCCGGCCTCTACCTGATGCTGTACGCTCCCTTCGTCGCCGGTGTGCAGATCATCCTGTACGTCGGCGGCATCATGGTGCTGTTCCTGTTTGTCATCATGTTGGTGAACCTGGAACGCTCGGAAAAAGAAAAACAATTCAACCAGCAATGGCTGCCCGGCCTTTTGGCGGCAGTTGGGTTGGGGGGCTTGTTAGTAGCCATCTACCTGCGTGGTAAAGCAATCTTCGCGCAGCCCGTTCTCCAGATGCCCGAGACGGAAAATACCCAGAAAGTCGGGCAGATGCTCTACAGCAACTACATGTTCCCCTTTGAAATCGCGTCCCTGCTGCTGCTGGTCGCAATCATCGGGGCCGTGGTCATGGCGAAAAAGAGAATTTGAAAAGGCAGCTCTTAGCCATTTAGCCGTTAGCTCTTAGCTCTCCTGTATTGAACTTATGAGTGATCGGGAGAGAACGGAAGCCCAAGTTCAAGACGTCCGCGGCAGAGGGAGTCTTAACTGAAGAGCTAAAAGCTAACAGCTAAAAGCTAAGAGCTAACAGCTAAAAGCTAAGAGCTGATTTTTTATGGTTCCCATTACTACGCTCCACTATCTCGTCGTGGCCGCCGCCTTGTTCGTGCTGGGCGTGATCGGTGTGTTGACGCGCCGCAACGTGGTCATCGTTTTAATGTCGATTGAGTTGATCCTCAACGCCGTGAACCTGAACCTCGTCGCCTTTTCCCGCATGTGGGGACTGCACGGGCAAGTGTTCGCGATTTTCGTCATCACCGACGCCGCCGCCGAAGCTGCCGTCGGCCTCGGCATCCTGATCGCCTTCTTCCGCAATAAAGAGACGGTCAACGTCGACGAAGTGGATCTTTTGAAATGGTGAAACATAGCTTTTAGCCGTTAGCTCCTAGCCTTTAGCCCGTGAGGCCTGGGGATTGAGCTAAGAGCTAACAGCTAAGAGCTAACGGCCAAAAATGTTTCTCGAAAACATCTATCTCATCCCGCTCCTTCCCGCGATCGGCGCGACCCTCATGTTCTTCTTCGGTCGCAAGCTCGAGAAGCGCACCGTGAGCGCCGTCTGCGTAGGAGCCGTCGCCCTCGCCTTCGTCATGTCCTGCGGCGCCGTGTGGCAGTACACCCACACGTACACGAACGGTCAGGCTTTCGACAAACCGATGTACACCTGGCTGGGCTCCGACACCGGCCACCTCACCTACACCACCAAAGACGGCTATCCCGCCGACTTCCAGGCCCAGGTCGGCTTCCTGCTCGATCCGCTTTCCAGCATCTGGCTCCTGTTCGTCACCGGCGTCGGCATGCTCATCCACATCTACTCCACCGGCTACATGGCGCATGAAGCCGGCTACTACCGCTTCTTCGGATATCTGAACCTCTTCATGTTCTCCATGCTGACGCTCATCCTGGCCAATAACTACGCTCTTATGTTCGTTGGCTGGGAAGGCGTGGGGCTCTGCTCCTACCTCCTGATCGGTTTCTACTTTCACCGCAAGTCGGCCAGTGACGCCGCCAACAAAGCCTTCATCGTGAACCGCATTGGCGATGCCGGATTCATCCTCGGCATCTTCACCATCGCGTGGTGCATGGGCTCAATGCGTTTCACCGACGTGAATGCCATGGCCCACAGCGGCCATTTCCTCATCGGCGACCGCACGCTGACTGCGGCCGCGCTTCTCCTCTTCGTCGGCGCTTGCGGCAAATCTGCCCAGCTTCCTCTCTACATCTGGCTGCCCGACGCCATGGAAGGCCCCACGCCCGTCTCTGCGCTGATCCACGCCGCCACCATGGTTACCGCCGGCGTCTACATGGTCGCGCGCTCGAACGCCATCTTCGTGCTTGCCCCCACCGCCATGAAGACGGTCGCCATCGTTGGCGCGCTCACCGCAATCTTCGCTGCCTCCATCGGCCTCGTTCAGAACGACATCAAACGCGTCCTCGCTTACTCGACCGTCTCCCAGCTCGGATACATGTTCCTCGCCCTCGGCGTTGGAGCCTTCTCGGCAGGCGTCTTCCACGTCTTCACCCACGCCTTCTTCAAAGCGCTGCTCTTCCTCGGCGCCGGCTCGGTCATCCACGCCATGAGCGGCGAGCAGGACATGCGCAACATGGGCGACCTCGGCCATCGTACGCCCGTAACCCACATCACCATGTTCATTGCGACCCTGGCGATTGCCGGAATCCCGCCCTTCGCCGGGTTCTTCTCCAAGGACGAGATCCTCTGGCAAACCTGGACCTCTGAGCACGGCGCCTACATTTGGCTGTGGGTCATCGGATACGGCACAGCCCTCATGACCGCGTTTTACATGTTCCGGCTCATGTATCTGACCTTCCACGGTCGCCCCCGCATGAGCCACGACGTGGAGCACCACATCCACGAGTCGCCGAAATCCATGACCATGCCGCTGATCATCCTGGCCTTCTGCTCGATCTTCGCCGGGTGGCTGGGCTGGCCACACAGCCTTGGTGGCTCCGATCGCTTCGGCGCGTTCCTCAAGCCCGTGTTTGCGAAGGAAGCTAAAGTCTTCCTGGAAGAAGGCAAGGTCGGACAACTCGCCGCCGGCGAACGCGAAGAAGAACACACGAGTGGAACCGAATACGGCTTGATGTTCCTCTCGGTAGCTGCGGGACTCGTTGGGTGGGGTATGGCGTGGCGAGCTTACCGCCATGCCGACAAGGGTTATCCCGAGCCTATCGAAGTCGCTGCCAAGCCGATCTACACCGCTCTCTACAACAAGTGGTACGTCGACGAGCTTTACGACTACCTCTTCACCGGCCGCCGCAAAGTGGGCAACGTCCGCCTCGGCGTCCTCGGCTTAGGCGACGCCTCCGCCTGGTTCGACGTCCACGTCGTCGACGGAGCCGTCAACGGAACCGGTTGGACGACTCGCATCGTCGCTTCCATCTCCAAGTGGTTCGATACCTGGATCATTGATGGCATCGGAGTCAACGGCCCGGCCATCCTCGCGCGTATCCTGTCTTACCCATTCCGCTTATTCGAATGGGGATTGGTGCAGTGGTACGCACTCGTCATGATCGCCGGATTGCTGGGATTTGTTTTTTACTATGCGTACAGGTAGCGCCGGCGTTCCGCCGGCAAAGGATTGCTCGCAGCTTAAAGCTTTTAACTGGCTACTGGCCACTGGCAACTGACAACTGTACTTATGCAGAATCACATTCTCTCCATCATCCTCTTCACGCCGCTCGTGGGCGCCCTCGTCCTCCTGTTCGTCCCCAACGAGAACAAGGACGCGATCCGCTGGATCGCCAACATCTTCTCCCTCGGCGGCTTCCTGATCTCGCTGCCGCTCGTGCCCATGTTCTGGGCCCTGCGCTTCGATGCCACGCAGCCCTTCAAGTTCATCGAAGGCGCGCCCAGCAACTGGATCCCAACCATCGGCGCCGGTTACTACCTCGGCATCGACGGCATTTCCTTCTTGCTGATCATGCTGACCACGCTGCTCGGCTGGATCTCGATCCTCTCCTCTTGGGACGCCATCGAGAACCGCGTCAAGGAATACTACGTCTGGTTCCTCGTCCTACAGACCGGCATGCTTGGCGTCTTCATGGCGCTCGACTTCTTCCTGTTCTTCGTCTTCTGGGAAGCCATGTTGGTTCCGATGTACCTGCTCATCGGCATCTGGGGAGGCCCGCGCAAACTCTACGCTGCTATCAAGTTCTTTCTTTACACGCTCGCTGGCTCCGTCCTGATGCTGCTGGGCGTGCTGTTCCTTTATTTCTTCCACCACAGCGTCACCGGCGTTTATACCTTCGCGATTCCCGAGCTCTACAAGACCGCGCCACAAATCTTCTTCAATCCGGCGTACGGCTCGACCTACGCAACCTTGCTTTTCTTCTGCTTCTTCTTCGCCTTCGCGATTAAGGTCCCGATGTTCCCCTTCCACACCTGGCTGCCCGACGCGCACGTCGAGGCGCCGACTGCAGGCTCGGTCATCCTGGCCGGCGTCCTGCTGAAGATGGGAACCTACGGCTTCATTCGCTTCTCGCTGCCGTTCTTCCCCGCGGTCGTCATGAGTTCGAAAGTCCGCGGCTGGATGATTGCCCTCTCCATCATTGGCATCATCTACGGCGGCCTCGTGTCCCTCATGCAAAAGGACATGAAGAAGCTCGTCGCCTACTCCTCCGTCAGTCACCTCGGTTTCTGCACGCTGGGAATCTTTGCTTTGACCCCGATGGGACTCAGCGGCTCTGTATTGCAGCAGATCAATCACGGCATCTCGACCGGCGCGCTGTTCTTGATCGTGGGCGTGCTCTACGAACGCCGCCACACTCGCGAGATCGCGGAATACGGCGGCATCTCCAACGTGATGCCCATCTACGCGACCATCACCATGATCATGTTCCTGTCTTCGATGGGATTGCCGCTCCTCAACGGCTTCGTGGGCGAGTTCACCATCTTGCAGGGCACGTTCATGGCGAACTGGAAGTGGGCTGCGTGGGCCGTTCCCGGCGTCATCCTCGCGGCAGCGTATTTGCTCTGGCTCTATCAGCGCGTCTTTTTCGGAACCGTCACCAATCCCAAGAACGAAAAGCTGCATGACCTGTCTGCCCGCGAAATCGCCACGTTCGTGCCATTGATCATCATGGCGTTGTGGATCGGCCTCTATCCGAAGCCGTTCTTCCAGATTCTCGAGCAGCCGGTCACCCAACTCGCGCGCACTGTGCAAGAGGGAGCGAAGAATCCGAATGTGGTGGCGACGGCCCCGGCCGCAGCTCCCGCGTCCGCGCCACTGGATCCCGATCCGACGAAAGGGAAGGACTAAAGTGGTCGGCACTATCGCACAATACTTCAACGGCGTGGACTACCTGCTGGCCCTGCCCATGATTTTGTTGACCCTGTTCGCCATGGGCATCCTGCTGATCGACCTGATGTTGCCGCCGGAATGGAAATGGACCAACGCCGTGACGGCTCTGGTCGGCGTCGGATTCGCGACCACGGGAGTGTGGAAAATCCAGACCTGGTACAACGCCCAGGGCGCTCTGATGAGCCACACCGGATTCCTGGGAACGCTTCTCGTCGACCGCTTTGCCATCTACTTCTTCTACCTCTTTCTCGCCGGCACGGCAGTTGCCATCCTGATGTCTGCCCGCTATCTCGCAATCGAGCACGAGAATCATGGCGAGTATTACGCCCTGATGTTGTTCTCGGTCGTCGGCATGATGTGCATGGCAGCGGGCAACGACATCGTGCTCATCTTCATCGGGCTCGAGCTGATGGCGATTTCCACCTACGTCCTCGTCGGATTTTTGCGCCGCGACAAGCGCTCCAATGAAGCCGCTCTGAAATACATGCTGCTCGGCGCTTTCTCGTCTGGAATTTTTGCCTACGGCTTGTCCCTTTTTTATGGAGTGACTGGTACAACCAACGTCGAATTTATCTGGCGCCGCCTGTCTGAGCGCGTTCAAATGAACGGAGGTCACGCGGACCCGATCCTCGTGGTCGCGATGCTCACCACCGCCACCGGCCTGTTGTTCAAGGTGGCCGCGGTGCCGTTCCATCAGTGGGCCCCGGATGCGTATGAGGGCGCGCCGACCAGTATCACCGGTTTCATGTCGGTATCGGTGAAGGCCGCGGGATGGGCGATGCTGTTGCGTCTGTTCTTCATGATGTTGGCGTTACGCCCAGCCTATGTTCCCTTCCTCGTGTTCGTATCGATCGCCACCATGACCGGCGCGAATTTTGCAGCGCTCACGCAGAACAATCTGAAGCGCCTGCTGGCGTATTCCTCGATTGCGCACGTCGGCTACATGCTGCTCGGCATGATCGCCGGTTCCCCTGACGCCTTCAATACCGACGGACTCAAAGGTATTCTGATCTATCTTTTCGTCTACACCTTCATGAATCTGGGCGCTTTTGCCGTCATCACGTCGCTGCGGCATCGAAAGGTGATTGGCGACGAGATCGACGACATCGCCGGCCTCTATTCGCGCGCGCCCATCGAAGCCGTGCTGATGCTTTTCTTCCTGCTCTCGCTCGCAGGCATCCCGCCCCTGGCCGGCTTCTGGGGCAAGTACTTCATTTTCCTGAGCCTGGTGGAGACGGGCCATTACACGCTCGCCGCTCTTGCGGTTCTGTATTCGGTCTTTGGCCTGTACTACTATCTCCGCATCGCCAACGCGATGTTCATGCGCGAGCCGGTGGAGAAAGAGAAGCTGTCGCTCAGCCCCGCGTTGGGGCTGGCTCTGGCGGTGACAGCTTTCGCCACTCTGGCTGTAGGCATCTACCCGAATCCGATGATCCAGGCGGTGAATTGGGTGTGGGGCCTGACGCAGGTCACTCCGGTCGCACACCTGATCCGCTGAGCGTTCTCGCGAGGATCCCTTGCCCGAAGACGGCGAAAGCCGGGAACCGAAGAAGAACATGCTGGTGCAGCTGGCGAACTACAGCCAGCTCGCCTTCATTTTTCCGGCGGCGACGGTCGTAGGCTGGCTGATCGGCGCCGCCCTTGATCATTGGCTGCACACCACCTGGCTCTATCTGGCCGGCTTGATCGTAGGCATCATCGCCGGCTTCGTGGAACTGATTCGCCTGGTGACCTCCTCAGAATCGAAACCTTAGCCGTCGCGAGAACTCATCACACATAGAGTTTTGGAAGCGCTCGACTTCACGGTTGCGGAAAAACGACTGTAGCGCCGGCGTCCCGCCGGCTGTCGCGAGGGCATCTTGCCCTCGCCCCTGTCCTGACGAGCCATCACTTCCAGATTCCCGCCTAAAGTTCATCCGAACATCTGCCGTGTGACATCTGGCCTTGCGCTAGTCACCTTTTCTCGTCACGATACGCAGCCCGCGCGAATATGCGACGATCGGGCTCCGGAGCCGCTAAGTGCTTTATCCGGAATATTTTGCCTATAAGTTCTTTGACATCAAAGATTTTGCGGGATTTTCTGCGTAACCTGCTCATTTCACAAGACCGGGGGGAGGGGGGTACCCCCCTTTACGCAGAACGATTCCCCTTTTGGGAACCGCGAGCGACCCGAAAAATCCCCCGCGCTTGCTCCAATGATGCGCGAACCTGCGGTATCGGCTACCCAGCAAACATGGCGCACCCGGCCCCATCACTTCTGATACCGTGTTCGCGTGGACGAGGTTCCTGGTACACCGGATGCCGCCGAGAACTTCTATTCCGGAGCTCTGCCACGCATCCAGCGGTGCATGGGCCTTCTTGCCATCGCGCTGCCCGTCCTGGCGTGGCTACGCTTCGGGGGCCGCACCGCGATCGGTCTGGCCTGTGGATGCGTCGTGGCTCTTCTCAATTTTGTGTGGCTGAAGCGCGGCGTGGAAGCACTGGCGGATCGTGTGGTGGGCGCCGGAAGGCCGCAATCGGGGAAGGGAATCGTCGCGCGTTTCCTGCTGCGCTACGTTTTGATGGGCCTCGCTGCCTATGGTATCTTAACTGTTTCTCCCGCGAGCCTCTACGGACTACTGGTCGGCCTGTTCTTACCCGTAGCGGCGATCGCGTGCGAAGCCGCCTACGAAGCTTACGTGGCCTTGGCGCGTGGTCTGTAACACAGTCTCCAGTCGTCAGTCTCCAGTCGCTAGCGAGGATACACCTGTGCGGACGACGCAACGACGGGACAGTGCGGGGCCGGCTCTTCTCAGTCGCGGAGCCGAGTCTGGGACGAAAAGGGACTTGCTGGAGACTAGCGACTGAAAGCTGACGACTGATTTTCTATGCCTGAGCAACTCTGGTTTACCGAAATGCTGAACCGCCTGTTTGGCACAGCCTTCACCACCCTGCTGGTGAAACTGGGGATTCATCCCCATCATGCTCAGGCCCCCATCTCGAATTCCGCAGCGATGGAAATTCTCGTCTGCCTGTTTCTGATCGTAGTTTTCTTCATCGTTCGCGCGAGCCTGTCGGTCGATCGGCCAGGAGCCTTGCAGCACGCCTTCGAAGGCTTGGTGGGATTCATCGAGGGACAGAGCCAGGAGATCATCGGGCCACACAGCGAAGCCCACACGCCATTTCTGGTTGCCCTGGCGCTTTTCATTCTGTTCTGCAATCTGATCGGACTCGTTCCCGGATTTGAGTCGCCTACCGCAGTACCGATTGTGCCGCTGGGGTGTGCCATCGTCGCATTCTTTTATTACCAGGCGCAGGGATTTAAACACGCAGGCCCGAAATATCTTCTGCACTTCTTCGGCCCTCGAATGGAGGGTATTCCGCTCGTCGCACGGATCCCGTTGGCCCTCTTGATGCTCCTCATTGAGATTGCTAGCCACCTTGCACGCGTACTCTCGTTGACGATTCGTCTTTTCGCCAATATGTTCGCAGGCGACATGGTTACACTCGTGTTCTTTTCACTGGTTCCTATAGCCGTCCCGATCCTGTTTTTGGGGCTTCACCTTGGCGTGTCGTTCCTCCAGACCTATATCTTCGTTCTGCTGACCACGGTGTATCTGGCGGGAGCGGTCGCGGAAGAACACTAGAGAGATCGACAGTGCTCCAATGCCTGAGCCGCGCAAGCGGTCGGCAAATGTTAGCCCGCGCGTAGCGCGGGGAAGGCTTGAGAGGAATATCGCGAGTCCGCTTCAGGGACAGCATGAATGGACCGAGCTAAGTTCGAGTCTCAAGCTTCGGGTTCCCCGAGAACCGTAACTCGAAACTTGAAACCCGAAACCGGTTTCTCAGCCATCAGCGTGAGGGCGTCTGCACGGGATGACGTCAACCACCCACTGGCGGCATCTGATACGAGGAAAAACACAATGCGCAAACTCAGCTACTTCTTCATGATTCTTTCTGCGCTCTGCTTCGCCATTCCGGCATTGGCGCAGGGCGGCGAGGCGTCCGCGGTAAATTGGGTCGCCATCACCTCCGGATTCGCGATGGCCATCGCATCCGCAGTCTGCGGCCTGGCGCAGGCGAAGGCCACCGCCGCGGCGGCGGAAGGCCTGGCACGCAATCCTGCTGCCCGTCCGGGCATCCAGCTGGCGCTCATTCTGGGCCTCGCCCTGATCGAGTCGCTGGCCCTGTACACCCTGGTCATTATTTTCGCGAAGGTGAAGTAGAGAAGCTTGTGGCTGCTCGCGAGTAGCTTCTGGCCTGCAAAACAAAAAGCCTCTGTCGCCGGACAGAGGCTTTTTGCTTTTCCTGAGACCTAAGACCTAAGACCTAAGACCTGTACCCGCTCTGCTACCCTTTCCGCGTTCCGTCCCATTCCTGGTTCTTGCCTTCTGGGCCGCGTTCCACGGCGTCGACCAGAATGCGGCGCAGGCGATAGCGGCTTTCGAGGTCGGTATTGACGATTTCAAAGCCGACTTCATTGACGCGCGCGCGGCGCAACAGGACCTGAGCGCGGACGTGGCGAACGCCCATCGAAACATCCAGGTTGGCTTCCGATCCGATACGCAGGTTGTCTTCCTTCGTGCCCATACCGCCGCCGAGGCTCATCTCGCGAATCAGGATGCTCGATTTGCCCCAGGAACTGCTGATGGTGGCCGAGAGTGTCTTGGAAAGCACGATGCGCTCGTAGCGCCGCTGCCGAACCCAAGGACAGGCAGGAGCGGAATCGAGGGCAGCAATCGCCAGTTCGCTGGGCTCCAGCCCGCTGTCGGAAAGAATCTGGCTGCCATAGCGTGGATCGATCTTGGCTAGCGCCTGGGCGGCTGCAATGCGGATTTCCCGATGATGCATCCACTTCCACATCTTCTTGGCTTCCAGTAGTTCGCGCAGAACGCCGGTGGCCTCCGCGTCACGGAGACGTCCCAAAGACTCAATAGCTTTCACCTGCAGGAAAGCAGAGCGGCCCTCCGTGTCGCCGGCGCGAGCCATCACGACCAGAGGAGCAACGGCCGTCCGGTCGCCGCTCATGCCGATTTCATCGACCGCTTGAGGAATGACCAGCGGATCGAGAATTTCGAGCATTTCGAGAAGCGTGCGTCCACGGTCGGATGCTGCGCCGTAGGCAATTTGCCGGACGACGACGTCGTGGTAAAAGCGATTGAATTCGGGCAGGCGCACGGGCAACAGTTCGAGCAGCGTCAGAACGTCGAGGCGGCTCAGAAGGCCGACCAC
>Ga0210384_10004884_pt1 | contig 14827 bp, 11 predicted proteins | sample IncBWH2MmetaG_FD_160574 | JGI IMG/M metagenome (GOLD analysis project Ga0210384, IMG submission 160574) | Forest soil microbial communities from Barre Woods Harvard Forest LTER site, Petersham, Massachusetts, United States - Inc-BW-H-2-M | ecosystem: Environmental > Terrestrial > Soil >...
CCAGGAGAAAATCGTAGACCACGCGTGTCCATAGCCGGTCGGAGAAGTGGAAGCGCTCGACCGGGCGGTCGCTCAGCTCGAGCACCTCGCCGAGGTTCTCGGGGGCGAGGATGCGCTCCCAGACCGGCAGGAGGTCGCGCACGCCCTGCACGAAGCCCACCTGCATGAGCGAAGGGTCCACCGCGGGGCCGCCGGCCAGCGGCTCGGGCGGCACCCCGAAGGTGACCACCGGCTCCGAGCCGCGGAGGTCGGGCCAGTAGCTCTCGAAGCGCTCGGCCAGCTCGAAGAGCGCGGAAGCCACCCGGCCCACGGTGCGGCCGAGCGGCGCCGGCGGATGGGTGGCCGCGATCGAGCGCGGCCCGAGTACCGCCTGGCCGATCGTGAGCCCCCGCTCGATGGCGGCGGCGGGCAGCCAGAACTCGAGCCCGGTCCGGCCGAGCTCGGTCTCCCAGATCGGCTCCTCGAGAAAGGCGGTGGCGGCCCCGGCGGAGCAGCCGAACTCCTCGGCGAGCGGGTGCATGAGCTGGCGGCCGAAGAGGCTGCGCATCAGCGGCACCACGAGCGCCTGGGTGAGCGTGCCGTCGTAGCGGTAGCGGCGGTAGATCGGCAGCACCAGCCCGTACTCCTCCTTGAGGACGGGGGCGGCGAGCCCCCGCAGCCAGTCGGAGCTGGTGCGGTCGAGCTCCGCGTTGAGCATGACGATCGCGCGCGCCTCGAGCCGGCGCGCGACGGTGAACACCGAGCGCACCGCGTGCGTCCAGTCGAGCTCGCCCTCGCCCGCGTGGACCGCCTCGCGCGAGGTCACGTGCACGAGCCGCGCGTCGCCCAGTCCGTCCGCCAGAGAGGACGGCTGCTCGGCGGCGGTCTGGTCCACGTGCACCACCGCGGCGGTCTGGCCCGCGAAGTGGGCGTCGAGTCCGGCGCGGATGGCCTCGGCGAGCCCGGGCGCGGGCGGGGTCGGCTCCGCGGTGGCCACCCCGACCACGAGATCGGCGGTCCCGATCTGCGCGACGGCGGCTTCGACCGCGTCCGGAAGCTCGACGGTGTCCATCACCGGGTGAGGTGGGCCAGCAGCGCCAGGTAGTCGCTCAGGTGCCGGGTGACCAGGAAGTTGCGGCGCACGTGCTCGCGCCCGGCCGCGCCCATGCGGCCGATGAGCTCGGGATTGCTCAAGAGATGGCGGATCCGGAACGCGGCGCCCTCCACGGTTTCCACGGTATACCCAGTGACGTTCGCCACCATCTGAAATGGAATGCCGCCCGCGATGGTGCCGATGACCGGCTTGCCCTTCCACATCGCGGTCGCGACCTCGATGGTGAAGTCGGCCTTGAGCGGCTTCTGGACGGCGATGGTGGCGGCGCGCTCCAGCGCGTTCAGCTCGATGAGCGGATCCGGCGGCAGCACGATCACCGAGATGTCGGGGTCGCGGCCGGCCGCCTCCTGCACGTCGCCCAGCACGTCGCCGCCCGGCGCGGGGGGCGGGCCGGCCAGGACCAGGCGCACGTCGTGGAGCCTCTTCACGAGCCGGTAGGCGTTGATCACTCCGAGCGGATCGTGCTGGCGCTCGAAGGGCCCCACCTGCAGCAGGATCGGCTTGTCGCGCGGCACCCGCAGGCGGTCGAGCTGCACCGCCTGCTCGGCCCGCGTCATCTCGCGGTTGCGCTCGGAGAGCGGGTCGATGGACGGGTACACGATGAAGCGCGGGATCGAGAGCGGGGCCGCGAACCGGGCCAGCGAGAAGACGGCGGCGTCGTAGCGCTGGGCCATCGGGCGCAGCGCGGTCCAGAGCTGCGGTTGAGCCGAGGAGAGATCCTGCTGGCAGCGCCACACCCAGCGGCCCGCGCCGCTCCGGCTCTCGACCAGCCCGAGCGGGGTCACGTCGTGCACCATCACCACGTCGGCGTCGAGCTGCAGGCGGCGCGCGTTGTCGAGGCACGTCTCGCGGAGGCGGGCCAGCATCGCGTCGGTGATGACCTGCTCGGTGCCGGCCAAGGCCTTGCCGAGCGCGCGGCCGACCTGATCGAAGTCGGCGGTGCCGATCGTGACCTCCCAGGTGGTCTCGACGCCGAGGTCGTTGAGGATCGGCACGACCCGGTTCAGCACCTCCACCACCTGGCCTCCGTAGCGAGAGGCGCTCACGTGGACGAGACGGCGCCCGCGGAGACGCTCGCCGATGCGGCGCAGGAGATCCACCGTGCCGCGCGGCGCGACCTGGCGGTAGTCGTCGAGGGTGAGGAGCGAGCTCTGGGCCATCAGGAGGCCTCGCCGGAGATGGCGTCGGTGAGCACGCTCAGGTGGCGGTCGCGGATGCGCTCGAGGCTGCCCGCGTGCGGGTCGATGTGGGCCAGCCGGTCGGCCAGCTCCGGCAGGCCGAGCGCGCCGCCGATCCACTCCGCGAAGTCGCCGCGTCCGCGTCCGGAGCGGTAGCGCGCCTCGATGGTGTGGTAGAAGAGCGCGCTCACGTCGACCTCGGCGAGCGCGTCCCGGAACTCGGCCAGGCTCCTGGCCTTGTGCCCGGTGGGCACCGGGACCAGGTGGAGCTGGAAGAAGCGGAAGCGCTTGCCCTGGCTGCGCGGCGGCGCGGTGCCGAGATGCTGCAGGTGATCGCCGATGGTGGCGATCAGCTCCTCGCGCACGCGCTCCATCGAGCCCGCGTCGAAGGGATCGATCGCGGCGAGCCGCTCGGCCAGGCGCCCGTCGCGGACCTCGGTGCCCACCCAGAGGGCGAAATCGTTCGGGTAGGCCTCGGGCAGCACCGGCCGGTGCAGCAGGGCGGCCGAGGTGTGGCAGAAGATGGACTCGACGGGCACGCGCCCGAGCTGCTCCAGGAGCTCTCGGGCGTCGTGCGCCTCGTGCGGCAGCAGCTCGTTGAGCTCGAGGCAGCCGAGGAAGACGAAGGGCTCGGTCGGGGTCATGCGGTAAGCTCTCCTCCGGTACGGCCGCCGTGAACATCTTGCTCCTGAGCCGTGAGTACCCGCCGCACGTCTACGGCGGCGCCGGGGTGGTTGTGGACCACCTGAGCCGCGCGCTGGCCCGGCGCGCGACGGTCGAGGTGCGGTGTTTCGGTCCCAACGACCAGACCGCGCCGAACCTCACCGTGCGGGGCTACGCCCCCTGGGAGCGTCTCGCCGGTGGCCCGGAGGCGCCCTACGCGCCCGCGCTGGAGGCGCTGTCGATCGGGCTCGCGATGGCGCGCGATCCGGTGACCGCCGACGTGGTGCACACCCACACCTGGTACGTGGGGCTGGGGGGTGTGCTGGTGCGATCGGTCCACGGGGTCCCGCTCGTGGTCACCCTCCACAGCCTCGAGCCGCTGCGGCCCTGGAAGGCCGATCAGCTCGGCTCGGGCTACCTGGTGTCGAGCTGGGCGGAGCGGGAAGCCGTCGAGCGGGCCGACCGGGTGATCGCGGTCTCCGCGCAGATGCGCGCGGACATCCTGGCCAACTTCCGGGTGGATCCCGACCGCGTGGTGGTCATCCACAACGGAGTGGACGCGCAGGCGTTCGCCCGCACCGCGCGCCGGGATGCGCTCGACCGCTACGGAGTGCGCGAGCCCTACGTGCTCTTCGTCGGACGAATCAGCGAGCAGAAGGGGATCTTCCAGCTCCTCGCCGCTGCGCGCGCCCTGCCCGAGGGCGTCCCGCTCGTGCTCTGCGCGAGCAGCCCGGATACGCCCGAGCTCAAGACTCGCCTCGAGGCCGCGGTGGCCGGTCGACCCCACGTGCGCTGGATCAACGCGATGCTGCCGGTCGACGAGGTGGTGCAGCTCTACAGCCACGCCGCGGTGTTCGTCTGCCCGTCCGTCTACGAGCCGTTCGGGCTGATCAACCTGGAGGCCATGGCCTGTGGCACCCCGGTGGTGGCGAGCCGCGTGGGCGGCATCCCGGAGGTGGTGGTGGACGGCGAGACCGGGCTGCTCGTGGAGCCCGGCGACGTGACCGCGCTCGCCCAGGCGCTGGGTCGGCTCCTGGCCGATCCCGCGCTGGCCGCGCGCATGGGGCAGGCCGGGCGCCGCCGCGTGGAGGCGCATTTCTCCTGGGATCGGATCGCGGATCGCACGCTCGCGGTCTACCAGGAGGCGATCGCGGCTCATCGCCTGGACTCCGGCCCCGCGAGGTAGACCGCGAGGCTCCACGGGGGCAGCTCGGTCCAGCCCGGGATGGCCAGGCTGAGCGCGTAGAGGCGCCGCCCCCAGTCGGCGCCGGGGCCTTCATGCGCGACGAGGGCGGCGCCCAGATTGGCCACGAGCCGCAGGGTCCCCGCCGGGAAGGTCCACGTCACCTCGAGCGCCGTGTCGCCGAGGGCCTTCCAGCCGGTCGCGGGCGTCGGCTCGTCGACCAGGAGCGGGGCGATCGCCTCCGCGCGCAGCGCGAGCAGCTCGCGGTGGAACGCGAGCCACTCGCGGTGTGCCGGCTCCTCCACCCGACGCCAGTCGAGCACCGAGCGGTCGCGCGTGGCCTCGGACTGCGGGTCCGGGATGCGCTCGCGGGCTCCCGGGCTCGCGAACTCCGGGAAGCGGGCGAACTCGCGCCGGCGGCCCTCGGCCACGAGAGGGCCCAGGTCGGGTCCCAGGTCGCTGAAGAACAGGAAGGGCTCGGGAGCCGCCCACTCCTGCCCCATGAAGAGGAGCGGCAGCGCCGGCGCGAGCAGGAGCACCGCGGTGGCCGCGCGCACTGCGGCGGGCTCAGCCAACGCGGTGATGCGCTCGCCGAGCGCACGGTTTCCGACCTGGTCGTGGTTCTGCAGGAAACCCGCGAAGGCGGTGGGCGGCAGCTCCCGGCTCGGCTCGCCGCGCGCGCTGTCGCGGTAGACCGAGCGCTCGCCCTGGAAGGCGAAGCCCTCGGTGAGGCAGCGGCCGAGGTGTGGCAGCGGCGGCTGATAGTCCACGTAGTAGCCGCCGCTCTCGCCGGTGAGCAGGGTGTGGAGCGCGTGGTGCAGATCGTCGTTCCACTGGGCGAGGTAGAGCGGGCGTCGATCGCGAATGCGCGTCAGGTAGCGCGCCTCGTTGGCGCCGTTCTCAAGCACGAGGTGGACGCGCCGCTCGCGGCCGGGACCGTCGGCCACCGCGCGGCCGATCTCGACCAGCAGGTGGGCCACCGAGTCGTCCACGATCGCGTTGACCGCGTCGAGTCGCAGGCCGTCGAGATGGTACTCCTCGAGCCAGTAGAGCGCGTTGTGGATCATGAACGCGCGCACTACCTCGGAGCCGGCCGCGTCGTAGTTGATGCCGTCGCCCCACAACGTCCGGTGGCGGCTACTGAAGAAGGCGGGGGCGTAGCGGTGTAGGTAGTTGCCCTCGGGGCCGAAGTGGTTGTAGACGACGTCGAGGAAGACGGCGAGGCCGCGCGTGTGGGCCGCGTCGACCAGCGCTTTCAATTCCTCGGGCCGGCCGTAGCGGGACTCGGGGGCGAAGAGCAGCACCCCGTCGTAGCCCCAGCCCCAGCGGCCGGGGAAGTCCGCCACCGGCATCAGCTCGATCGCGGTCACTCCGAGCGAGGCCAGGTGGTCGAGCCGCTCGGCCACCGCCGCATACGTGCCGGCGGCGGTGAAGGTTCCCACGTGCAGCTCGTAGAAGACCAGGCGCTCCGGCGGTAGGCCGCTCCACGCGCCGTCGGCCCACGGGTAGGCGAGCGGATCGACCACGAGGCTGGCCCCGTGCACGTCGCCGGGCTGAAAGCGCGCGGCCGGATCCGGCACCAGCGTCTCGCCGTCGATGCGGTAGCGATAGCGGGTTCCCGCGGGGGCCTCGCGCGTCACGTACTCGGCCCAGCCGCCCGCGTCGCGCGGCACCGGGATCGCGCGCTTGGAGTCCTCGAGCCAGAGCTCGACCTGCTTCGCCCGCGGCGCCCAGAGCCGAAAGCGGGTGGTGCCGTCCTCGCGCACCTCGGCCCCGAAGGGCATGCGGTGCGCGCGCCGGGCCGCGAGAACCGGCGTCACGCGGGGCGCTCGCGCTCGAGCAGGGCGACCGGGAAATGGCCGAGCAGGGCGGCAATCGGCAGGATCAGCCGGCCGTCGCGCCGCTCGGGGGTCACCGTGAGGCCGGTGAGCCGGTCGCGGTAGACACCGCCGAGGTCGTCGGCGAGCGAGAGCCCGGTATCGTCCCAGACCGCCGGGTCCGGCAGCACCCGGCCGGTGAGGCCCCCCGCGAGCTTCGCGGTCAGGCGTGGCGCGGCGGTGATGACCACGTCGGACTCGGCCACGCGGGCCAGCGCGACGACGTGCTCGGCGCGGCGGCCGACCGGGTCGAGCGGTCGGTAGGCGCCCGACGCGAACAGGCGGGCGTAGCGCAGCCTCAGGGTGAGGGCCCGGTGGGTGAGATAGAGCTTCACGCGGCCGTCCGTCCAGTGCTCCAGCAGCTCCGCGCAGAGCGAGGTGAGATCGGTGCCGATCCCGTCCTCCGCGGGCAGACGACCGCGCAGCTCGTCCAGCGCAGCGCGCCGGCGGGCGAAGTCCACCGGGCGGCGGTTGTCCGGGTCCACCAGGGAGAGATCCCACAGCTCGGTGCCCTGGTAGAAGTCCGGGATGCCCGGCGCGGTGATCTTGAGGACGGTCTGCGCGAGCGAGTTCACCGCGCCGTGCGCGGCGACCATCCGCTGGAAGGGCCGGAAGGCCGCGATGAACGGACCGTCCGGCGCGAGCAGTCCGGTCACGAACTCCTGGACCGCCGCGTCGTAGCCGCCGCTCGGATTGATCCAGCTCGTGCGTTGCTTGGCTTCCTTGGTGGCCTTCTCCATGTACGCGCCGATCCGCGCCCGCGTGACTTCGAGCGCCTCATCCTCCGCGCGAGCTGGCCACGCGCCGACGAGTGTCTGGTAGAGCAGGTACTCGTCGTTGGGGTCTGGCGCGAGCTGGCCGTCGACCTCCCGGCGATGGCGCCGGGCGATGGCGCGCCAGTGACGGACCTCGGCGGCCCACGCGGCCGGGACTTCGGAGAGCACGTCGATGCGCGCCCGCACGTCCTCCGCGCGCTTGGTGTCGTGGGTCGACGTGGCCAGCAGCGAATCCGGCCAGCGCTCGAGGCGCCGGGCGTTCTGCTCGTGGAAGGCGGTGACCGGCTCGCCGTAGCGGGCCGGATCGCCGCCGACCTCGTTCAGCGAGACCAGCCGGTTGTAGACGTAGAACGCGGTGTCCTCCACCCCCTTGGCGGTGACCGGCCCGGTGGTCTGCTGGAAGCGCATCGCGAAGTGGCGGCGAGCCGCGGAGTCGTCCGGGCCGCCATCGCTCGAGGGGCGGGCGAGGAGCACGTCGCGGAGAAAATCGAAGACCGATACGCTGACCGTCGGGTTCCGGCGCTTGGCCTCGGCCACCGCCGCGTCGATGTAGCCGCGGTCGCGCGGGCTGGGCTCGACCCCGTCGTCGCCCACGTACGCGCGGTAGACCGGGAAAGCGGCGATGACTTCCCGGATCGCGCGCACCAGGCTCGCCAGGGTGAAGTCGCGAGTGAGGCGGTCGCGCTCGGACATCCGGTCGAGGTGGTGCCCGAGCTGGATGATCTCGCTCGCCATCGACACCTGCATGATGAGGCGTTTCGCGGCGTAGGTGTGGTCGGCCATCGCGGCGGGGCCGCCGCCGACCATGCGCGCGTAGAGCGCGGTCATCTGCCGCGACGTCGCGCCGTCCACCAGGAGTCCGTTCACCGAGGCCAGGAAGTCATAGCCGGTGGTACCCGCGACCACCCACCATTCCGGCAGGCGCTCGCCTCCGCCCAGGATCTTCTCGGCGGCGATCCAGAGGGGGCGCGCCTCCTCGGCGGCGGCCTGTTCGCCGGCGCGGGTGCGATAGAGCGCCCCGACAGCCTCCGCGTCGACGGGGGTGAGGTCGGGCAGGAGGCGCCGCGCGGTGCCGACGAGGGCCCTCTCCTGGAGGCGCCGGAAGTACTCCCCGGGCGCGTAGAGGCCGTCCGGGTGGTCGATCCGCAGCCCGGTGACCTTGCCCTCGCCGACCAGGCGTAGCACCAGCTCGTGGGTGGCGTCGAAGACCGGGCGCTCCTCCATGCGGATGGCGGCGAGGTGGTTCACGTCGAAGAAGCGTCGGTAGTTGACCTCGTCGCCCGCCACGCGCCAGTCGGCCAGGCGATAGGTCTGGGCCGCGAGGAGGCGGTCGAGGGCGTCGAAGCTCCCGCGGTCACCCAAGGCGCCGTTGAAGCGGCGCACGGTCTCTTCCACGTGCTCGCGGATCTCCGGAGATTCCTTGGCGAGGGCCGCGAGGCGGCGCTTGACGATCTCCTTCTCGCGCTGCCGCTCCTCGAGGCGGTGAGGATCGGTCTCGGTGCGCCCGGGCAGGTGCTCGAGCGCGGTCAGGACGCTGCGCAGCTCCTGGAGGGCCGCGTCGTCGGGCCCGATCCGCTCGGCGAGGCGGTCGAGGTGCTCGGCCAGGATCTGAGCGTAGGAGTCGGGCGCGATGGGCAGGTGCGACCCCGCATACCGGAGGTGGAAGGCGCCGTCGGAGAACTCGAGCTGGAGCTGCTGGGATTCGAGCACGCGCCCGTACTGGTCGGGCAGGACCGGCAGGAGCACGCGATCGCGCAGCTCGGGCTTCACCGGCGCCCAGTCGATGTCGAAGAAGTCGGCGCGCGGCGAGGCGGGCCCGTTCTCCAGCACGTCGAGCCACCACGAATTGGAGTCGCCCGCGATGCCCATGTGATTGGGTACCACGTCGAGGACGAGGCCGAGCCCGCGCTCGGCCAGGAGGGCGGCCATGCGGTCGAAGTCGGCCGCGCTGCCGAGCTCGGGATTGAACGTGTTGTGGTCGGTGACGTCGTAGCCGTGGGAGCTGCCGGGCCCACACCGGAAGCAGGGCGAGAGATACACGTCGCTCACTCCGAGCGTCTGAAGGTAGGGACCGAGGTTCCCGACCGCGCCGAAGCCGAGCGCGCCGCCCAGCTGCAGACGGTAGGTGGCCCGCCGGGTGCGGCGGAGGGCCGCCACCGCCTCCTGGAAGACCACGCCCACGTCGATTTCGATCATCCTAGTTAGAAGTGGCGAGCTGGAGGTGGCGGGCTAGAGGTGAGTCAGCGTTTCGCGCGGGTGCGGCTCGCGGCGCAGGTGCCGCTCGAGGATCTGACGGGCCAGCGCGCGCCCCCCCAGCCCGAAGGCCAGGGCGAGGGCGAAGATCAGTCCGCCGAAGGTAATGCCGAATGCCACGAGCACCATCTCCTTGCCGATGCCGAGATGGGTGATCGCGGTGGCGCTTGCGAACAAGAGCACGCCCCACCGGATGGCCCGCGCGAGCAGACGCGCCTCGGGCACGCGCGCGTTGACCGCGGCGATGAGCGCGCCCTCGCCAAGGAAGTTCGCCATCAGCCAGCCGACCAACAGGATGAGCGCCGCGCCCATGACGCGGGGGACCCAGGAGAAGACGAACTCCGTGAGGCGGCCGGTGCCGGGGATCGCGAGCGCGTCGATCGCCACCGGCATGAACAGCACCACGATGCTCCAGAAGACGACCATGCCCAGCACCTGCGACGGAGGCTTCCGCACGCCCGCGCGGTGCAGCGCGGCCACGATGCCCCAGGTCTCCGCGCGCCGGTCGAAGGAGACCGCCTGCGCCACGCGCCGGGCCACGCGGGCGCAGATCCACGCGCCGACCAGTCCGACCACCGCCAGCGTGAGCATCGCGAGGATGCCCGGGAGCACGAGGAGCAGGCGCGTCTGGAGATCGGCGAGCGCGGCCCACACGAGATCACCCCACATGTCCGTCATGATCGCCTCCCGGAGAGCAGTATTGATGCCAAGCGAACGCCCTCACGGTATCACGCGAGGAACGTGGCAGAAAGACGCGGGCTGGCGCGCCCACTCTCCCGAGCCGCCGGTATGGCGCTCCGATCTTCAGATGGCTGTCGGTCACCTCGACCGGCGGTAGTTACACGGTAAGTTCTTCCCTCGAGGGCCCCGGCTAGGGGCCGCAGTTCCTAAAGTAGGTGCTCAGCGATGACGTATAACCGGCTGCTATCACGGCTTGATTTCTATGGCAGCATCAGTCCCACGGCAACCGGTAATTTCGGGGCACATGGCTTGCAGCCCAGGCGGGCTGTCCAACGAGTGACCGAACCCACGCCAGTTTCCCAACTAGAGGGGGACGACTCATGAGGCACCGGATCCTGATCGCCGACGACGACGAGTCGGGCCGCAGCGGCCTGGCCGCGCTGCTCACGATGTGGGGGTACGAGGTCCAGGAGGCGGTAGACGGCAAGGACGCACTGGAGCGCGCGCCCGTCTTTCGCCCCCACGTGGTGATCGCCGACATGGTAATGCCGGTCATAGACGGCATCGGCCTGCTCAAGCCGCTGGCCGCCGCGGTGCCGGAGGCCGCCGTGATCCTGCTGACCGCACACAGCTCGGTCGAGACCGCGGTGTCGGCCATGCGCGAGGGCGCCTATGACTACATGGCCAAGCCGGTGGACCCGCGCCGGCTCCGGGTCCTGGTCGAGAAGGCGGTCGAGAAGGTGCAGGTGGACCGGGAAGTCACGGTACTCCGCCGGCAGCTCAAGGAAACCCGCGGGCTCGGCCCGCTGCTCGGGGTGAGTCCGGCGATGCAGGAGGTCTACCGCCTGATCGAGATGGCCGCGCCGAGCCCGGCCCCGGTGCTGATCTTGGGCGAGACCGGCACCGGCAAGGAGCTGGCGGCGCGCACCATTCACCAGCTCTCGCAGCGGGCCAAGGGGCCGTTCGTCGCGGTGAACTGCTCGGCCATTCCGGAGACCTTGCTCGAGAGCGAGCTGTTCGGGCACGAGAAAGGCGCCTTCACCGGCGCGATGGCCCGGCGGCCCGGTTACTTCGAGCTGGCCGACGGCGGCACCATCTTCCTGGATGAGATCGCGGAGATGAGCTCCAACCTCCAGGCCAAGTACCTCCGCGTGCTCCAGGACAGCCAGGTGCGGCGCATCGGCGGTCACGACGAGGTGGCGGTGGACGTACGGGTGGTCGTGGCCACCAACAAGGACGTGGTGAAGGCGGTGCAGGACGGGATCTTCCGCGAGGATCTCTACTACCGGGTCAACGTGCTGCCGATCCCACTGCCCCCGCTGCGGCGCCGGCCGGAGGACATCGCGCTCCTGGCCGACGCGTTCATGGCCGAGTTCAATGACAAGTACGCGCGGCACGTGCGCGGCCTCGACGCGGGCGCGCTCAAGCTCCTTCAGGACCATTCCTGGCCGGGCAACGTGCGCGAGCTGCGCAACGTCATCGAGCGGGCGGTGGTCTCCTGTGAGGACAGCGTGATCACGACGGAGTGCCTGCCGCTGGCCCCGCTGGGAGTGACCCCGCCCGAGCGCAGCAACGTGGTCGTGCTGCCGGTGGGCACCACCCTCGAGGACGGCGAGCGCGAGTTGATCGTGCGGACGCTCCAGTCGGTGAACAACAACAAGACCCGGGCCGCCGAGATTCTCGGCACCACGCCAAAGACGCTCCACAACAAGGCGCGGCGCTGGCGGGAGCTGTTGCAGATGGAGCGGGAGACGGCGAAGCGCGCCTAGCGGCGGCGGCCGCTGCCGCTCTTCGGCCGAGCGCCGATCCACACCACCCACGGCCGGGTGGACGAGCCGTCCTGCCGGATGTCGACGGGATAGCCCTGCGCCTCGATGCTGCTCGCCAGCCGCCCCGCCGCCGCGCGGTCCGCGAACGCGGCCGCCGGTGTCCAGTCACCCGCTGCGGCGGTCTTCTGCGAGTCGATCCGGCTCGGATCGGGCGTCGCGCGCTCCGCGGTCGCAGGGCGTGGTGACGCCGGGGCCCGGCGGATCGGGGCTGGCAGTTGCGGCTCGGCCGGCGGCGCCTCCACGGGTGGCAAGGTCGGTGCGACTGGAGCCTGGTCGGTAGACTCGACCGTCGACAACGGGGAAGTTTCTACCGGGATGTTACTTCGCCCGGGCTCGCCTTCCGACGGCGATGTCGATGCCATCGGTGGCGCGGTCAATTCTGGCGTGAGCGGGGCGATGGGCGAGGCCGGGGGCGCCGAAGTATTGGGCGCGCGGGTCGGCGTTGCACCGCCCAGCAGATACGGCAGCCCGAAGAACACCACCAGAAGCGTCGGTACGAACGTGGCCACGGCGATCTGGATCCCACGGACGGGGATGAAGGACGCCGATTCGCCCGGTTCGAGACCGTCTTCCTCGGGGAAGGGTTCCTCGGCGAAGGTCTCTTCGGGGAAAACGTCGCGGCTCTCGATGCGGTCGGACGGCACGGGCCGCGCGTCGGTAGCCGACCCGTCCTCGATCTCGACCTCCGGCTCGGGTTCTTGTCGCAGTCTGAGTAGCATGCGACTTTCGGAAAGCACAGGACGTGCCAGCCAATTCGGAGCCGGCGTGGAGTGTTGGCACGGGGGTTGCGGCCTGCGGTCGCCGAGGAGGTGCCCATGCGAGCAATCGACAGGATGCCATCGAACAGTGGGCCGCGCTGGCGCGTGGCCATTCTGGAAGGCGATGCAGCGTCGCGCGCCGCGCTCCGGACCGCAATCGAGGCCGCGGGTGGCACGGTCGCCATCGAGGCTCCGGTGCGTCTCGACGCCCTGCCGCTGATGCGACAGACCCGGCCCGACGTCCTCATCCTCGCGCCGAGCTTGTCCGGTCGACGCGAGCCCGCGCTCATGCCGCGCATCGCCGCGGCGGTCGACTGCCCGGCGGTGCTCTTCACGCGCGATACCGAGGCCGCCGTCGTGAAGCAGGCCAATCGCGCTCGGGTGATGGCCTTCATGCTCAAGCCGCTGCGTCCAGCCGAGCTGGCGCCGACCCTCGATCTTGCCCTCGCGCGATTCCGAGAAGTGCGGCGGCTCGAGCAGGCGCGTGCGGATCGTCCGGTCGTGGACCAGGCCAAGGGCAAGCTGATGAGCGACCGGCGGCTGAGCGAGCAGGAAGCGTTTCGCTGGCTGCGCCGCCAAGCGATGGACTCGCGCCAGCGGCTCGGCGATGTGGCGAGAGCGGTTCTGGCGACCGAGCCCGGCCGCGCGCCGGTTGCCCAGGGGGCAGGATGACGCGGTGCCCGTCGGTCGCGGTCGTGGAAAGGTTTACACGGCCCGACTGGAAATTCCTACTCGACCGGGACGGTTCTTCTGCTCCGGGCCCTGGCAAGTTCGGCAGTTTGCCGCGGTGCGCGGCATGAATCCATGGCATGCGGCATGCAGCCTCGCGGGCGTATGATTCAAGGGGATATGAAACGGTCGAGTGCGGTGCCGCTCGCGCTGCTCGGGCTCCTGTTTCTGATCGGCTCGCCCACCGAAGCCAGCGCCGGCGCGCCCACCGATCAGCTCCGGGCGTCGGTGGATCAGATCATCAAGGTCCTGGACGATCCAACGCTGAAGCCCGAGGGCAAGGTGGCGGAGCGGCGCGCGGCGATCCGCAAGGAAGCGGTGGTGGTCTTCGATTTCACCGAGACCGCGAAGCGGGCCCTCGGCCGTCACTGGCAGGGGCTCTCGGACCAGGACCGACAGGAGTTCACCGCGCTGTTCACCGATCTGATCGAGCGCGCCTACATCTCGAAGATCGAGCGCTACAGCGGTGAGAAGATCGCGTACACCGGCGAGGCGGTCGATTCGGGGCTGGCCACCGTGCGCACCCGCTTCGTCACCAAGCAGGGGACCGAGGTTCCGATCGACTACCGGATGCAGCAGAAGGGCGATCGATGGCTCGTGTACGACGTGTCGATCGAGGGCGTGAGCCTGATCAACAACTACCGAACGCAGTTCGACAAGATCATCCAGACCTCCTCGTACGCCGAGCTGGTCCGGAAGCTGAAGGCGGCCGACGTGCCCGCGCCGCCCGCGCCGCGCTCGTGAGCCGGCCGGCCGGACGCGCGGTCCTGATCGGCCTCGCGGTCGCTGTGTTGCTCGCGGCCCCGATCGCAATCCCGGGCAGGGCTCACGCGGGCGCGCGGCAGGCGGGTACGGTGCTCGCGGTGGACGCCCAGGCCCGAAGCCTCACCGTCGATGTCTACGGCGAGAACGGTGAGCGGAGGGCGGTCCGGGTGCAAGTGCCGGCGGACGCGCGCGTGCTGCAGTCGCAGCGCGCCGCGGCGCCGGGAGATTTCAGGGGCGCGTTCCGAGAGGTCGCGATCACCCTGGCCGACGTCCGCGCCGGGGACTTCGTGGTGATCGAGATGTCGACGGATCCCGAGGTCGCGAGGCTCGTGATGGTCACCTTGCGGAGGGGCGCCGGCTCCTGAGCTCCTTCCGGTCCGGGCGCCCGCGCGCAGAGACCTGATGTACCCGGCGTTGTACTCGACGGTCAAGCGGTGGGTCGTTGTCGCGAGCGTGCTGCTCGCGCTGTTCATCCTGGTCGGAGGTGGCCTCGCCATCTATTCGGCCCGCGCGCTCTCCCGCTTCGAGCGGGTGGAGGCGCGACGCTCCACGCTGCTCTACGCCGCGCCCCCGGTGCTCCGACCCGGCGTCAGCGTCGGCGCGCTCGACCTCGCCGGCATCCTCAGCCGGCTCGGCTACCGCGAGACGCGGACGCCCGGCGGCCCCGGGCAGTTCTCGCGATCGGACGACGCGTGGGAGATCACCATGGCGCCGAGCGCCGCGGGCGGGGGAGCGGGCCGGCTCACCCTCTCGGTCTCGGGCGGGCGGATCACCGCGCTCCGGCAAGGCAATGCCGAGGTGCAGAGCGTGGCCCTGCCGCCCGAGCTACTGGCGAGCGCGGGCGCCGACATGGGCGAGAACATCCGCCCGATTCGGCTCGCCGACGTGGCGCCGACGCTCCGGACCGCGGTGCTCGCCACCGAGGACGAGCGGTTCTACGAGCACGGGGGCCTGGACCCGCGAGGGATCCTGCGCGCGCTCTGGAGCAACGTGCGCAAGGGGCGGGTGGCTCAGGGCGGCAGCACCATCACCCAGCAGCTCG
>Ga0210384_10004885_pt1 | contig 14827 bp, 10 predicted proteins | sample IncBWH2MmetaG_FD_160574 | JGI IMG/M metagenome (GOLD analysis project Ga0210384, IMG submission 160574) | Forest soil microbial communities from Barre Woods Harvard Forest LTER site, Petersham, Massachusetts, United States - Inc-BW-H-2-M | ecosystem: Environmental > Terrestrial > Soil >...
TCTCGCGGCGCTTACTTTACCGCTGGCGTGCGCGATTTCGTATTACGGCGGAGGAATTGCACCCAGTGCGAATAGCGCCGGACTGATCGGCCGCGCGAGCGAATTGCGCGCGCCGTTGCTTTTTTTCTGGGGCGGACGCGACAAGCACATCACCGCGGAACATATTCGCGCCATCACCGACGGATTGCGAGCGGCCGGGAAGAATTTTGTGAACGTAGAAATTTCGGATGCGGACCACGGATTTTTCTGCGACGCGCGATCGGCATACAATCCCACGGCTGCGGCACAATCGTGGCCGCTCACGCTGGCGTTTGTAAGAACACATCAGAGTGGCAGAGTCGAGAGCGCGATCGCGGGAACATAAAGTGGGCTTCTACTAAGGGCAAAGATGGCTGCGACGGTCACCGAGAGGCTCGGGGGCAAGCCCCGGCCGCAGCAGATGCACCCACATTTCATCTCCAAACAACAGGCGTTGAGGTCCTTCGGTTACCCTCGTCGGGCAGCCTCAGGATCACACCGCAAGGTGGTACGCCCCTGAGAAGCGATACGTCAAAAAAAGAACGGCAGGGGGCAACTCAACGCCCCCGGGCTGGCCGAGAGGACTGGTACGCGCGTACAGGTAAGAACTAGTTGCAATTTGAGAACGCCGCCACGCGCAGTTTAGACGCGCGCGAAACGCTGTGCTACATTCAAAAGTTAGCGCATCAGTGAGCGCGTTGCCATGATCATACAGACCCCCACGGAACCGACTCGCACTTCCGGACAACCGAAAATCCATCGGGTCGAAGTGTATTGGACCACCGTCACCTACAAGACGGTGATCGTGTATGCGTCTTTGGTCCTCGCGATTATTCTTGCCGGGCTCTTTGTTGTTTTTCCTAATTTATATTCGAAGGTGATTAACGGGGTCACGAACGCCGTCAGCGACGGCGCAGCGGGAAGCGTGGCCATCGAGCAGAACCAAGCGAAATTCGTGAACCTGGACGGCAAGGTACAAGTGAAGAAAGTCAATTCGGTCCAATGGGTGGACGCCGACTATCGCACAAAATTGGACAAGGGCGATCAAATCCAGACCTCCGGGGAAGGCGCAGCGCGCATCACGTTCGCCGACGGCACAACGTACACGGTGAAATCCGACACCTTCATTACGGTGGAAGAAAACTCCATGGGTCATGAACGACCCTCGAGCTCCGTGGTGAGCATCAAGACCGGGTCGGTGGACCTGGCAACGCCCAACTGGACATCGCCGGATTCAAAGGCCGCGGTCAACGTGGAAGACGCGACGGCGCAAGTGCACTCGAACAGCCGCGCGGCGGTGAAAGCAGATCCCTCTAACAAGGAAAGCGAGATCGTGGTCAAGAGCGGCAGCGCGGAAGTCCAGCGCGGACAAGAAAGAATCGAGCTGGCCCCTTGGCAAAAGGCCAATATTTCCTCGGGCGGCCCGATTCAGAAGTCCGAGGTGCTGGCGCCACCCGAGCTTGTGGAACCCCTGAACCTCGCGCCAATCATTGTCGACAATCCTAAAAGTTCGCCAGTGCGATTCGAATGGAAGCCGGTCACGGGCGCAATATTTTATACGTTGCGGATCAGCACCACGGCGATGTTCACCAAGACGGTCCAAGAGGCCACCAAGATCACCGGCACGAGCACGGAGATCACGGGACTCGACGCCGGCGATTACTTCTGGAAGGTGATTGCAACGGATGCGAAGAAGCAACCCAGCGAGGACAGCGAACTGTTCAAATTTACGCTGGTGGCGCAAGGGAAGTCGCAGGAGATGCTCCTGCAGATCGACGGCACGCAGCTACACGGCCGGGTGGCGGAAATTTACGGCCACACGGAACCCGGCGCAGCGCTGATCGTGAACGGCCAGCCTGTGGCGAGTATCTCGCCCGACGGAACCTTCCGGCATTTTACCGAGGCGCTCGAGCCTGGTCCGCACACTATCGTGATTATCGGGTCGAACCGCAGGGGCGGGACCGCGAGACAGCCGATTTCCATCGTGGTGCCTAAGTAGGGGCGCCGACGAAGAGGATTAGCAGAAAATAACGGGGCGCTCTTTGCGCTCCTCGGGGCGTCCGGCGACAATAGGGGGGACAACCCAGTCATGTCCAACGGACGGCGGAGAAGTCCTCTCCGCGGGGGGAAGTAGGAATGAACAAGAACGGTTACAGCCTAAGGTCGATCTTTAGTCTGATGTCCTCCGACCTGGCGATTGATTTGGGCACGGCGAACACGTTGGTATTTGCCGCCGGCAAAGGCATCGTAGTGAACGAACCCTCGATCGTGGCGATCAACAAATCCACGGGAGAAGTGGTGGCGGTGGGGCGAGACGCCAAGGAAATGCTGGGGCGCACGCCGGGAAACGTGGTCGCCATCAAGCCGATGAAGGACGGGGTGATTGCGGACTTCAAGGTGACCGAAAAGATGCTGACGCACTTCATCCAGAAGGCGCACAACCGGCGCTTGCTGGTGCATCCGCGGATCGTCATTGGAGTACCGAGCGAAATCACGCCGGTGGAAAAGCGCGCCGTGCAAGACTCCGCGTACCGGGCGAGAGCCAGCGAAGTTTATCTCGTGGAGCAAGCCATGGCGGCGGCGATCGGCGCCGGGCTGCCCATCGACGAGCCTTCGGGAAACATGGTCGTTGATATCGGAGGCGGCACCACCGACATCGCGGTGATTTCGATGAGCGGCATCGTTTACTCGCGTTCGGTGCGCGTCGCGGGCAACGAGATGGACGAAGCCGTGATGCAGTACCTTAAGCGCAAGTACAACCTGCTGGTCGGCGAACGCACGGCGGAGCAGATCAAAATGGAAATCGGCTCGGCCTATCCCCTGGAAAAGCCGCTGACCATGGAAGTGAAGGGCCGGAACCTCATCGAAGGCGTGCCGCGAACCGTCACGATCGACGACAGCGAAATCCGCGAAGCGCTCAGCGAGTGCGTCGCGACGATATTGAACGCCGTGCGCGTGGCGCTCGAGCGCACACCCCCGGAACTTTCAGCGGACATCAGCGACCGCGGCATCGTGCTCACTGGCGGCGGGGCGCTACTGAAAAATTTGGACAAGCGGATCCGGGAAGAAACGGGTTTGCCGGTCTCGATCGCGGATGACCCGCTGGCGTCAGTGGTGCTGGGGACGGGAAAGATGCTCAGCGATTTCGGGTTGTTGCGTAAAGTGTGCATCGATTAGCTTCGGGCTCGTGTCAGTGAATTGCAGCGCGTATAGCTGTGCCGGATTGCAAATAAGAATTCTTCGTGGAACGGATCGCGGGCGACCAGCTGCAGGTTCCCGGTCAATAGCCGGCTGGCGCTTCAGAAAAAAGACGAGCTGATCTCCTCATGGCTGCCATTCCTTCTCGCCACAAATCGCTTGTCCTGCTTGCCGGGGTCGTGCTCATCCAAGTGCTGTTTCTGGCGGTGCAAAAGCGCGATTCGCAGGGACGCCTGATTCGCTCCTGGACGGTCGGCGCCATATCGCCGTTTGAGCGCTCGGGGGCCTGGGGTTTTGGCAGGGTTCGAGACGTCTGGCGGCACTATTTCGCGCTGCAAAACACCAGCCGTGATAACGAAGAGTTACTCCGAGAAAATAACGCGCTGAAGCTCCAGCTCAGTCAGCTCGAGAGCAAGGCGGCGGATGCGGACCGCCTTGCGGTGCTGCTGAATTTCCGGCGGCTGAACCGGGATGTGCCGATGCTTGGCGCGCGAGTCATCGGGGCCAGCGCGGACGCGGGAAGCGCCACGGTCTTCGTGGACCGCGGCGAGCGGGACGGCATTCGCCGCAACATGGCCGTAATTACGCCGGACGGTGTTGTCGGCAAAGTGATTGAAGCATTTTCGAGCTCCGCGCAAGTGCTCTTGCTGACCGATAAGGACAGCGGCGTCGGAGCCATGCTCGCCGATTCGCGCATCCAGAAGCCCGTGGGAGGAACAGGCGAACCGCTCCTGCTCCTGAAGTATGTCACCAACGACGATACGGTGAATGTTGGCGAGCGAGTGGTGACCAGCGGCATGGACCGCATTTTCCCGAAAGATCTTCCCGTGGGCACGATCACGGAGGTGAAGCCGGGAAATCCCTTCAAGCAGATTCGTGTGCGGCCCGCGGCGAATCTCGAGCGGCTTGAAGAAGTCCTCGTCCTGCTGACGTTACATCCCCTCGAAGTGCAGAAGCCGGCGGAGGCCGGGACCGAAGCCGGAGAAAAATCTGCGCCCGAACAACCACAGGTGCCCAAGTCATGATGAACGATACGTTTGATCTCGCCGGCGCCGAATCGCACATAGAGGTTCATAAATTCCGGGGCGGCGCGATCGTGCTTGCGACGGGTTTTGCGCTTTTGGTGCAAGCGCTGATTCCGGTTTATTTCCCGAAAGCGGCGATACTCGATCTTCCACTGCTCATCACCATCTATTTCGCGTTGAGCCGGCGGAACCCATCGACGGGGCTGCTTCTTGGGACCATGATCGGCCTCTTGCAGGACAGCCTCAGCAAAGTGCCGTTGGGGTTCTATGGCATCGCCAAGACCATCATCGGGTACATCGCGTCTTCCATCGGCGCGCGGCTGGACACCGAGCATCCCGCGGCGCGGTTCGCCCTGACGGTCCTCTTTTTCGTGGTGCACCAGGGCGTGACCGTGCTGATCAAGCGGCTGCTGCTGGCGCAACCCGAAGTGTGGTTCACGCTGCGCCTGGGCATTGCCGCGGGTGTAAATGCAATCGTCGCCGTATTCCTGTTTCTTCTCCTCGACCGTCTCCGCAGGCCTTCGTGAAGCTTTTCTCGGAAAAAACTTTCGCAGCGTGTCGTATCTGACTCTCTGAGGAATTCAGTCAAGTAGAAAACGCCTGAAGTCTTCGTACGCGTTCGACATAGGCACCGACAATTTGTCGCGCTTCAGATAAGCGGCGAGTCGATCCGGAAGTGGCGGTGCTGAACCGATGGCCCGCTGGACAACATCCGCGAATTTTGCGGAATGAGCAGTGGCAAGCACCAGGCCCTGGGAGGGCTCGGCGTGCTCGCACTTATAGGCTTCCCAGCCAAGGACTCCGACAGCCGTGTGCGGGTCGGCGATATAGCCGAAGCGCTCATGGATCATTTTCATGGTGGCGAGGGTTTCTTCATCGGTGGCGCGGTGACCCCAGATTTCCTTGCGCACATTGTCGAGGCGGTTGCGGCACAAATCGAGCAGTCGGGGAAAATTGTTGGGACTCCCGACATCCATCGCGTTCGAATAGGTCGCCTTCGCCTGTCGCGGATGAAACTCCCCTGTGCGCAGATATTCCGGCACGACATCATTCACATTGGTGGAGGCGACAAATCTAGCGACCGGCAGGCCAATGCGTTTCGCGAAGATGCCCGCGGTGAGATTACCGAAATTCCCGCTGGGCACGGAAACAATAAGCGGCACGGACGCTACCGGCAATTGCCGGTACGCAGCAACGTGATAGAACATCTGCGGGAGCAAGCGCGCGATGTTGATGGAATTGGCGCTCGTGAGAAACGCGCGCTGATTCAGAGCAGAATCGGAAAAAGCCTGCTTCACCAGGCGCTGGCAATCGTCGAAAGTCCCCGCGACCTCAAGAGCGGTGATGTTTTCACCGAGCGTGGTGAACTGCTTCTCCTGCGCTTCGCTGATGCGCTTCGAGGGGTACAAAATCACGACGCGGATTCCCGGCACGCCCAGAAATCCGTGCGCCACCGCGCTGCCGGTGTCGCCGGATGTGGCGACCAAAACCGTTAGCGGCCGCGTTTCCTCGCGCACGAAGTAAGCCATGAGACGCGCCATGAAGCGCGCGCCAAAATCCTTGAACGCCAGCGTGGGTCCGTGGAAAAGCTCGAGAATGTGCATGCCGGGTGAAAGGGACACTAATTTCACGGGAAAATTTATGGCTTCGCTGACGATTTGCCACAGCATTTCGTCCGGAACTTCAGCCCCAGCAAAGGGCCGCACCACGCGGTAACAGACTTCGGTGAACGGCAGACGCCGAAATTCCTCAAGCTCTTCGGGCGAGTGCCGCGCGATTTCGACAGGCATATACAGCCCGCCGTCCGGCGCAAGCCCGCGGAGCACCGCGCCACGCAGTGAGGTGAGCGGAGCCTTCCCCGATGTGCTGCGGTATCTCATCGGGCGCCTTCGAGTTTTTCTCGGATTATGACGAGAAACGCGGCGGCATCGAACGAAGCGTCGCGCGAAATATCACGCAACTCAGCCACCGGCAAGGTGCAGTGCGCGAGCGCCTCGTAGCTCCGGCGCCGCGCCACGATGAGCGTGGGATAACACCTGGCTACCGTTTCACGAGGCGCTTCGCCCGGACGAGGTTGAAACGCGCCGCGCCAGAGCACGGGCTTCGGATCCGTGAGATACCGCTCGATCAAAAGTTGCTGTTCGCTTTCGGAAGCGGCGAGATAGACAACGGTCATCTGGCGGCGCAGCCGCATCAGCAAATTGTTTCCCGCATAAATCACGCTACCCGTTGTATCGAGAACGAGTTCTTGCTCTGGATTGGTCTCCAGCGCCGTCAGGATTTCGTCGAGGGTGTGAATCTCCGCGGCGAGGTACTCAGATTCGCACTCCGCATAGGTTGCGCTGTTAGGCCAACCCATCCAGGCGGCCACGCCGTTGATGCCTGCAAAACCGCCATCCGCAAGCCGGGGCGCAAGGCGCTGCTCGATGCGGTCGTCGCAAGAGATGCTGGATCGGCCGCTCTCGGCTAACTTCTTTGTCCAGAAGGTCTTCCCGGCGCCAGACATGCCGATGAAGGCCAAACGGAGGGGTTTTGTTCCGTGCGATTCCGGCTTCATAGAGGAATCACCTAACATAACGTGGCGGGCGAGAACGAGCAAGACGTAGCGCGCTCGTGGAACTCGCCATTGCGATGTCGTTCTGGAACCTGTACTCCAGGACGGCTTGCGCGCTCTGTGGCCAAGTGCTAATTTTGCAGAGGCTTCCGCGGCGCACGCGCTTCCGAAGCCGAGCGGTGATTCGGGAGTTCCCGAGGGATTTTTGTAGCCGGTTCCGGGACGAATTTTTCGACGGATATTTCGAGACCGCCCTGAGAGTTTTCGAGACGCGAGCATCTTCCGGTAGAACCGGAGCGGCCCCAGCAGGATCGGGGCAAGGCTGCGACCAGCCCCTAAAACGTCGCCGTGACGACGGCGAATTGAAGAAAGACTCGCGCGCGGGGTTTTCGTGTCGTACTGGTTTCGCAACGATAATCGATTGCCGCAAGGACGGCTGACCATCGTTTCCTACTTCATCGTGGGAATGGTGGGCGTGCTCCTGCTGGGGTTCTGGAAACTCCAGGTCATCGATTCCGAAAAATATTCCTCGATGGCGGAACGCAACCGCGTCCGCTACATCCCGATCATTGCGCCCCGCGGACGCATGCTCGACCGGGACGGTGTGCCGCTCGTCGACAATCGACCCTCCTTCAGCGTGCTGCTGCTGCGCGATGATCCGGTCCTGGCGGAGAAGAGTCTTCCGATCATTGCGGACGGCATGGGAATTTCGATCGATGATTTGAGAGACCAACTCAACAACGCAAAAAATCTCCCGAAGTTTCAACCCATTGTCATCAAGCCGGAAGCCAGCAACGCCGATGTTGCTTTCATCGAATCGCATCGTTCGGACTTACCTGTTCTGGAAATGATTTCGGTGTCGCGGCGGCGCTACCTGCCAGGCGGATTCATGGCGCACGCCGGTGGATACGTGGGTGAAGTCAGTGAAAAAGAGATAGAAAACAGCGGCGGGAAGCTGCGCCCCGGCGACTTCGTCGGAAAAAGCGGGCTGGAGCGCGAATACAACGACGTCCTGATGGGTACTGACGGTTTGCAGCGCGTGATCGTCAACAGCGTGGGCCAGGAAAAGGGGCACCTTCCGACCCAGGAAGCAGTGCCGGGAAAACAGATTCAGCTCACAATTGATTACGATTTGCAGCAGGTGGCCGAGCAATCGCTGGGAGCCCGGCCGGGCGCCGCGGTCGCGCTGGACCCGCGCACGGGAGAAGTGCTGGCGATGGTGAGCCATCCGGCGCCGGACCCGAACGACTTCGCCGTGCGCATTTCGGGCGAGGATTGGAAGAAACTCAACGAGGACCCGCAAAAACCCCTGCTAAACCGAGCGATTCAGGGACAGCTGGCGCCGGGCTCGGTATTCAAAATCATCACCGCCACGGCGATGCTGGAGGATCACAATCCGCCGGAAAGCTTCACGACGTATTGCCCCGGTTATGCGACGTTTTACGGCCGACAGTTCAAGTGCTGGGTATTCGGCAAAAGTTCGCATGGCACGGTGGACTTGCACAAAGCCATCCTTCAGTCGTGCGACGTCTTCTTCTACACCGTTGGGCAGCGGCTGGGCATTGATCGGCTCGCCTACTACGGCACAAAACTGGGCTTGGGACACCGGACGGGCATCGACCTTCCCTCGGAAGAAGCAGGAAACATGCCGTCGGCGGAGTGGGTGGAACGAGTCTTTCACCGGAAGTGGTACGCGGGCGAAACGATTTCCGTGTCCACGGGACAGGGCGCGGTCACAACCACGCCGCTGCAGCTCGCGCGAACGATCGGCGGAATCGCGATGGGCGGCATTTTCAAGCAGCCGCACATGCTGAAAGATGCGCAGAAGGTGGGCGAAGAGCGATTCGAAATCTCGGAACCGACGGTACAAAAGATAACGGATGCGATGTACGGCGTCGTGAACGAGGGCGGCACCGGAGCTGGTCTGAAGCTGGCAGGGATAGAATTTAGCGGAAAATCGGGAACCGCCCAGGTGATCGGGTATGCGACACGGGAGCGCTTCGGAAAACAGAAAAAATTCGAGGACAATGCCTGGTTCGTGGGCTATGCGCCGCGGCGAAACCCAGAAATCGTTGTGGCCGTGCTGGTGCAAGAGAGTGGAAAGCACGGAGGCGAAGCGGCCGGCCCGGTGGTGCGCGACGTAATCAAGGCTTATTACGACAAGAAAGCGAAACGGACGGAAGGCCAGTACACCGCGGAAGAAAAGCAGGACAATCCTGGCAGAGCCTTGAGGCCCGTGGCGGCAATCCAGCACCAGAGAGTGCCAAAATCCGACGGTCAAGAGAGCGCGCTGCCCCCGCGGCCGACGAGCACGGCAGAACCACGTTAGGGTGAACTGAAACGATGAACGACGGACCCGGAACCCGCGATTACGATTGGTGGCTGCTGGCCATCCTCGGTGCGATCTGCGCGATTGGCGTTGTGGAAATTTATTCCGCCACGCACGGCAGCTCCCTGGCCGGCATGCACTGGAAGCAAGTGCGCTGGCTGGTGCTCGGAGCCATCCTGATGTTCGTGCTCTCGCGGATTGACTATCACTTGATCCTGGATCAGGCCTGGCTGCTGTATCTCCTGGGCATTGTGTCGCTCGTGGCGGTGCTGCTGGTGGGCCATACGCGGTTTGGCGCCAAACGGTGGATCCCCGTGATGGGGGAATTTCTTCAGGTGTCGGAACTCGTAAAGTTGATTATAATCATATGGGTGGCGCGCTTCTTTGCGGAAGTGCGCTCCGATGACCTCTCCCTGCAGGATTTGATCAAAGCGGGGCTATTTGTCGGGGTACCGCTGGGCTTGATTTTGAAGCAACCCGATCTCGGCACAGCGCTTGTGCTGATGCCGGTGTTGGTCGTCGGCGCCTTTTTGGCGGGCTTGCAATGGCGGCACGCCGCCATCATTACGTTGGCGGGGGTACTGTTGATAGGATGTGTTTTCTTTCCCCCCGTGAGCCGGCATATACTGAAGCCGTATCAGCGGGATAGAATTACCTCCTTCCTGCACCCGGAAAACGACCCGAAAGGTTCGGGATATCAATTGTTGCAATCACAGATCGCCGTGGGCTCCGGCGGCTTTTGGGGAAAAGGGTTCGGAAACGGAAGCCAGAATCAGCTGGGGTACATCCCCGTCCGGTACTCCGATTTCATTATGTCGGCTTGGGCGGAGGAGCAAGGATTCAAGGGAGTATTGGTAGCTTTAGGGCTATACATGGCGTTGTTGCTGCGTTTGGTGCAGAATGCTCAGCGAGCGAAGGATCGCGCGGGCATGTTTCTGGTCATGGGCGTGGCAGCGGCGCTCGGATTTCACGTTTTGGTGAATGTGGCCATGGTCATCGGCGCGATGCCGGTGACCGGGATTCCGTTGCCGCTGATGAGCTACGGAGGCTCGGCCACGCTGTTTGTTTTTCTGGCGATTGGATTAGTCATGAACGTCCGGCTTCGCCGGTTCGTGAACTAAGCCAGGCGCCGGTCCCGAGTGACTTCCAGTCTTGGGAGGAACGCACCGGGCAGGGAATGTTGATCGCGCCGCGGTCATCAGGAAATGCACCGCCGGCAGGTCACAGGATACAAGGATCTTTAGAGTGAGGACCGCATCGTCCGCCGTTCGCCTGGAGAGTTTCCGGCGACGTACCAGCCTCGATAACCTGGGGAATTTTCATCCCTCTGGCTTCGAACACCAAGCCATCGCAAGTGGGTTGTGGCCCACGTGTGCTCCGCTCTTCGCGGGGCAGGCAAACCATTTACGGACCTCCGCCGGGCAGATGCCCGCGGCGATGCGTCCCGTGGGTCCCGGCCAAGCCGGGGCCGCACAGAAAGCTGATTCCGGCCGCGCCGGGATCACGCACAAGGAGTTTTCATGTCGAAAGAATTGGTCATATCCGCTGGCTCCCATGAACGGCGAGTCGCGATTTTGGAAGAAGGTCAGCTCGTAGAGATTTACATCGAGCGCGAGAAAGAGTTCGCGCTGGTCGGCAGTATCTACAAAGGCAAAGTTACACGCGTCCTGCCAGGCATGCAGTCAGCTTTCGTTGACATCGGCCTGGATGGGGACGCCTTCCTGTACGTCAGCGACGTATTCGAAAATCTCGAAGACTACGATCACGGCCAAGGGCACGAAGTTATGAGTGCGCCTGCACCCTTGCTTTCACCGCCAGCAGAGCAACCCAGCGTCGAACTCTTACCGGGAGAGTCGCTGGCGCGTGCAGGCGGGCATGGGGCCGAAGTTCATTCTGTGGAACTACCACACGGGGAGACTCATCACGAAGAACGCTCTCCGATGCAAGGTGGGACATCGGAAGCCCCTGATCAGGGTGAGGGCCATCCCGAGGAGCAGCACGCGGAAACTCACGCTGAAGCGGGCGATGAACGCCAACCCGAATCCAATGCTTCGGCGCCGCAAAATTTTGCCCCCCAGTACAACCCCACGCAGAATTACGCTCCCCGTGGCGAACGCGGCGGCCAGGATTTCGGCCGAGGCGGAGACCGGGGCGGCGATCGCGGAGGTAACCGTGGCGGCGGTGGACGCTGGGGCCGCCGGGGAGGACGCCGCCGTGGTGGGAGTAGCGGAAGCGGCGGGCGTCACCAGTCCCCGGGCGGACGAAATCTGCCGCCTTCGAAATATGCTTCGCCGCAAGGCGGCGAATCGCGCGGCCAAGATCGAGGCGGATACGACAATCGCGGCCAGCAGCACCGCGGCTACAATAACCGGCGCTCGGAAGGGCCGCGCCCGAGCGGGCCATCGGCTCCCGTTGAAGCAGGCGAAGAACCGATTCTCCTCCCGGGCGAATCGTTGGCAAAGTATCGCGGCAAGCCCCCGGTAGCCCCCGCTCAGCCAATTACGGAACACGAGTCTCACGAAACGCGTCCGGAAGCGGAAGACCTTACTGCGCGAGCCGGATCCGCTGCGCCCTCGAATTTGCCTGGCGGGATAAATCTTCCCCGGCGTTCCTCGGGAGGTCTCCCTCGTTGGGTCCTGGCTGACGCCAGTGCCGAAGCCGCCAGCGAGGCGCCGCCTGTCGAGGAACCGGCCAGCTCGACGTCAGAAGTTTCCGCTAATCAACAGGAACAGGCTCGGGAGACAACGGAGCAAGTTCGTAAAGATGCGGAGCTGAGCGAAGACCAGGTCGCGGCCCTCGCCACGGACTTTGTCGAAGCGAAACACGAAGAGATGCAGGACCAAGCTGAGGCCGATGCGGTAGTCGGCGGCGCGGAATTCGACGAAGAGACAGAAGAGGAAATGGAAGTAAGGGAGGAAGCGGAAGAAAATCTAGCCGCCGAAACTCGAGAAATGGCCGAGGAAGAAGGCGAGGAAGTCCAAGGACGCCGCGCGGCCGCGCGCGCCGAAGCGGAAGCCGACGCCGCGCACGAGAGTGCCGAGCATGCGGCGGCTCTCGGCGAGCATGCGGAAACAGGGTACGAAGCAGGGCAAGAAGCAGATCACGAGGCTGATCACGAGGCAAATCGCGAAGCAGCCGAACACTCCGGCGCGGACGAAACACACACCGAGAGCGAATTGATCGAAGCGTCCGCCGGTGGATCAGGCTCGCAGCGCGCCGTGGTTGAGGATGACTCCATCCTTCTCCCGGGCGAAACGCGCGCGCCGCGCATCGGAGGCGCGCCCACTCCAAGCGAAGATTTCCCCCGAGATTCCGCGCGCATCGGCGGCAACCCGCGCTCGCGCTTCCAACGCCCATTCCGTGGCGGTGGACGCGACCGCGGTGGGCGTGGCGGCCGGCCCGACCGCCGTGGCGGCGACCGTGGCGATCGGGGAGGACGTCCGCGATTCGAACGGCGCGGTCCCGGGGGGCCACGGCATGACCGCGGATATCAGGGCGGCCACGCCGGTCCCTCACGGCGCCCGCAGCTGATTTCCGAGATGCTGAAGGCGGGGCAGGACATCGTCATTCAAATTGCCAAGGAACCTCTCGGCAAAAAGGGCGCGCGCATCACCAGCCACGTCGCACTGCCGGGGCGATTCCTTGTATACATGCCCACGGTCCACCACACCGGAGTTTCCCGGAAAATCGTCTCCGCGGAGAACCGTTCGCGTCTCCGCCGCCTGGTGAGCGAAGCTGGGAACAGTTATCCCGGCGGCTTCATCGTGCGCACGGCGGCGGGCGGCGCCACCGACGACGAGATCCGCACCGACATCGAGTTCCTCGGAAAAACCTGGAATGAGATCAAGGAACGCAGCGAACAACGCAAAGCGCCCGCGCTGCTCCATCGCGACCTTAACCTCGTCGAACGCATCCTGCGCGACTACGTCAGCGACGATTTCACCGGCATCTGGATCGACAACGAAGAGGAATTCGGCAAGGTGGTCGAATTCGTCAGCCGCTTCCAGCCCAAGCTGGTCAGCAAAGTGAAGCTGTTCACCAAGGAAACGCCGATCTTCGAAGAGTTCGGCATCCAGCACGATCTGGACAAAGCGCTACGCGCAAAAGTGTGGCTGAAGTCGGGCGGCTACATCGTCATCAATCACACCGAAGCGCTGGTGGCCATCGACGTCAACACCGGCAAGTTCGTCGGCAAGGGTTCGACGCGCCTCGAGGACACCATCGTCAAGACGAACCTCGAGGCGGTGAAGGAAATCGTGCGGCAAATCCGCCTGCGCGATCTCGGCGGGATTATCGTCGTCGACTTCATCGATATGGAGGAGCGCCGCAACCGCGAAAAAGTCCTCGGCGCATTGCAGCAAGCTCTCGAAGAGGACAAGGCGCCGTCGAAGGCGCTCTCCTTCAACGAGTTCGGGCTGGTTTGCATTACCCGCAAGCGCACCAAGCAAGCGCTCGAACGCGTCCTTTGCCAGCCGTGTCCGTATTGCACCGGCTCCGGCATGGTCAAGTCCATCCCCACGCTCTGCTACGAGATTCAAGCGGAAGCGCGGAAGATGGCCGCGGCCAACGAAGAGGGGCCGAACCTGACCCTGCGCGTGCATCCGGAAATCGCCAAAGCGCTCAAGACGCGGGAGTCCATGCTCATCGATGAGCTGGAGCAGACCGCGCACAAGCACATCATCATCCAGTCCGACGCCACCCTCCACTGGGAGCAGTACGACATCTATTAATCGCTTTCAGATTGGCGGATTAAACGGTAGTTTGGTCAAACAGACGCCGCAAACGGCAAGGCTCTAAGCGAAAAAACGCGCTGAGAATCTCCTCGCGAGGTTAGGACTACTTATAAGTCCAGTAAAAGAATCCATGCCCCTTCGACGAGTCCAGAGCAAAGAGGTAAATACCCATCTGGACGGAATTCGCTGGTCTTTCAACGACGTACAGTTGGAAACCCGCCTTGTGAATCTCTTGCACGTCCAGACTTCCTTTGAGCACGGACGGCCACCAGGACACATGAGGGCTCCGTATGTGATCCACTTGTGATGGCAGGGCATCGACACTTTTGAGATTCTGTAGAAGTTTCTCGGAATCACTGGGAAGGAATTCGAAGGCACACCATTCCCTCGAAGGCGAAAGTTCTTCAACCAAACGAATGGCCCGAGAACTGCCGGGCATTAGGTCGTCTGGTATCCAGCCTCGGGTTATTTCCCCAGCTTTGTCTGCGTCCACGAGAGTCTTGTAGAAATATTCGCGATGCTCACTACGACACGCAATGAGAACGCATGCTAACGAAACATAGAGTCCAGCCCTATGAAGAATGGCTCTCAACGGAGTCATGTTACGAAGGATACGCCGCCGGGGTTATTCTTTCCCCTTGTTTGTTTTAGGATTTCCGCCAATTTATTATTGTCGGAGCAGTCTCGCAACGAGGTCACAATTCCAGCAAATTTTCGGGAGGGACTTTCATTGGTAGTGCCTCCGCTCAATTCCAGTCAGCCGAAAGCCGCCAAAGAACCGGTGCTGGACGTACGGCAGACTTCCTGTTGCATCGTTGGCGGTGGACCCGGGGGCGCCATGCTGGCCCTGCTCCTGGCCCGCCGGGGCGTTCCCGTGACGCTCCTTGAAATGCACAAAGATTTCGACCGTGAATTTCGCGGCGACACCATCCATCCTTCAACTCTGGAGATTCTGGATCAAATCGGGCTG
>Ga0210384_10004887_pt1 | contig 14826 bp, 15 predicted proteins | sample IncBWH2MmetaG_FD_160574 | JGI IMG/M metagenome (GOLD analysis project Ga0210384, IMG submission 160574) | Forest soil microbial communities from Barre Woods Harvard Forest LTER site, Petersham, Massachusetts, United States - Inc-BW-H-2-M | ecosystem: Environmental > Terrestrial > Soil >...
GCCCATCAACAGTCCGCGATCGAAGATGCTGGCCCGGCATGTGCTGCAGGCCACGGTGATCTATCTTCCGCTGCTGTTTGCGCTCATGATGGGCAACTCGTCACGGTTCTAAACATTCCTCAGCTCGGCAAAAAGGGTGGCATCGACTGCGAGGATGTCCTGGCATCACTCTGAGTTATGGTTCTCCATCTTCACGAGTCTGCAACCTACTGGTTGGACATGGAGCTGCCGACCAGCGAAAAGACGTTGCCGGCATTCGAGCCGATCAGACGGACCGTGCTCGCCACTATGACGAGAATTACTGCCAGCATGATGGAATACTCAGCAACGTCCTGACCGTCTTCGTTCGACCAGACATCGTTCCAAAATGTTTTTCGAAAGTAGTTCATGCTTTCTCCTGAATTCAGGCCGCTCCGGAGACTTGGACGTGCCTGACCAATCGCGGGCTCGACGTGAAGAAGTTCATTCCCCACGGATCCTTCTCCTGCGAAAAGGCCTGAAGACCGACTTGATATTCCAGCCTTCCCTCCAGCAGTTTGGTCCACACCACGGTGAACTCCATACGGCGTTGGTGGTAAAAAATTGTCAACGTGTCGAGAGTTTTTAGTGGATGACGAATGGCGCCCAACCGCGCCCCGGCCGGAGTAACGTCGAGCGTATGTGCCAACGCTTCAAACGTGACGCCCGACGCATCGATTCCACGAACTCGGACCGGCAGCACAGCCTGCAGTCGATCCTGCCGGCGCCGCTCCGTTTTGCTTATGGTTGGCTGCATTTGAGTGCAGAGATAGTGTGCGGCAAATTCGAGCAAACCGGAATAGCCCCAATGAGTGAGGCACAAAGGTAACTAGTCCAATCGAATCGTGTCTGAATTGACGGAGCAGCGGGGAGTCTTCACAAAGAGCGGCCTTTCTAACGATCCCACTGTGGGAAAGAAGATGAGACCGCGCGCATCGATGCCATTATGAGTTGCTTGTCTCGTATAAACTGGAGAGACGAGTTCGGCATCTAAAGGGTTGGCATGGGGCAAATGCGAGTTGGAATTCACGTTGTGAGTGGTCTGTGGCTCCTGGGTTTGACTCTTTCATCTGTGGCCCAACCATTTTCACAGGGACCGGGTGCGGCATCGTCAGCGTATGCCGCCCAGAACGATTCCTTGTCTGCCGCGCAAGTGGCGAAGAGACTGCAGGAAAAAAACGCTCAGCGCGCCGCGGCCCTGGGTCAGTTCAACGGAACCCGTGTCTATCGCATGCGCTATACCGGTTTCCCGAGCGACCGCGAGGCCGAGATGGTAGTGAATGTGACCTATCGCGCTCCCGATACCAAGACATTCAGCGTAGTGTCCCAGAACGGCTCCAAGTTCATACAGGACCGCGTCTTTAAAAAGCTGTTGGAGGGCGAGCAGGAAGCTTTAAACGAAGAGAACCGCAGGAATACTGCCCTCACCTCGGACAACTACGAATTTACGTCGGCGGGGTATGAAAGTACGCCCGAGGGCAACCAGTACGTGCTAAACCTTCTGCCGCGGACCAAGAACAAGTTTCTGTACCGGGGAAAAATCTGGGTTGACGCGAAAGACTTCGCGGTGGTGCGAATCGAAGGAGAACCCGCCAAGAACCCATCGTTCTGGATCAAGAAGACGGAAGTCCGGCACCGTTACGTGAAAGTGAATGACTTCTGGCTTCCCGCCGAGAACCACACGGAAAGCGTGATTCGGCTGGGCGGCCGCGCTGTTCTCTCGATCGAGTACAAAGATTACAAAATAACAAAATCAACGCCGCTGCGTGGCAGCGAAACCGCGCGCGAAGGCTCGAAGTGACGTGCACTTCGCCGGCTCCGATCTTAATCTCCGACCTTACTTTCATAGACCGCGGAAATGTATATTGTGAATTGCTGTCGTGACTACTAAAGGCCGGCGATCCGGCGGCAGGCGCATTCCTTTGATCGATCTGATCCTATATTTCGCGCTGGGTGTGGCCGTCGTGGGCACATTGTCCTCGAGTGTATTTCTAGTTTTAGCGCTGCTGGGAGTTCTCCGTTTTCGTGCGGACGCTCGCAAGCAGTTGCGAGACATTCCTGACGACGCGCACTTGCCTCCAGTTTCCGTGCTCAAGCCCGTGCACGGTTTGGAAGCGCAGTTGAGAGAGAACATTGAGAGTTTCTTCCGGCAGGATTATCCCAATTTCGAAATTTTCTTCGCTGCCGAAGATGCAAATGATCCGGCGTTAGAGGTCGTACGGGAAGTGTGTGCGCGCTATCCCCAGATCAAGAGCCATGTGCTGGTCGTAAAAGGGTCGTTTCCGAATCCTGTGGTGTACGCCTTTCATTGCATGGCAGAAGCTGCCGCCCACGACATTCTGGTCACGGCGGATAGCGATGTGGAAGTATCTCCGAACTATTTGCGGGAGATCGTCGCGCCCCTTCGCGACCCGCAGGTCGGCATGTTGACCTGCGTCTATCGCGGCAAGAATGTGGCCGGATTTTTTTCCGGGCTGACGGCGATTGGCATGTCGGTGGAAATGACCGCAGGCGTGCTGGTAGCGAATCTGCTGGAAGGAATGAAGTTTGGCCTGGGGCCGACGACGGTATTGCGCAAGGATGCACTGCGGAAGATTGGCGGCTATACCGTACTTCGAGATTACATGGCATACGACTTTGCCATCGGTGACATGATCGCCAAGGCCGGCTATCAAGTGCTTCTCTCGGGCCATGTCATCGATCATGTCGTGAACCAGGGATCGTTTCGCCGCATGTGGCAAAACCAGTTGCGCTGGGCGCAGTCCACGCGCTATTCGCGCCCTAAAGGGCATTTCGGCAGCGGACTGATTTTCGCAATGCCCTACGGATTGCTTGGGTTCTTGTCCGCAGCGGTGCTAGGACACTGGAGAGTGGCTGCTCTTCTTCTGGGCGCGGCTGTACTGAACCGGCTAGTAGAGGCGTGGGCGGTAGGTTGGATGGTGGTTCGAGATCCCCAGATACGGCGGACGCCGTGGCTTTATCCCTTGCGCGATTTGCTGGGATTTGTGGTCTGGTTCGCCAGCTATCTTAACCTGCCTTATGTTTGGCGCGATGGACGCTTCGAATTGAAAGGCACTCGAATCGCTTTGCGAGAAACGCCTTCCGACAGTCGATAGCAAGATCAGACAGAAAATTCTCCACGTAGACTGCGAAGCGTTACTTGGAAACCCTGAGCAAGACCACACCGCGAGTTGGAACTTCCGTGCTGTATGACTCGTGGATCGGGCCCAGATCTTTGTGATCCAACAGATCGCGCAACTTCGATGCAGGAGAGACAGCGATCAGTTTGGCGTCGAGGCGCATGGTGAGTGGGGATTCGCCACGGTTGAACAGGCCGACGGCCTGGCTACCGTCGGCAAGCGGCTTAATCCAGATTTCCAGCGGTCCTTCCTCCCACACGCGATGGCCTTGCACACCTTTGGCATCCTGGTCGACGGCGATGACCTCAGAGTTGGTGAGAAGTTCTTTCGTCTCGGCAGTCATCGTACGAAGATCATTTCCCGCGAGCAACGGCGCAGCCAGAATCGCCCAAAGCGCCATGTGGGTGCGGTATTCGTCCCGGCTCATGCCGCCGTTACCAACTTCCAGCATGTCGGGATCGTTCCAGTGTCCGGGGCCGGCAAATTTCTCCAAACCATTTTGCGAGAACCCGATCACGGACATGCGATCGTAGTTGTCGGTGATGTCTCCCGTGGTGCGCCAGAGGTTGCCGGTTTTCGGGCCCCATTGCCACGGCGCTTTCACTCCCCAGTTGCAAATGCTGAATACGATGGGACGTCCGGCTTGCGCCAGCGCGTCGCGAAATTTCGCGTATTGCACTTCCGGATCAAGCCCTTCGGCGAAACACCAGTCGACCTTCACGTAATCCACGCCCCACGAGGCGTACGTCTTCGCGTCTTGAAGTTCGTGTTCGTAACTGCCGGGGCGTTTCTGGCAGGTCATGCGGCCTGCGTCGGTGTAGATGCCAAGTTTCAAACCTTTGCCGTGGACGTAATCGGCCAGAGTTTTGATGCCGCCGGGAAAACGATCCGCATCGGCAACGATAGTTCCATCGGCCTGGCGGCTGACCTGCCAGCAATCGTCAATGTTGACGTATTGATAGCCCACGGATTGCATTCCACTGCTCACCATCACGTCGGCAATCTCGCGAATCAGCTTCTCACTGACGTTGCAGCCGAACTTGTTCCAGCTGTTCCAGCCCATCACCGGAGTTGCCGCCAGCAGCGAGGATGAAGCAGGTGCCGCTTGGGAGGATAACGTACCGCACATGAAGGGCAAGATCAGTGCAATCAACAACGATGAGGCGACTCGACGATGTCTCACGAATTCTCCATCCCGCATCGGGCGTCAAGTGACATTTCTTGCGAACCTGAAGACTAAGCGCCGTTTTGGGACGCCGGAAAAATAATTTTGTTGGACAAATCCCGTAGTATGCAGGATCTTGCATACTCCTCGCCGTCGAGGAGATACCCCCCTCCTCCCCTGGTATTACGAATCGCCAGTAAACATGCGGGGTTGCGCGAATACGAGTGCGCACAGGGCGAAACGAGTCCTCGTTTTCAATCACTTAGGGGCAAAATCTTGATGTCAAAGGACTTAGAGCCGAGAGTACGTTCGATTCCCGGCCCAACCGAGAGTTTCGGCTGCATCATGATCTCTGGATTTGGGAGCTGGCGCAAGGTCAGATGTCACACGCCTGGCGCAATCGGCTGTGGAAAAGTCAGCGAGGGCCTACATGACTACGGATGGATTGCCCCGCCCCGGTTCGGGTGCTCGACACAAATCTCAGATCCCTGCAGTTGGAATACGCACCCTTCGACTGCGCTCAGGGCAGGCTCTTTCGAAAACCGCGAAGGGTGCGGGCAGTCTCAGTTGTGGTGGTGACAACTAAGAAATCAAAGGTGCGCCAGCCCCCGTACGGTTCTCGCGTAGAATGCCTTCTTGATGCAGGAATTGCCGCTCTGGTTCTTGGGTCAGCGCCAGAGCTTTCTCATAAGCGATGCGCCGCCGGACATTCTTTTATTTCAACTGCCGAATCCGCTCTTGCACAGGCAGATTTCACCATGCTCGCGTACAAATTTCGAACAGTCGAGAGGCTCGACTTTCTCATCGATATTGTGTTCAACAAGCGGCTGTACTGTTGTCGCTCGAATCTGCTGAACGACATACGGGAGGCCGATGTCCGAGTCGGGAACGATCCGGGACGAGAGCATCAAGTTATCGATTTCGGAAAACAGGTGACTAAACGAATTCGGGAGTTGAGAGTGTGTTCGTTGTGTAAGTCTTTCAACAACCATCTTCTATGGGCGCATTATGCAGGTGGTTACAGCGGAGTGGCAGTTGAGGTCGAAGTGGCGGATCAAGACTTAGCAGAGGTGATCTACGATAACGGTTTTATCTTTTTATCGGATCTCATCGACCGTGGCACTGCCGACGATGCCGCGAGGAATGTACTGGCTAAAAAATACGAAGACTGGAAGTACGAAGAAGAAGTTCGGATCATTACAGATACCGAGTTTTATTCACTTGATAATCCGATCCGACGAATCATCGTAGGGTCACGAACAAGTCCGGCCTTGGTAAGTGCGCTCTATCTTATTTGCAGTCACTTTGGGGTTGCACTGGACCGGATGGTGGTCGCGGATTGGGGAATCTACACCGTTGGTGCTCAACCCTCGCACTTGTGACGAAACTAAAAACACAGTAGAGCGGGATTGGGCGCGGGAAGTTAATCGTGGATATACCAGCAGATCAATACGAGCTATACGCGGAATTCGGGATGGTCGCAGAAAAGGCGCAGGTCCTAGAGGTTGCTGCCGGCAACGTCGCCCTTGGTTTCCTCATGATGTTTGTAAAGACCGATGAAATCACGCCCGAGCAGACGGAAATGTATCGTGCCATCGTCGATGACGTGAATCGAAAGACGTTTGGATCGCTGCTGAAGCACCTCAAGAAAACGATGAACCTAAGCGACTCCCTTATTAAAGTCATTGACGAGGCGCTTGAGCGCCGAAATTACCTTACTCATCATTTCTTTCGCAGTCACAATTTTGCACTGTATAGCGAAAAAGGAAGGGAGACAATGAGAGCGGAGCTGAAGGAAATTGGTGAGAAGCTGGACCTGGCTAAACGCACGCTAGGAGCGATGGCGGAGCTAATGGATCAGATGGCGGACCGAAAAATGGATACGGGAATGATCGAGAAACTGATCGGACGCGGAAAGCCGATCGACATTTGAGATCGTGTTCGGGGTAAGACTGGACACAGGAAGGAACGGTCCCCAGTTTCCCGTGAGGAAGAACGGAGAACGTAAAGTCTTTTCCTGGTTTCTCTCAGGTTATACGGAGCACTGTTAATGTGATCGCGAGGAGGTTCGCGTTTCATGATCGACTGGTATGTTGAACTTCAAAAAGTGTTGCGAGACATAAGAATCAAGACGATGGATGCGCTCGAACTATTAGAAAAAGACGATCGAGACCGAGCGCGACAAGTGAATGAATATTTGAAAGCCGACTACAAGCGATTGGACACTCTTTGGAAACAGAAATTTTCGAGTGAGGTGCCTTCGTATCTTGGACGTCATATCGGCTTCGGTATGGATGGCGACTACCGGGACATTCTGAAGCACGATCTGTTTGATATCGAAAGCACCGCTCAAGCCGCGCTACTCAAGTTCGCAAGCAAGCAAGGTGAGCTCGGCTTTGAGCAGTTGCTTCATCCAGCCATTAAGGCAAGTTCCTACGATCATTATCGCGATGGGCACCTAAGAGACGCAGTGCTCAATTCAGTCATTGCAGTCTTCGACCAGATCAGGAAGGTAACTGGCATTGATGCCGACGGAGACGCATTAGTCAACAAAGCATTCTCACTTGAGAACCCGGTGATTGTTCTCAGCGAGTTAGAAACGGAATCAGGCCAAAACGATCAAAAAGGTTTCATGCAGATTTTCAAGGGCGCTTTTCAAGGAATCCGGAATCCAAAGGCTCATAGCCTCGCGAACGATTTGAATGAGGAGAAGGCGGCGCAATATTTGGTCTTTGCCAGCCTGTTAGCACGACGGCTGGACGAGGCAAGAGTAGTTAAGAACAAAGCCAAGGCAGTTGAGCCTTCGAAGGCTACTGTCCGCGCGCCGCTTTCCCAGAAGCGGGTCGAACCAAAAGCAACTCAATCCGACGGCCCCCGACTCACTCAGTCTTTGCCGCCGAAGATTGTGAACGATGCGGTTGTGCTCTTGGATTGGATTCAGAAAAATCACAACGCTTACATTCAGAGCTACCCATCCTTCGTCACCATCAGACCGTATCTGACGATCTTGCAGCAGGACGGCTTCATTAAGGAATCCGACGTCTCGAACATGGATGGAACTGTTTTTCAACTAACTGGCCTCGGACAGAAGACACTCATTGCCGCTGGTATACCGCTCGTGTAGTCCGGGTGCCGGGTCCCCCATTTCTCGCGTTCTTTGCGAGCAAGCCTGCCCTGAGCGAAGTCGAAGGGTGGTGCTTTTCGAACGACACCCTACCAGCCCTCAGCCGGCGCTCCGCCGAATTTTCTCCTCCCACCAGGTCCAATCGTTGATCCGAACCAATCCGTATCATGAGCTCAAGTCAAAAGCCCAGCCACTTGGTACCTTGACAACACGCGGCGCACGTGCTACACGTATTATGCGTGAGTAATCAAAATGGCCAAGCAGAATCTTACAGTTAGCTTGCCTCAGCATACGATTCGCAAGGCCAAAATCCTGGCCGCACGGCGGGGTTCCTCCATCAGCGGCCTGCTGGCCGAACAAATTGAAATACTCGTCGGAGAAGAAGAAGCCTACGAGCGGGCGGAGCGCCAGGCCAAAATGCTGCTCGATCAAGGCTTTCACCTGGGCGGCGTGATCCGCGCCAGCCGGGACGAATGGCATGAACGATGAATGGCATGAACCATGTATGGCCGGACAATGAATGGCTGAGCAATGACCGATAGGACTTTCGTCGATACCAACGTCCTGATCTACGCTCACGACGTGGATGCAAAAGCGAAGCACGAGGTGGCGCAAAGCGTCCTGCGCGAACTATGGAGCCAGCGAACCGGCGTGCTCAGCATGCAGGTGCTGCAGGAATTCTATGTGAACGTCACCCGGAAGATTGCCTCGCCGCTACCAAAGGATTTAGCGCGTCTGACGGTGACCAGTTACTCGATATGGTGCACGGAAACCACCCCCGCCGAAATTGCCGCCGCATTCCGAATCGAAGATGAATCCCGGATCGGTTTTTGGGATGCGCTGATCGTTGCTTCGGCAGCCAAGTCTGGATCGGTGCGCATCCTCTCAGAGGATCTGAATGCCCGGCAGATGATCGCTGGCATCCGCATTGAAAACCCGTTCGCCGAAGTGCAGTGAGGGTGTGTAGTGCCAGCGGGAAAAGTCAAAGGCAGGCCAGCCCCCGGTTGCGCTACTACCCGGACGAGGGCGTCCGGGACTCCATTTTCCGGTTACTTACTCGGTGTAGCGCGGAATTAGGCCACGCGGTCGGGAGCAGGCTTCCTGGGTTTCCCGGCATTGGCGGCGTCCAGGCGGATGCGGCTGACGCGAGCCGTTTCCTGAATCAGATGGTCGGTGACGGGCGCGCCTTCTCCGGCCATCACCGAGCCTGCCGCCAAGGCAAAGCGCAACGCATCTCCCTGATCTTCGAAATACAGAATGACCTGCCCAGACATAAGAATTCCCCCTGTGTAATCTACTTACAGGTGCGGTTTACAAAGAACTGCGACGAAGCGGGCGCGTAGAGTGCGCGATCAAGTACTGCGATTGTCACGGAACCGCCGAGGGGATCATAGTGCTTTTCTTGGTTCCCTGGGCGACAGAAGTACACGTGAGAGAGAAAATGGTCGGGACGGGCAGATTTGAACTGCCGACCCCTCGCACCCCAAGCGAGTGCTCTACCAGGCTGAGCCACGTCCCGACTAGGAAGGAACCCGCTGCTTCCACTCCGCAACGGATGGGGTTGACTAGAGGATTTTACCACCTGCCGGGTAGTTTCGCTTTACTCTCGAGATTTAGGCAGTTGGTGCAGTTGACTAAACGGCAGCGTACTCGCAGGAGATCCCTCGTCCCGCTGGTGAAAACGCGGGACATCGGGATGACGCCAAACGAATAAAGCCGCAGAGTTTTCAAACTGCGCTATCCCGAGATTTTAGCGCCGGTGCTTATCGATTTTCTTACGCTTGGACTTGCGCGACGAGGAACTGGTCGCGGGCCTCCGAGCCGGTGTTTCATCCAGCAGCGCGAACTGGATTTTCTTTTCCACGGGGTCGATGCGGTCGACCAGCACGCGAATTCTTTGTCCCATGCTGTAAGTCTTGCGTGTCCGCTGGCCGATGATCTGGCGGGTATTTTCGTGATAGGTGTAGAAATCGTCGGTCAGCGTGTTCAGCGGGACCAGGCCTTCCACGAACATATCGGTGAGTTCGACGAAGAATCCGAACTTCGTCACGCTGGTGATGAGGCCGTCGAAATCTTCGCCTACGCGGTCCTGCATGAACTTGACCTTTTTCCACTCCATGAGTTCGCGCTCAGCGTCGTCGGCGCGCCGCTCGGATTGGCTGGACTCTTCGGCAATGTCGTGCAGTTCTTCGAGAGGGATCGGTCCGCCCAACGGCTGGGTTTGTTCTCGATGAGCAGTGTGATCGCGGCGCTTGGACCACGGCGAAGGAGCACTGTCGGACTCGCTAGCCGAACTGTGTTCGAGCGCGCCGGAAGCCCCAACCGGCACATCGCCCTCGCGTTTTTCCGGCGACTTGTGCAGAACGTCCTTCAAGATGCGATGAACTATCAAATCCGGATAGCGCCGGATTGGCGAGGTGAAGTGCGTATAGTTGGTGGCCGCCAGGGCGAAGTGTCCTACGTTCTCTTCGGAGTAGCGCGCCTGTTTGAGCGAACGCAGCATCAAGTAGCTCAGTATGCGCTCTTCCGGTTTCCCTGCAATTTTGGCCGCCAGTTTCTGATACATGCGCGGTGTGATGTGGATATCTTTCGGCACTTCGATGGTGCGTGCCTGTTTGCCCGTGCCACGCGCGGCGCGGCGGTCGCTCTTGAATTGAACGCGATGAATGGGGAGAGCGCCCACGCCGAGCGAATATCCGAAGGTCGCAGCGATTACTTCAAAATCGTAGACACGCTTGGCATCAGGCTTTTCGTGAATGCGGTACAGAGAAGCGATGCGCTTGGTATTCAGGTATTGAGCAACGCACTCGTTGGCCGAAAGCATGAACTCTTCGATCAGCCGATGAGCGATGTTGCGCTCCGAGCGGGTGATGCTCTTCATCAGTCCGAATTCGTCGAACTCGATGACGGGCTCGGGCAGGTCGAAATCAATCGATCCGCGGCGGTGGCGCTTGTTGTTCAAGATGAGTGCCAGGTCACGCATGAGCTCGAACGTCGCGACGAGAGGCGCGTAGCGTTCGCGCGTTGCCGCATCACCTTCGATCACCGCATTGACGGCGGTATAGGTCATGCGCTCGGCAGAGCGGATCACTCCTTCACATAACTCATAACCAATGATTTCTCCGCTAGGATCGATCTGCATCACGCATGACAGAACCAACCGGTCAACTTGGGGACGAAGGCTGCAGATGTCTGTCGATAATTCGAGCGGGAGCATGGGCACCGCCCGGTCGGGAAAATAAACGCTGGTGCCGCGCAGGCGGGCCTCCTGGTCAAGAGCGGAGTCGGCCGTGACATATTGGGCCACGTCGGCGATGTGGACTTGCAATTCGAAATTTCCATCCGCCAAATGGCGCACAGTGACGGCGTCGTCGAAGTCGCGCGCGGTTTCGCCGTCAATGGTAACGATGGGAAGAGAGCGGAAGTCGCGGCGGCGGCGCAGTTCCGCGGCCGGAATGACGGCGGGAATGTTTTGCGCTTCTTCGAGCGTTGCGGCCGGAAAGTGGTGCGGCAGGTGAAACTTGCGGATGGTGATTTCGACATCGACGCCGAAGTCGTCCTGTCGTCCCAGAATTTCAATGACGCGGCCACGCGGATTCTGCGTAGGCGTGGGCCAGTCGGTGATTTCGACATCGACCACTACGCCTTCGAGATCCTCCCAAGTTGATCGTCGAGCGGCTTCGTCTCCGAGAACGCGGTCGACGGATCTTGGTAGCGACGGCGTCTCGCCGGCTTTTGCGAGGGCATCTTGCTTTCCAGAGCGTGGGCGGGACGCCCCCGCGACAGCCGCCGGGGACGGCGGCGCTACAACGGCGTTCGGGATCTCCAAACCTGCCGGAATCACTACATCCGTCGTGATCTTGCTGTCAATCGGCTTCACCGAATTGTGCCGGTTGCCGTAGTGAAAAATCCCGACCACCGTGGGATGTGCGCGCATCACTGGCCGCACGATGCGGCCCTCGGCGCGGCCATCGGGGCGAGTAGAAACGATGTCAACCAGTACACGGTCGCCGTGCATGGCGTTGCCGATGGCGTGAGGCGGGATGAAGATATCTCCGGTAAGCCGCGATTGGAGAGATGGACTGAGCGAACTGGCGTCTGGGATGACGAAACCGAAACCGTCGCGGTGCATAGTGAGGCGCCCAACGATCAGATTTTTTTCATTCTTATTGGCAGCAGGTTGCGGCAGAGCGTAGCGGTCGGAATTAAGTTGAACCAATTCGCCTGCGGCCACAAGCTTTTCCAGATGAGCGTCGAGTTCTCCGCGTGTGTCGCCATGCAAGCCGAGTTCGCGCACAAGTTGCTTGAACCCAGCGGAACGTTTGGGCTGGCGGGCGATATGTTTCAAGATGGTCGAATCAGAAAGCATGGGGGAACCGTCGTTGGTCGATAGTCGTTAGTCGTTGGCCAAAAACCCTTAGCCCCCAATCCTAACTTAACCCCGCGTCCTGAGCGGATTCGCCAACGATTAACGACTGAAGACGCTTCCTACCACGCATCGCCTCCGCCGCGCGGAGGCCAAGCGCCGAGCATGCGCCGGATCGTCGCGATCTGTCCGGTGTGATAGCTGTTGTGCGCCACGATCTGCCACAGCACGGCCTCAAGCGTGCCGGCAAGTTTCCTATCGCCCGGTTGCACGCTTTCGATCTGGCGCTGCATTACTTGCGGAGAAGAATTCACCATCGCGGCGAAATCCGACAGCAATCTAGCGAAACGCTTTTTCAGGTTCTCCCAGTCCTGCTCACTTGCAGGCAAAGATGCGGGAGGAAAACTCTCGGAAGAATGTTCGGGATATGCAGGCCGCTCGCCGCGAATGCGGCGCAGTTCGTAATCCATCCAGTAATTCATGTGGAAGACGAGTTGTCCGACGGAATGCGGAAAACCTTCGGTGTGGCGCGCAGCCAGTTCATAGGAAAGATCCTCGACGCAAGCAATCGGATCAGCGTGAGCGCCTTTGCCGCGAAGGAGTTCTGCGAGTGCTTGAGAAGACATAATGAGTCTTAGCGGCTCGCGGCAAAATACCTTTCTTCCAGAATCCTCCGGTGATGCAATTCATGTCCCGCAATGATGTAAGCCAGTCCCCGCACGGTCACTTCGTTCTTGTTGGCGATGCCCCGGCGCATCCATGCTGGTTCGTCGAGATAGCGCAGCAGCGACAGCGTAGCGCGCCGGACTGCGATGAAGTCTTCAATCAGATCGGCCAGAGAACTCCGGGCGAACGGGCCGTTGCGCACATAGTCGTCCTGCTCAAAGCCTTCGAGGGGCGTAGCGTCGCCGCGCGAAATGCGCAAGGCGCGGTAGGCGAAGACACGTTCGGTATCGCAGACGTGCCCGAGAACTTCTTTCGCGCTCCATTTGCCGGGGGCATAGCGGAAGTCGCCATCTTCTTCATCACGCCCGCAGAGCAGCGTCATGGTCTCGCGGCGCTGCTGGTCCAGCGTGTTGAGAATGTCTTCACCCTGCACCAGGGAGATGTATCGATCATAGTAGGGCGCATACTCGCCGGCTTGCGGACGCGCGATAACGAGGTTTGAAGGAGTGATCACGGCTGGTTCTGACATAATTGCTCTCCTGCGGCTGGATTCAACCTTGAGATGATCTGAGCCAAGAGCATACTCCGGCCGACTGTGGAACTGTTACACAACTGCATCATTTTCGGGAAACCTTACACGGTGAACAGTCGAAATGAGTACTCGGACGGTGCTGGCCGCAATCCACCGCAAGACACACAAGTACGTACCAAACTATAAAACTATGTTGAAAATAAAGGCTTTTCCACAGTGCTCAACTTGAGACGGCGGAGTACAATTCGATTTGGTCACGCAAGTGCGGCACGTGATCCCTAGTCCCAACCAGGAAAGGAACTTTTCATCCATGTGGAAGCCGACGAATCAGCCTCAGACTCCCGGGCGGCCAGCCGAGCCGGAGCGTCCAACCATGTCTACCCCAAGCGCGCCAGCGGCGATGGCGAATGAACCCATCGCGCCCCGTCCTTCGGTAGGCGCTACCACCACAACGGCGGACCAGGCCACCATCGGCAAGTCGCTCGTCATCAAGGGCGAAGTGACTGGATCGGAATCCCTCTACATCGACGGCCGCGTGGAAGGCTCGATCAGCCTGGCGGGAAACCGCGTCACCATCGGACGGAACGGCGTAGTCGCCGCCAACATCAATGCGCGTGAGATCGTTGTGCTCGGCAAAGTGCGCGGCAACCTGACTGCCAGCGACCGCGTCGATATCCGCAGCGATGGCTCGCTCACCGGTGACGTGGTCGCAGCCCGCATTTCGATTGAAGACGGCGCCTACTTCAAGGGCGGCATCGACATCCGCAAAGGCGGCCAGCCCACGCAGGCGCAAACCAAGCCCAACGGCAAGGATGAGGTCGTCCCGGCGTCCGAGCCGGCGGCAGTGGGTGCGCGCGCGTAAGTTCGCTGCAAAGGCTTTCGCGGTTTGGAGAAAAGATCAGCGGCGGAGTTCGCAGAGGATGCGAATATCCGCCGCTTTGTTGTTGCCACTCTTAGGGTTGTGTTCCCGCTCCCATAATCTCCCTGCTCTCACCCTCCGCCACTGCGGGGTATGCTGTCTTGCGCCGCCGCAGGTCGTTGGGCAATTGCGAGCGTAGCAGCCAGAGACCCACGACAGTCGCGGCGGCCCAGGTGACTGAAATCAACCCCAGCTGGAGCAGATCGCTTACGCGGCTGCCGTGAGCAGAAACCAACGGCGTCACGCTCTTCACGACTTCCAGGCTGATACCGCCCGCGACGACCCCGACCAGCGCTGACTTTCCCAGTTCATCCCAGCGCAGCGTTCGCAGCGAAACCAGTTTGCGATAGTGAAGCAGCCAAGCCAGCGCCAGCAAGTTCGCTCCAATGCCGATGTCGGAAGCAAAGGCTAGACCGACGACTCCGTATTTGTGGAACAGCAGCGAGTAAACCGGTAGTGATGCGCTCGTGATCACTGTGACTGCGACCATCGGTGTGAGAGTGTCGCCGGCGGCGTAGAAGGCGCGGGCGTAAAGTCCCTGGGCGGACCACAGAGCGAGCGAGAGCGAAAACCAGAAAAAATATATGGCAGTGGTCTCGGTATCGGAAACCGTGAAGCGCCCGCGGCGGTAGACCAGATCGATCAGCGGAAAGGCGGCCGCCATCATCCATCCCGTGGCCAGAAAAGATGCGGCAGAGACGCGGTAGACGGAATCGTTCACAGTCGTCGCGAAGTCTTTCAGGCGTTTCTCATTGAACAGGCGCGCGAAGAATGGAAGAGAAGCCTGTCCCGTGGCCTGTCCGAGCACGGCGATCGGCACTGCGAATAACCGCTTTGCATAATTGAGGCGGGCAATGTCGCCCACGCCGCTGGAGGCATAGTGGCGCAGAATCCAA
>Ga0210384_10004888_pt1 | contig 14826 bp, 10 predicted proteins | sample IncBWH2MmetaG_FD_160574 | JGI IMG/M metagenome (GOLD analysis project Ga0210384, IMG submission 160574) | Forest soil microbial communities from Barre Woods Harvard Forest LTER site, Petersham, Massachusetts, United States - Inc-BW-H-2-M | ecosystem: Environmental > Terrestrial > Soil >...
CAGCCTTCTGCTGTAAATAGCATCTATCCCAATAATGCGACTGAATATTTGCATGATATACGTTTATAGTCAATAGATGACTTTATAAGCCCTGTTGATGCATTAACAAAACCTTGACTATAGAGAAATAACTACGGTCAAGGCGATGGCAAAGACAAAAACGACAGGTGCGACATTATCAGTAATAGTGGGCAAAAATATTCAGGCGTGCCGCAAGCGCAAAGGATTAACCCAAAACCAACTTGCACAGGCCCTTGAAGTAGAGGTCGAAACGGTATCGCGTTATGAACGGGGTACTGTCGCGCCATCGTTCCCCCAGCTTGAGAATATTTGTGCAGTACTGGACGTTACCGCAAATGTTTTATTTTCAGACGGCTACGATGCCCCAAATGCCCAAGATTTCGTCATAGGCGAATTACTGAAGGGGTTATCTACACGAGACCGCGACTTCATCCGCTCTTATGTTCAACAATATGCTGAGCATCACCAGACAAAAAAGAAACAATAAAAAGCGCTGCAAATTTTCCGCGTAAAAAGTCGAGTATTGTCAAAGGTAACAGGCCGTTGGTGGCTCCTGAGTTCATGACTGGACACGTAATTCAATCTATCCAAATTGTGCCAATAAGGTCTTGCAACAAGGTGATATAGGCATAATTCTTAGTCACACCGGCGACCAATTGCAGTAACCAACGCAGTAAATTTCAGAGGATTGCAAAGAAAGCCTTTATTTACAATAAATTCGATTCCTGTCGGAGGACCACCCCCCTTCTCTACCTACCCACACAAACCGTCATTAAATCCATAGAATCAAGGGTTTAACGCGATTTCAAGCCTCCATCAATACCTACCAAGCAACACTAAGAAACACTATTTTGTGTTTAGGATTTTTCCAAAATTACCCCACAAATTACCCCACAAATTACCCAAATCATTGATGGCTTCGTTCACAAAAGGCAAGAGCGGTTGGCGCGCTGAGGTCGCAATTAAAGGCGTCAGAGACTCGTCTACGTTCTCGACCAAACGTTTGCACAACACAATAGTGCCTCACTGAATCTGTCGACCAGCCAATGTAAGTAGCTCCGGACTATTTAGCAGCTCATAAGCAAATTGTCTCAATGCAGCAAGTTGGAACTCACTGACTTGGACTTTTTTTTCGACCCCACCCGGCGCACCTAGAGTCCATGTGAAATTCATTCCATCTTGGACCACTTTATATCGAGCAGGTGGAGGCACTTCAACATGTGCGCCTCCGTCCTTATTCGCAAGCCATAGCACCAAATCGCGGCGAGTTATCTGCAAAGTTTCATTGTTAAAAAATACTACTTCCCGATTCCACCACCCATCAAACGAAACAATCATTCTATGCGCAACGTCTGAAGTCATCGGAGCTGCCGTCAGAGTCATTTTCATTACGTCAAACATAAGATTGTTAGCGACATTTAATCCAAGTCCCGGTCCCGGGAGCTCTTGTTGACTAGTCGACAGCAAATTAATTCCACTTGCACCTAGCATCGACAGAAGAGATGTCGAATTACTTGTTTGGTGGCAGATGACACGAATACTTGTGGCAATTCTGATTGCGTCGTCGTGCTCGCCTTCATCGTAGGCTTTGGCAGAGCGCTCCAAAAAACGAAGTTGCTTTTCCAATTGCTCCACTATTTCGTTACTAGGCATCGTCATAGGTTGACCTCAAAGTGATTGGAACCTTTGTTATATCACAGCGGATGGCCTGTCTCCCAGATGTCCCTAGAGCGATCCGGCTGCCGACTACAAAGGGCCGAGGCTGTGTAAAAACGTTTTTTCTTCACCTGAGTCAGATCGTCACTTTCAGAGAGCGGAGAAGCGCTCAGACAAAAGAGGCAAGGGGGATTCGATTCCCGCTTCACTCGATTGAAGCAGGAAATAGTTCGAATTTCCAGTAAGAATCTTGCCCAAAATTTACGTACTCGCGTCGCAACACCATGATTTAAAAAGAGACTAAATTCTTGTCAGAGAGATCCCCCCTTCCTCTCTTTTTTTGCAAGTCAACGTCCAGTCATTGAATTGAGACGTGTTATTTTTGCATTTTATCCCGGCCATCTGCGCGCTTACCGGCCGATGGGCTACTAACGGCAATGCGCCACTCCCTATCTTGCAGACGCGGTTTAGCTTCTGAACCTGCTGATGCAGCTCCTCCAATTTGCAGCCCGAGGCTCGGCCAACTGCCATCCGCCCTTCAGGTCAAACTGCGTTCGTTGCATTTCCAGGTACTTACTTCGGCAATTTCCGTTTCTTGCTGATCGCCTTGGCACTTTCCGGAGCAGGCACAATAGCCGGCAACTCCACTTGCGAAATCGCATTATTCTCCAGCGCGATGAATTCCTCCAGCACCTGAAACAGCTCAGCAAAGATCTTCTTGCCGCAAGCCTGTTCGATATTCTGATACTGCAAATTGATCAGCGGGCCGATCTGGTTCATCAACTGCTCGCCCTGGCTGGTCAGGCTCACCATCACGCGGCGCTGGTCGCCGGCGACGCGCTCGCGCTGGATGAGCCCCGTCTCCTCCATCCTGCCCAGCATGCCCGCCATGCTGGGGCTGAGTATCTGGCACAGGTCGCACAATTCCCTGGGCTCAAGCTGCCCAAACTCTCCCAGCACCCGCAAGATGCGCCACTGCTGCTCCGTCACGCCATAGTGATTCAGGATGGGGCGGAAATTGGACATCAGGAAGTCCCGCGCCTTCAAAAAGCGCTGGGGCAAATTGGGATAGGTGATCTGGTGCTTCAAGTTCTGCTCCCTTGTCGTTTACACACTGCCATCTTGAAGATGGATTTTTTCCGATTATACACATTGACTCGCTAACATATTAGTGATTTAATTACTCATATGTTAGTGAATATTTTGACTAACGGCCTTAATTGGATTAAATGAAAATGAGAGTCGCATGATCGTTCGGGACCGCCCTTCCGGCCTTAGGCTGTTCCTGTCCTTGCGCGGCTCGGTGCTGCCGCGGATATTGCCGTCGCTGATACTGAATACGCTGATCGCCACCCTGGTCACAATCACGCACGGCGATCTGTTTGAGCTGAAGATCACGCTGACGACGATACCCTTCAGCATGATAGGCCTGCCGCTGGCGATCTTCCTGGGTTTTCGCAACAATGCCGCCTACGACCGCTACTGGGAAGCCCGCAAGCTATGGGGCGAGCTGGTCCTCAGGAGCCGTAACCTGGCCCGCCAATGCCAGAGCCTGATCAGGGATGAGGTGCCGGCAAGCGCGGCGCTGGGCCTGAACGACGTGCGGGTACGCATGGTGTACCGGGCGATCGCCTTCTCCTATGCGCTGAAGGATTTGTTGCGCAACGCGCCGCCGTCGCCGGAGATCAAGGGTCTGCTGCGCAATGCAGAGTGGAAGCAGACCGCCGGCTCCAGCAACGTTCCGCATCTGCTGATGCTGGGCATGGGCCAGGATTTGCGCATCTGCCTGGATGAGGGGCGCATCGATCCTTGCCTGGCGACGGCCATAGACGGCACCTTGTCGGCCATGGGCGGCGCCGCCGCTGCCTGCGAGCGCATCAAGAGCACGCCCATCCCCTTCTCTTACACCCTGCTGTTGCATCGCACCGCCTACCTGTATTGCTTCCTGCTGCCGTTCGGCTTGGTGGACACGATAGGCTTCATGACTCCATTCGTCGTTGCCATCGTTGCCTATACATTTTTCGGACTGGATGCGCTGGGCGATGAGATTGAAGAGCCTTTCGGCTCCGAAGCCAACGACCTGGCACTGGAAGCCATCTGCCGGGCCGTGGAAATCAACCTGCGGGAGTCGCTTGCGGATGCATATGTGCCCGCGCCGCTCTTGCCCGTCAATTACTGCTTGCACTAAAAGCCTTGCACCACAGAGGCAATCGCCCGCAAGGCATTTCGCTTAACGTCCCCAATGGAGTCCACATGCAAAACAACTACACAGACCGGATAAGACTGCCCTATCTGAGACAAAAGCTTGCCAGCGCGACAGAAGCCGCCATGTGGATACAGGATGGCATGACCATAGGCATGAGCGGCTTTACCCGCGCCGGCGACGCCAAGGCGGTGCCGGTGGCGCTGGCCGAGCGCGCCCGCACAGAAGACCTGCACGTCACGCTAATCACCGGCGCGTCGCTGGGGAACGACATCGATAAAACCCTGGCGGAATCGGGTGTGCTGACGCGCCGCTTTCCATTCCAGGCCGATCCTGTGCTGCGTGCCAAGATCAATAGCGGCGAGATCATGTATGTCGACCAGCATCTTTCCGAAACGGTGGAACAGCTGCGCAGCGGACAGATGGCGCCGGTGGATATCGCCATCATAGAAGCTGTGGCCATTACCGAAACCGGCGGCATTATTCCCACTACCTCGGTAGGCAATAGCGCAAGCTTTGCAATTTTCGCTAAACACGTCATTGTTGAGATCAATCTGAGCCAGCCGCTGGCACTGGAGGGCCTGCACGATATCTTCATCCCCAAGCGCCGTCCCCAACGCGAGCCGATGCCGCTGATGACGCCGCATGACAGGATAGGCGTTACCGCCATAGAAATCCCGCCGGAAAAAATAGTCGCCATCGTCATTACCGAAAAGCCGGACAGTGCTTCGGCGGTACAGCCTCCCGACCAGGATACGGCGGCAATTGCCGGGCATCTGATCGCATTCTTCCAAAACGAAGTGGCGCAGGACCGGCTCAGCGACCGCCTGCTGCCGCTGCAGGCCGGCATAGGCACCATCGCCAACGCCGTGATGGCAGGTTTCATCGATAGCCCTTTCCAGCACATGACGATGTACTCGGAAGTATTGCAGGACTCGACCTTTGACCTGTTTGACGCGGGCAAACTCGATTTTGCATCCGGCTCCTCCATCACGCTGTCGCAAGCCAAGAGCGAGCAGGTATTTGCCGATTTTGCCCGCTACAAGGATAGGCTGGTGCTGCGCCCGCAGGAGGTCAGCAACCATCCGGAAATCGTCCGCAGGCTGGGCATCATTGCGCTCAACACCGCACTGGAAGTGGATATCTACGGCAACGTCAATTCTACCCATGTGCTGGGCACGCATATGATGAACGGCATAGGCGGCTCCGGCGATTTTTCCCGCAATGCCTATTTGTCCATCTTTGCCACCAAGTCGGTCGCCAAAGGCGGCAGGATATCCAGCATTGTCCCCATGGTGTCGCACGTCGACCACAATGAGCACGACGTGGACATCATCGTGACCGAGATCGGCCTGGCAGACCTGCGCGGACTGGCCCCCAGGGAGCGCGCGCAGGCAATCATCCGCAATTGCGTTGCCGAACCGTATCGGCAAATGCTGATGGACTATGTTGCTGCGGCAAGCTTGCGCGGCGGGCAGACGCCGCATGTGCTGGAGTGCGCATTTTCCTGGCATAGCAGGTATCTGGATACCGGCTCCATGCTGCCTGCGGAAAAATACCGGCCGCTTGCCGGCGTGCAGGAGTAATGCCAAGCCGGCGACCGTTATCGCTTTAATTTCTCGACAAGCCGGCCAGCCTAGAATATGGCCGGCGGCTGGCGATACCCGCTCGCCCCCCGCAGCAGCTGCGCCTTGCATGCTTGTCATGCTAAAAGAGCCAGTCTATTGGCGGCTGGTTGCGGCGTATAAATTCCTTACACTTTCGCCGCGAAGTCTGGCACACTCAGTACAACTACCTATTCGGCTCACTCAGTTAGCCTAGCCTGCATACATCGTTACGCGCGGCCACAGCGATCGCCGCGTCTGCGTTCCATTGACATTTGTCCGCTTCATTTGACAGCCATGGCCACGACTGACATGCCTATAGACGACGAAGAGGGGGCTCTGCAGACCCTGCTGGAATATCAGGCCATATTAGATAATGCCTCGCTGGGCATTACCTTCACGCGTAACCGCGTGTTCCTGCATTGCAACGAACGCTTCAGTGAAATGTTCGGCTGGACCAGCAAGGAGCTGATCGGCCAACCAACATCCATCGCCTATCCATCTCCCGACGCTTACCGGGACCTGAGCAAAGTTGCCGAGCAAACGCTCGGCGTCGGCAAGCGCATGGACATTGAGGTGCTGATGCAGCGCCGCGACGGCAGCACCTTCTGGTGCCGCATGATGGCCAATGCGATAGATCCGCAGGACCACTCCAAGGGCACCATCTTCATCACTGAAGATATCACCGAGCGGAGAGCCGCCGGCGAAGCCATACGGCAGCTGCTGCTGGAACAGCAGGCCATCCTGGCCAATGCCCACATAGGTATCGCCTTCGTGAAGCAGGACCGCATCATTACCTGCAACCAGCATCTGGAACATATCTACGGTTATCCGCCGGGCGAACTGGCGGACATTCCCTTCAGCAAGCTGCTGCAAACCGTGGACTCGTTTGAGCCCGAACTGGAAATCGCCAACGACATCGCCCGCGAAGGCAGTTTTATCCGCGAAGTCAGGCAAAAAAAGAAAGACGGCGGCCTGTTCTGGTGCAGCATGACCGCCAACCTGGTGGATCGGAGTGCGCTGGAAAACGGCGCAGTCTGGCTGCTCGACGATATCAGCGAACGCAAGCAGGCGCAGGATGCGCTGATGCAGGCGCGCCTGGAACTGGAACTCAGGGTACAGGAACGCACGGCGGAACTGGCAAACAGCAACCGGCAATTGCAGCACGAGATACAGGTGCGCCAGTTGGCGGAAGAACATATACGCCACCTGGCAAACCACGATGCCTTGACCGGCTTGCCCAATCGTCGCTTGCTGGAGGATAGGCTGGAACACGCGCTCAGCCAGGCCAAACGCAATCAGAACATGGTCGCAGTCAAATTCATCGACCTGGACAGATTCAAGGAAGTGAACGACACGCTCGGCCATCGTGTCGGCGACCTGTTGCTGCAAACGGTCGCCAATCGTCTGCGCAGCCTGTTGCGTGAGATCGATACAATTTCACGCATAGGCGGCGACGAGTTCATCCTGGTCCTGTCGGATATGACGTCAGAGCAGCACGTGCTTGAAACAGCGGAGAAAATTCTGCTGTCGCTGTCGCAGACCTACTTTATTGAGCAACATACGCTGCACACGACGCCCAGCATAGGCATAGCCATCTATCCGCAGGATGGGGACAATCCCGAGCAACTGATGTCCAGGGCCGACGTCGCCATGTATCAGGTCAAGAAGAAGGGCCGCAAGGGCTATCATTTGTTTCGCGACGGAGACCCGGCCTGACGCCTTCTTGCGGGTAAAGCTGAGCACAGGGATGCGCAGATCCCGTCCCGACCTCCAGCGCACTGCCCAACGCTGCTGCGCAGCCATTGCAGGACCCGGTTCAGTGCCCCCTTCCAACACCGATCATGGAAAAGCGTGCACGTCCTGCGGCGGCGCGGCAAGCATCCCGTCACTACCCACGCTTTTCCAGATTGGCACACATCTGGCGTAAATTTTGCGGTGCGCCGACTATCTCCGATTTATCTGGCGCCACAGCCGCCGCCGATGAAAGTTGTCGATTTTTAACAAAATAGGCCCCTGTGCTCTTGATTATCACTTCAGGTTCACATAAGATTAAATTGCAAAAAAATTTAATCCAAGCAACAGGGAGATAACTGATGAGGCATCACCACAGTAAAACGCCCGGCTTGATTGAGCACATATACCGTCACTATTCCATGTCCCCGAAGCTATTCGGAGCAGGGGTATATGTTGGAGATATCGGGTTTTCGTCGCATTTGACTGAAGATGACTTGTCGACCTGCAGCCTTGGCCAAAATGACGACGACATCATCGATTTTCTGGAAGAAGATAGTCTGGATTCACAAACCAAGACGAATTTGGTCCCATGGAAAATCCTGATTGCCGACGACGATATCAATGTGCATGAAACCACATTGCTGGCTCTGAGCGGGGTGCAGATACACGGCCGCCCGCTGGAATTCTTGCACGCCTACTCCGCCGGGGAAGCCCAAACCGTCATCGAAGCCAACCAGGATCTAGCCCTGGTATTGCTGGATGTGGTGATGGAGACGGTAGACGCCGGCCTGAAGCTGGTCAGTGTGATCCGCAACGACCTCGGCCGTAATGAACTGCGCATCGTCTTGCGTACCGGCCAGCCCGGCTATGCCCCGGAGAAGCAGGTGAACCATGAATTTGCCATCGATGGCTATACCACCAAATCCAAGCTGACCAGGTCGATACTGATTTCCGTACTGAGCGATACCTTGTCCGGCACCCCGCCTTCACCGACAGGCCTGGCCAACTAGCTGGACGCCTATAAAAAATGGGATGCCGGTTTTGTGCCGGCATCCCGTTTGTTATTCCAACGTCATCAAGAACTTGCGCGCTCTCCTGTTTACTCAGCGTCAGGCTGGTTCACCGGGGCCGCCTTGATAAACGCGTCCAGCTCCAGGCAAGCCTGATTGATGCGGGTCAGGGTCGGCATCCGACTCAGGTCGCAATTAAAACGCTGTGCATTAAAGATTTGCGGCACCAGGCAACAATCGGCCAGAGTAGGCGTATCGCCAAAACAATAACGGCCGGTGCGCGCATCTGCGGCCAGTCTTTGCTCCAGCGCGGCCAAGCCGGCTTCACACCAGTGTCTGTACCAGGCATTTTTCTGATCTTCACCGACGCCGAGGGTCTTGGTCAGATAACGTAATACACGCAGGTTGTTCACAGGATGGATTTCGCAGGCGATGGCCAATGCCAGCGACCTGACATAAGCACGATCAATCGGATTTTTCGGCAACAGCGGCACTTCCGGATGAACCTCTTCCAGATATTCAATGATCGCGAGCGACTGCGTCAATTCCACATCCCGGCCTTCATGCCGATCGCTAAAGGCCGGGACCAGTTCATCCGGATTAATCGCGCGAAAGCTGTCGGAATGCTGTTCTCCGCCATGCTTGACCAAATGGATAGGCACCGTATCAAAATCCAGCCCCTTCAAGTGCAAGGCTATGCGCACCCGGTAGGACGCGGAACTACGAAAGTAACTATACAGTTTCATGCGGGCTCCCCATCAAATCCATTTAAGCCAGTCTAAGCTTCAACGAGCCCAGTCCGGCAATGCGCCCCTCCAACAGGTCCCCGGATTTGACTGCGGCCACGCCTTCCGGAGTGCCGGTAAAAATCAGGTCACCTGCCTTCAACTCGTAAAACTTGGACAAATAGGAAATGGTTTCAGCAACATTCCAGATCAGCTTGCGGATATCGCTATCCTGACGCTGGGTGCCGTTCACATCCAGATGGATATTCCCTTCGCTGATCCATTGCGTCTGCGCTATCGGATGGATGGCGGAAATCGGCGCCGAATAGTCAAATCCCTTGCCGGTACACCACGGCCTGCCGAGCTCCTTGGCCTCTGACTGCAAATCGCGCCTGGTCATATCCAGACCCACCGCGTAGCCCCACACATAAGAAGCCGCATCCTCCACCGAAATATCCTTGCCGGACTTGCCTATGGCGACCACCAGTTCTATCTCATGGTGCAGGTTCTTGGTCATGCTCGGGTAAGGCATCTCGCCGGTCGTGCCTTCAGCGACTGGCAACACGGCGTCTGCCGGTTTCATGAAAAAGAACGGCGCCTCGCGGCCGGTGGCGCCCATTTCTTTGGCGTGATCGACATAATTTCGGCCTACGCAATAAATCCTGTGCACAGGAAACAAGGCATCGGAACCGACAACCGGCACGGTCGCCGACACGGGAGGGAATACGTAGCTCATATTTTTTCCTTTCTATTGAATGCGCCGGCTCTTAAAACTGACCTTTAGCCAACCTCAAGCTGAATCCAGACGCCTCATTCACGCAATTGATTTCAAGGCTTTGGTCGCAGCATCTGTGATCAAAGCGAACTGACCGCCAGGATTTTCAGCAATCTTTGCATTTGCGTTTCATTGGTCAATGCCGCTAATGCGCACAGATCGCGCAATTTCTCTCCACCCGCGGTCGGCTTGTTTCCCGACTGCAAAGAGGACTGTAGTACCTTGACCTGCAACTGCAGACGTTCGCGCGAAAATTCTTCAGGGCTGTCGACGCCGGCAATGATTTCCAGTTGCAATAAGGCCTGGTCAAATCTTCCTGCATTATCGCGCAATACACCGATATATGTTTGGTCGCGCTGTTGCAAGGCCCGGATAATCGAGGAAAAGCGCTGGCTCATTGCCGCGTCGATTTTTGCCGGCAATCCAGCCAGCGCGCTCCAGTCGGCCGACAACTGAATTATCCTGGCTTCGTCTGCCGTATCCAGGACCAGCATATTTTCCAGTACATGGCAGATCCGGATTTTCTGTTGCAAAGTCCGGCTCACCAGCTGGTCTTTTTCGCGCGACAGGCGGCGTGCCTCCTCTTCCAGCCGGTTGACTGCGGCTTTGTAACGCTGCTCGATCGCGGCCTCATCCGCCCTGGGCACATAGCCTGCCTCGCGCCATGCAGCGGCGCTTTGTTGCAACAATTGCTTGATTGCCTGTTCGTCAGCCAGGCTTGCCTGCTCCATTTCAGCGCAGATATTCTGCTTGCTCTGCAGACTTTCCTTGCGCTGGCCGTCTGCAGTTTCCGAGACCGCCCGGCGCTGCGCAAAGATGGCATCGCATGCCGCGCGAAATTTCTCCCACAAGGCCTGTTCATCCTTACGCTTCAGCGGCACCGTGCCGGCCTGCTCCTGCCAGCGCGCCTGCAGTGCACGCACCTGGTCCACGACGGCGCGCTGATCCGGATTGAGTGCCAGTGCCTCGCTGATTAAAGCTTCTCTGGACGCAATTTCTTGCTGCCTGCGTTGCTCCAGCGGCCCCCACAGGACTTTGTAGGCGGCGTCGAATTCCTTTTCCAGCCGCGGCTTATGCTTGCGGTCGATCGCTCCCAATGCCTGCCATTTTTGCCTTGCCTGCTGACCCAGGTTAACAATATTTCTCCAATCCACCGGCAACTGATCCAGCAAACCGGCCTGCGCGCGCAGTGCCGCGATCATTGCGTCCGCCTGCTCCAGATTGGCCTTGCGCTCTTCGGCCAGTTGCTGGAAATAGGCGGCGGCCGGCGCATAGGCCGCAGTGCATGCCGCGTCAAAGCGCTCCCATACCTCTTTATTGGCGGAACCGCTGACTGCTTCCATGGATTTCCAGCGATCGCGCAAGTCGGCCACGCGTTTGGCCAATTCATTCGGCTCCAGCTTGTGCAAAGGCAGCTCTTCCGCAGTTTTGACCAATTCGTCGCGGGAAACTCCGCCGCCCCATTTTGCCCATCCCTGCAAATGCCCCAATTCGCCACGGACACGCATCAGCCGGTCACGCTGGGCGATAGACAAGCCCGAGGCTTTTAAATCCACGTTGCGCAATTCCCTGTCGAATTTCAGTGCAGTCTGCACGCTACCCTGCTCAAGAGCATCCTCAATGCCTTGAATGGCGGCGACAATTTTTTCTACGCTGACGACGATCAGCGCTGTTTTTTCCTTTGGCGCCGGCGCCGCATCAGGCCGCGCCTGTTCATCGGGTGCAGTGTCTGGCCCGCCGGCAAATTCAGTCGCGGCCTGGGCAGCGAGCGCTGCAGCGGCTTCGGCAATGGAAGCGGCCCTGTCGGCAGCCTTCTTCTCCGCTCTCGTCTGTTCTTCCGCCTGTTTGCGCGCCGCGTCCAATTGCGCATCGACGGCCTTGCGCACGTCGGCAATTTCCCCGGCGAATTCCTGCGCCAGATTTTTGGGCAAAGAGATCGCTTCCGGCTGCGCCATGCAGTCGTCAAACTCCGCCTGCAAGCTCGCCAGCGTCTGCTGCCGCTGCTCCGGCTGTAAGGCGTCGACGCCGCTCAGCTCATGCAATTTAGCGATCAAATTCAATACCCGGCGCTGCAAAGCGGTTTGCACCTGCAATTTGGCGTCCAGTTTTTGGCGCAGCACGTCGAACTCTTGCTTAAGTTCAGGCGGAAATGCTTGCAGGCCGGCGGCTTGCCGGTCCAGTTCCACCACTTGGTTCGTCATCAAATGCGGCTCTTGCGCCAGCTGGCTGGCGGCGGCAATGCATGCCTGCGCGGCTGTTCGCTGTTTGTCTGCCGCCTGGATCAGGTCCAGCCGGGATTGCATCAGCTTGGCAACCCGCCTGTCGGCATTGCGCATTGCGGCCAGCACCTGGACCAGCGCCGCCTCGGTATGCACATATTGGGCGGCTTTCAACCTGCCGTCGGCAAAATCGCAGGCCAGCAAAAAGCCAACTACCGCGGCCTCATCCGGGGAAATCTGTTCCAGCCGGGCTAAAGCTGCATCCCTCGCTTGTTCCGACTGCTGTTTTTTAAGTTCCTGGCTTGCCTGCTGGGATGCAGCTTGCGCAGAGACGGTTTGAACTGGAGTAACGGACTTGGATTTTCGTTTAAACAGGAAGTCGAACATAGCGTACCGGTGAAAAAAGCAAAACAAGCATCATAGCAGGAAGGCTCCAGCTATTTTTGGCCGCCTCTAATATTTACGCCGGACGGATCTGCACCATTATCTAACAAATAAGCTAAAAACCCCATTTCCGCACAAATTCAGGGAGAAATCTGCACCTGATTTGTCACTTCTTCCCATGCGCCCTATTTGCATGCCCATTAACGGCACAGCCATATGCTGGCACGCAATCTGCTATTTCCGTTATTGGAAGTCACGCGTCAACTCATCCCGCAGTAATTGGTCAACACCTGTCCCATTCACTATTTGGAGAAATCATGTCCCGTCGAACTTTACTAAAAGCAACAGCGCTAGGCGCAATGGCACTGGCGGCGTCAGGCTGGGTAAGCCAGGCCTTGGCGGAAGACACCATCAAGGTCGGCATCCTGCATTCGCTGTCAGGCACCATGGCCATTTCCGAGACCTCATTGAAAGACGTGGCCTTGATGACGATAGACGAAATCAATGCCAAGGGCGGCGTAATGGGCAAGAAACTGGAAGCGGTGGTCGTCGATCCGGCATCCAACTGGCCGCTGTTTGCGGAAAAGGCGCGTCAACTGATTACGCAAGACAAGGTCGCCGTGGTATTCGGCTGCTGGACTTCCGTGTCGCGCAAATCCACCCTTCCCGTATTCAAGGAACTCAACAGCCTGCTGTTCTATCCGGTGCAATATGAGGGTGAAGAGCTGGAAAAGAATGTGTTCTATACCGGCGCGGCGCCTAACCAGCAGGCCATTCCGGCGACCGAATACCTGATGTCCAAGGAAGGCGGCGGCGCCAAGCGCTTTGTATTGCTGGGCACCGACTACGTCTACCCGCGCACCACCAACAAGATCCTGCGCGCTTTCCTGCATAGCAAAGGCGTCAAGGACAGCGATATCGACGAAGTGTATACACCGTTCGGACATTCCGATTACCAGACCATCGTCGCCAATATCAAGAAATTCTCTGCCGGCGGCAAGACTGCCGTGATCTCCACCATCAACGGCGACTCCAATGTGCCCTTCTATAAAGAACTCGGCAATGCCGGCCTGAAAGCGACCGACGTGCCTGTCGTCGCGTTCTCGGTGGGAGAAGAAGAGTTGCGCGGCGTCGATACCAAGCCGCTGGTCGGCCACCTGGCGGCGTGGAACTACTTTGAGTCAGTGAAAAATCCGGTCAATACCGAATTCATCAAAAAGTGGAAGGAATACGCTGCGGCCAAGAAATTGCCGAACGCTAGCACGGTCGTCACCAACGATCCTATGGAGGCGACCTATGTCGGCATCTATATGTGGAAACAGGCAGTGGAAAAAGCCAAATCCACCGACACCGACAAAGTGATCGCAGCGATGGGCGGCCAGACTTTCAAAGCACCGTCCGGCTTTGAACTGACGATGGATAAAACCAATCACCACCTGCACAAGCCGGTGATGATCGGCGAGATCAAGGCAGATGGCCAGTTTAGCGTGGTGTACAAAACCAAGATGCCGATACGCGCGCAGCCCTGGAGTCCTTACATCACGGGCAATGAAGGCAAACAGAAGCTGTAATAGTAAATAGTTAAGCGCGGCTCCCGCTGTGCGCTGTTATCTGCATGCTACGGGTTAAACATGATCCGTAGCAGCTCCTGCGCACGCGGCCGCAACGCGCCGCCAAGCACTGTAACCTTGCGCCGATTATGATTCCAATAAAAAAAAGCCTTGCCCTGTTATTGCTTATGGCGTCTTTCAGCGCGCAGGCCAACATAGACCCCAAGCTGCTGCAGCCGCTGGCAGGTGACGATCCCGATGCCCGTATAGAAGCGGTCAATGCGATTGCAGCACTGGCAAATGAAGACGCGGCCAAGGTGCTGAGCGCACTCAAGAATGAAGCGCTGTATGCCGATCCGGCCAAGCCCGATGGCGATGTCTATATTGTCGACAATGACCAGGCCTATAATCCGGCAACCGGAAAAAATTCGCCGCTGCCGGAAGGCATCGAAGCCATCGGCATCAATAACCGCCTGCGCGGTGCGATAGACAGCGCACTGTCTGGACTCAAATTATTTTCGACAGAAAAAGCGCTCAGGCTGGCTGCCGCCAAGGAACTGCAAAAAGACGCCAGCCTGGAACAATTGCCGTTGGTGAGCAAGGCCTATGTAAAAGAAAATGATCCTGAGATCAAGGCTGTCCTGCAACTGGTGATCGCTACTGCCAATCTGCAATCGCCGGATGCGGCCCAACGCAAAGCGGCGGTCAAGTCGCTGATGGACAGCACCAATGCCAACCTGAAACCCATTCTGCAAAAGATGCTGGCGCAGAATCCTGATGGCAGCTACGGCGAGCCGGACGAGGCAATACGGGTTGAAGTGGTCAACACGCTCAATGCCATCAATGCGCGGCTGGCCAGGATGGAGTTTGCCGGCAACCTGTTTTACGGCATCTCGCTGGGCAGCGTGCTCTTGCTGGCAGCGCTGGGGCTGGCGATCACCT
>Ga0210384_10004890_pt1 | contig 14820 bp, 5 predicted proteins | sample IncBWH2MmetaG_FD_160574 | JGI IMG/M metagenome (GOLD analysis project Ga0210384, IMG submission 160574) | Forest soil microbial communities from Barre Woods Harvard Forest LTER site, Petersham, Massachusetts, United States - Inc-BW-H-2-M | ecosystem: Environmental > Terrestrial > Soil >...
CGACCATCGAGAAAATGAAAACGGGAGCGCGCATCATCAACGCTGCGCGCGGCGAGCTGATCGACGAATCGTCCCTCGCTGCTGCTTTGAAGAGCGGCAAGCTGGCAGGCGCGGCGCTGGACGTGTTCGCGGTGGAGCCGCCGAAAAACTCCCCCCTCGTAGGGCTTTCCAACGTGATTGCCACGCCGCACGTCGCTGGGTCGACGACCGAAGCGCAGGAAGAAGTTGGCACGCAGGTGGCGGTGCAGATCAAGGATTACCTGGCGGAAGGAATCATTCGAAACGCGGTGAATTTGCCGGCGCTCTCCGCCGACCAGTACCGGCGCGTTCGGCCGTATCTGGAATTGGCAGAGCGGCTCGGGTCACTGGTTTCACAGGCGGCGGACACGCGCCCGGCGCGGATTCGCATTCGCTATGCCGGGGAAGTCGCGGAGGTGGGCACGCACCTGCTGCGCAGCGCGGTTCTGGCAGGTGTGCTCAATGCGGTGCTGGACGAGAAAGTGAACGTCGTGAATGCTCCGGCCGTAGCGGCGGCCAGAGGCTTGACGGTTGAGGAAGAGACCATGAGGCGCGAGCACGGCTTCCCGAATACGCTGGAGGTTTCCGCGCTTCCAGAGAAAACGGGGCAGGCGAAGGGATTTACCGCCGAAGGCACCGTCCTCCATGACGGGTCGCCGCGCGTGTTGCAAATCGAAGGGATTCCGCTGGAGGCCCAGCTCGAAGGCACCATCCTTTATTTAAGGAACCGGGACGAGCCGGGGGTTATCGGTCAGGTGGGGACGACGCTCGGCAAACATGGGGTAAATATCGCGACCTTTGCGCTGGGCCGCCGCGAGGCACAGCGCGGGGCGGAAGCCGTTTCCTTAGTGCGCATCGACGGCGAAGTCTCGGCATCCATTCTCGGGCCGATCCGTTCCATTACCGCCATTACCGAAGCGAAGCTCTTGCGGCTAGGCCGCGCCTAAAGCCCCATCAGAACTCTCCCCAATTCAAGGATTCACAAAATTGCGCTGTCCCATTTGTGGAATTATTGGAATTTTAGTTGACAAAAACTCCGCCCGGCATAGAATCTCAGCCAATTACGGTCATTGCACGGGGTCCTACATTTGCCAGAGGGGTGGAGTCCAATGCTTAAGTCTTATTCATTGCGGTTTTCCTGTGCACTTATCCTGATTCTTGGCTGTGCGCTTAGTTTGCCTGCGCAAATCACTACCGGTGTGATTTCCGGGACGGTGATGGATCAGAGCGGCGCGGCACTGGCTGGCGCCGAAGTCACGGCAGTCTGTCCGGACACCAACCAGACGCGTTCGGTGACCTCCGGCAGTGCCGGCGAATACCGGCTGTCGGACGTGGCCATCTGCGTTTACAAAGTTTCGGTCTCCGCTCCGGGTTTCAAGACCACAGTGCGCAATGTGACGGTTAGCCTCGCACAGGAGACCAAAGCGGATTTCCGGCTTCAATTGGGCGAGCGCACAGAAACAATTACTGTAGAAGCAGTTAGCCCGCTGGTGGATTTCTCTCCGGGCGTGAACAACGAGGTGGACACGAAGTCCATCTTGGATCTGCCCACGGAGGGCCGTGATTTCAAGTCCATTCTGGCCCTTACCCCCGGCGTGCAGCGCTCACCAGGTGGCGGGTTCCTGGACGTCAGCGTGAGCGGCCAGCGGACCACCACCAACAATTACATGATCGACGGCATGCCCAACAACGACCGCTTCTACGGCAGCGAGGTGGTCGGGCAACCCGGCGTACTGGGAATCCCGGCATCTGTTCTGGGCAACGATTCCATCTCCGAGTACACCGTTCAGCAGCTTCCGACGGCAGAGAACGGGGTCAAGGGCGGCGCAGCCATCAACGTGACGCTCAAGAGCGGTACCAACGATTTCCACGGCACAGGCTTCTATTTCGGAGACTACGACTGGCTGAACGCCAAGAACTTCTTCTCCACAGACAAAACCGCCTATCATAATCACAATTACGGAGGCACGGTGGGTGGGCCGATCGTCAAGGACCGCACCTTTTTCTTCTTCGCGTATGAGGGGCAGCGCAACATCGCCCTGGAGCCTTACAAAGTACTTATCCCCACGGCAGGCGATTTGGCCTGCGCCTTGGCGGATGCCAACAATACCGCATTGGATCCGGGCTGTCCGACTATGAACAACAATACCGGGACGGCCTTTCCCCTCAATACCGCAGGCTTGAACCTGCTGAAGTATTACCCTTGCGCCACATCTACACCGGCCTCGGGCAATGCCCCGACAGTTTCTTGCACGCCCGCCGCAGCTAACGCCGCAGTGGCCACCGGCGGGTTCCCGCAGACTATTTCCAGCCCGAATACCGACAAGATGGGCAGCTTCATCATCAAGATTGATCATAAGATGAACAACAAGATGCAGGTCTCCGGTCGGTATATGTTCGCGGACAGCACGCAATCCGCACCACTCGGCGGATATACCCTTCCGCCGGCGCCTGGCAGCGGCCTCAAACCCGACGCATTTAACTCCATCGCTCCGACACGTGTGCAACTGGCCGGCGCCACCTGGACCTACAGCATCTCTGCCAACAAGATTCTCGACGTGCGCTTCAACTGGTCGCGCTACGCACAGATCCTAGCGCCAAATAACAAGGTCAATCCTCTAGACCTGGGCATCGACACGGGACCCCTGAATCCCGCTGATTTTGGCGTTCCTCCGATCTATGCCAGCTCGGTGACCTACGGGAACCCCGGCGGAATACAAGGCTACCCTCTGAGCACCCGCCCCACGCAGACTTACGATGCGTCAGCCCACGCCACATGGATCAAGGGCACTCATAGCTTCAAATTTGGCGGCAACTATCAGTACGCCTCCACATACAGTCTGCGAAATCGTGCGCGTACTGGCCTGATCAGTTTCGCAAGTGATTTTCAGACTCTGATTGACCAGTTGCTTACCGGCCGCTTCGACGAGGCTGGCCGCTCCTTTGGCGATACTTCACGCCACCTCTACCAGCCCTCGATGGGATTGTTTTTCCAGGACGAATGGAAAGTCACCCCGCGCGTGACGGTCAGCTACGGTTTGCGCTGGGACCTCAATGGCGCCTTGGGTGACGCCGACAAGATTGCCTCCAATTTCTTCCCCTGCGCTGCGCCGGAGCCAACGGTCTGCGCGCCAACAGGGTTTCCGAACGGTCTGGTTCAGGTGCAGCAGGGGTATTCTCGCCTCTATAACCTGGACTTTAAGGACTTTGGCCCACGCGCCGGACTGGCTTGGGACATCTTCGGCAATGGCAAAACCTCTTTGCGAATTGGTTATGCCATGGCTTACGACGTGGCGAATTTTGCTGCCATCAGCGCACCTTACAATTTCCAAGGTGACCGAGCCGGGTCGTTTACAAATTCTGACTTGGGGGTATTCTCGGTCACGGCAAGGGGCGCAGAAGATTCAAGCGTATTGTTCCAGGCGTTCGGGCCGAACACCTGCTACAACCCGGCAACCAACACCACTACGCCAGCGTTCGTCTGCATCGGTCCGCAAGGTGGAAGCTCCACGCCTTTCCAAACCTATGGCGCCAATCCCACGGGCACGCCGCCGTTTAACATTTTCGGAACCGTTCCGGATTTGAAGACGCCAAGAATTCAGTACTACAGCGCCACCATTCAACACCAACTATTCAGAAACAACGCCGTCACAGTGAGCTACCTGGGCGCTCACGGAACAGATAGTTTTCTAATGCGCAGCCTGAATAACCGCCCCGTTGGCTGTTGGGATAACACTTTCCTCAATCCGGCTACGAAGACTCATCAGCAGACCGGACCTCCCCATAGTGCAACGAACAACACAGGCCTCGATTGTAGCCGGCCGTTCGATTCCGTGTACCAGTTGAACGGGGTACCCAACTTCAGTTACGTCACGCAATTGACCAACGATGGGTGGTCCCGCTACAACGCCATGCAGGTGACATACCGCCAGCGCGATTGGCATGGGCTCAACACCATGGTCAACTTCACTTGGTCGAACTGTATTGACACCAATTCCGTGAATCGCGGCGGCGGGTCAACGGTTCCGGTTGAGGAGAATCCTTACAATCCCAACAGTAACCAGGGCCCGTGCGACTCGGATGTCCGGCTGAACTTCAATACCGGCGTGGTCTATGACTTTCCACGATGGCACGCCGTAGGACGCTTGGGAGAAGGTTGGCAGATCGGGTCTGTGGTGACGGCTCTAACCGGGCGTCCCTTTACCCCGTTGATAAGCTCTGGCGGCGACCACTCCGGCCAGGACCTGGTTAACAATAGGGCGGATTGCTCGGGCGTAAAACCCATTTACCAGTTCAGTGATCCCAGCGTAGCTACCATCACGAATGCGGGTGCAATATTCTCCAGTCCGGCCGAAAACACCATCGGGACCTGCGGCCGCAACTCTTTCCGTGGACCCGGATTCAAACAGTGGGATTTTAATCTCAACAAGACCACCAAGATCACGGAAAGGATGAGCCTCCAGATCCGCTTTGAGGTCTTCAACCTGATGAACCATCCTAACTTCAATCCGACCCCGAGCAGCACCAACATCGGGAGCGGTAGCTTCTCCCAATACTCGCAGACGCCGGATATCGCCGCCGGCAACCCGTTCCTTTCTCAGGGCGGTCCACGCGCCGCGCAGATCGGGGCGAAGGTCATTTTCTGATCTTCGGCTCGAGGCTTTTGGTTCCGAAAAAGGAGTCTGCTACAATGCAGGCTCCTTTTTCTTTTATGCGGCGCGCTTGCATCCTCTGTCTTTTCTTTCTGTTGCCCGCGCTCGCCGCGGCAGCCACAGACCAACCCAACGTAATCCTGATCACCCTGGATACGGTCCGAGCGGACCGCATGGGCTTTCTCGGCTCAAAGCATGGTTTAACGCCGAGCTTGGATACTCTGGCGAGTCAGAGCGTGGTTTTCGAGCATGCCTACTCCCAGGCGCCCATAACGCCGGTATCTCACGCGACCATACTCACCGGGACTTTTCCGCAGTACCACGGCATCCGCAACTTCGGCGATCGCCTGCCTCCCAGCGTCCCCTTTCTACCCGAGATTCTTCACGCCCAGGGCTACCACACCGGAGCCTTCGTCGGCAGCATCATCCTCGACCCGAAAAACGGGTTTGCCTCCGGATTCGAACGCGGCTTCGATGTCTACAACGCGGGCTTTCACCGGCAGAAGACCGGGGAGCGCCGCGAGGCTTCCATGCAGCGCCGCGGCGAGATTACCCTGGGATATGTGCTCGAGTGGGTCGGCCAGCAGAAGGGCGGGCCGTTTTTCCTGTGGTTTCACCTGTGGGACGCGCACGACCCCTACAATCCCCCCGAACCGTTCCGCAGCCGGTTTCCGAACGCCCCTTACAACGGGGGCATCGCCTATGTGGATTCCATCGTAGGGAAGCTGCTCGACTATTTGCGGAGCCAGGGGCTGTATGACAATGCTCTGATCGCCGTCGCCGCCGATCACGGCGAATCCCTGGGCGAGCACGGCGAACTGACTCACAGTATTTTTCTTTACGACGCAACCATCCATGTGCCCCTGCTCCTCAAACTTCCCGGGAAGCGTTTTGCCGGCGAGCGTGTCAATGCCGCGGCGAGCTTGGTCGATCTGGCCCCAACCATACTCGATACGCTGGGGCAGACGCCGCCTCCGGCCATGCAGGGGGGGTCGCTTCTACCCCTGATTGGAAACCCGCACCCCGGGAGCCGTCCTTCGTTTGCCACCGGCGACCATTCCGAGCGTTCGTTCGGGTGGAGCGCGCTTGTTTCCCTGCGCAACGGCAACCAGCTTTACGTGCGCGCACCATCGCCCGAGCTCTACAATGTGGCCTCAGACCCCGGCGAGAAGACAAACCTCTATCCGGGTAACCACGCCTCCGCAGTACGCCTCGCCATCCAGCTGGATAGCTTCGTGAAGCGCGTCAGCACAGGCGCACCCCAGGCCTTGCAGGATGGACTCGACGAAAAGAGCAGGGAAAAGCTTTCCGCACTGGGCTACGTGGCCTCTGCAAAGACCGGCCCGCCGTCAAGGATTGATCCCAAGGACCGCATTGATGTGGCCAACGATATGCACGATGCCAGCCTGGCCATCGAAGAGGGAAAGGAAGCCAGCGTTATCCCGCTGCTGCTGCGAGTGGTGGCTAAAGACCCGCAAGTCCAGGCGGCGCAGTATTACCTGGGCATCGCCTATTCGCGGAAGGGCGACTTCGCCAAAGCCATTCCTCCCCTGCACAAAGCCGTCGAGCTGCGTCCGGATGCGCAGATGGCGCAGTATGAGCTTGCCATCTGTTTGTACGAAACCGGCGATCTGGAGACCGCTGCCGCGCATTTCGAAATCCTGGTGGAAAACCGGCCCGATTGGAGCGATGCCCGCTATTCTTTGGCCTCCATTTATGCCCGTACTGGACGGCCCGAGGAAGCAGCCAAGGACCTGCTCGTAGTCCTCCAGGGAGAGCCGGACCATTACCGCGCAAACCTGCTTCTGGGGCGCATGCTGTTTCTGAACGGCACTTTCGCCGATGCTCTGTCCTACTTGGAAAAGGCCGCGGCGGTACAAACGGATTCCCGCGAGGCGCATTCCTTCCTGGCCGACGAATATGAGAAGCTGGACCGCGCTGAGGATGCAGCGCGCGAGCGCGCCGAAGTCGCCCGGCTGAAGGGTTCTGCCCATCCTTGAAATTGTTGCGGTTCTGTGGGCCCGGCGCGGCCCATTTCGCGCGTCGCGTTGTGGCTCTGCCATTCGCTAGACACCCGCAATTCGCGACTATATAATTCGATTTCAAATTCAGGGGTGTTCCATGATTCCAAGAAAACTCTTCCTACTGCTATCCGTCTTTTTGCTGGCTGTTCCGGTCGTTGCGCAACAACAAAAAGCTACAAAACCCAAACCGCGGGTCATCGTCCTCGGGGTCAACGGTATGGAGCTGGACATTATCCGCCCGCTGCTGCTGAAGGGCCTGATGCCGAACTTGTCGAGCGTGATCGAGAAGGGCGCGTACGGAAAGCTCCGCACGGTTTCGGCGCCGAATTGCCCGCGAGTGTACAGCACGTTGTTTACGAGCACGAATCCGGAAGAGCATGGCGTCACCGGGTTTATCGTTGGCGGGATCACTGCCAACACCAATATGCTGAAGGAAGAGCCGGTGTGGTCGATGCTGTCGAAAAGCGGGATCACCGTGGGAATGGCCAACGTCCCGGCGACGTTTCCTGTGATGCCCGTGAACGGGTACATGATCAGCGGGATGCTGACGCGCGGCAAGAATTGCGAGGACGGCGTGCTCTGCGCGCCCAAGCTGAGCGAGGTGATGGGCGGCGACGCGGTTTATCCGAAAAGTCTGCAACCCGAGCTGCTGAAAAACGTCGGCGATTTTTACATTGATTGCGAGCGCATGCCTGGCGCAGGAGATTTAAAAGGCCACGAGACGGAATTCATCGACAAGTGGCTTGGCAAAGTGCAGGTCATTCGCGATCAGCAGACCAAGCTGTTCGATTATCTGCTGACCTCGCATCCGACGGAGTTTACCTTCCTGGCACAATCGTGCGAAGACCGCACCGGGCACTGGCTCTATCCCATCACGCCGTTCAATGCTGGGTACAACGCGAGCATCAATGGAGTGCGTCAGGACGCTTTTCCAAACCAATACGTGGCGTTCGACAAGGTGCTGGGGTCGATCCTGAAGCATGTGGATGAGAACACCTATCTAATTATTTTTTCCGACCACGGCATCAAGCCGCTGCGCGAGTTCGAAGAGAAAGATCCTCACGCGCACATGGACCATGAGAAAACCACGCCGGTGATTGCCAAGCACGATTTTGCCGATGGCGACGACGTCCCCGGCTCCTTCTTTGCCATGGGGCCCGGCATTAAACATGATTTACGGCTGATGGGTTTGGGAGCCAGCGTGTATGACGTGGCGCCGACGCTCTTGCACATTTACGGCATCGAGCAGCCGAAACAAATGCGGGGGCGTATTCTGACTGAGATTTTTGAGAACACCGACAATAAAGTGGCGGCGAAACAATAGTTCGTCTGAGTATTTCCGCCATTAGGCGCAACTTGTTTTATTCTATCGAACGGCCGCTCACTGCGGCCGTTTCGATTTTTGCAGCTCCGTAGCACGCAATTGGGCGCGCTGCGCGTCTTGCCGCCGTCCCAGGCCGGTGTAGGCTTGCGCGAGCAACTCAAATACTTCTGGATCGCGGCTCGAAGTTCCGGCGGCCAGCTTCAGCAGCTCCACGGCATCGGTGAACTTTTTTTGGCGGATCAGTGCCTTCGCCAGACCGATCTGCGCTTCTGAACTCCCCGGCTGCGACAGGACAGCGGCTTCGAATTGGTCCTCCGCTGCGTTCGAATCGTTTAAAGCGAGGTAGATCCGTCCGAGAGCGAGTTGCGTTTCGAATTGGTCCGGATTCAACTTCAAGCTCGCCAGCAAAGCATCTCGCGCGCCGGGGAGATCGCCGCTTAATTGCAGCGCTCGCGCGTATTCGAACGTATCCGTCGCGTCATTCGGGTGGGCGTCGTGCGCTCGCCGCAAGTAGCCAACAGCTTTGGCGTAATTTCCTGAAGCCATCTCCAGCCGGCCCAGTTGCGTCAGCGCGAGCGCGGAATTCTCGTCCAATTCCAATACTTTCTCCAGAGCCACCCGAGCCTTCTCCGTCTCTCTGTCTTCAGAGGCCATCATTGCCGTGTGTAGCAGATTCTGCTCTTCAATCTTGTCCTTGGGGTCGGGCAACAACGAGGGTTCGGGAACATCGGTAGCGCTTCGGGCGTCGGCGGAGCCCAGATACCCTAGCGCGTGCAGTTCATCGATAGTGTTCGCGGATACGGCTGCCGGCGAAGTTTTTCCAAGCGCCGGTGATTTGGCGCTCAACTCCGCAAGTGATTTGCGCAATTTCTGAACCGTGCCATCCCAGGGCACATAATGATTTTCCGTTTCGCTGGGATCGGCGCGGAGATCATAGAGTTCCGGCTTGGGCGCCTCGATCAACTTGAAGCCTTCCGTTCGAATCGATCGCAACGGGGCCCATCCAAACCGCAGTGGATAGTCGGTTTGACCGAAAGCGGTTCGGGGAGCCGACGCGACGCCAGTGAAAAATGGCTCCAGAGAATCGCCATCCAGATTTGCCGGGGCAGCAACTCGAAGCAGGCCCAGAATCGTGGGCATGATGTCTGTCGTGCGGACTTGGGCGTCGACTGTCTTGCCCGCCTGACGTTCGCTCGGCAGCTTCACAATCAACGGAACGTGGGTCGTCGAATCGTAGAGAAAAATCCCGTGCGTGTCTTCGTGGTGCTCACCGAGTCCCTCGCCGTGGTCCCCTGTCACAACAATTAGTGCACCCTCATACCATCCTTGTTTTTTCAGATAAGCAAGAAAGTGGCCTAGCGCCGAATCCGCGTAGGCAATTTCTCCGTCGTAGAGCCGGTCCTTGTAGGTTTCGGAATATGGCGGAGGCGGCTCGTACGGATCATGCGGGTCATACAGGTGCAGCCAAACGAAGTGCGGCCCTGCGGGATGCGCATCGAGCCAGGCTTCCGCGTGTTGAACGACTTCCATGCCGCGGCGCTCAATTCGTCCCCACCGAGACTTGGTTTCCGTCTTTGCAGGAAAATTGTCGTAAGAGTCAAATCCGCGGTCGAAACCTGGGGCAAGCGCCTTGCTGTCTAGAATGACGGCGCCGATGAATGCCGCAGTACGGTAATCCCGCTTCTGAAGAAGTTGCGCGAGCGTGGTGTGTTCTGCGGCCAGTGGAACGCCGAAATCGCTCACGCCGTGGGAGCTTGGGAGCAGCCCCGTCAAAATACTTGCATGGGAAGAATTTGTGATCGGACTGGGCGTGAATGCTTCCGTAAAGCGAATTCCCTCCGCCGCAAGCTGGTCGATAGCCGGCGTTTGGATGCGGTCGTACCCGTAGCAATGAACGTGGTCCGCGCGCAGCGTATCGATGGTGATCAGAAAAACGTTATGGCTGGTGGTTTGGTCCGGTTCCGGCGCGCGCGCGGCAGCGCACCCAAGCACGAGATGGCAGCAGAGCAGGGCAAAAAAGATCCGCATAACGTCGAGCGTATCACAGCCCGTATTATGCTGGCCCATCACATGCACTCTTGACATCCGGTTCCGTCTGTCTTAAAAGTAGTAGCACGTGCAGCACAGGCGAGTGGTGGGATTGGTTGGTGGGGTTTAGTGCCTGCGTTGCAACATCGCGCGTTACCGGCTAACTGCTAGGCTCGGATTCTCTCACCCGTAGGCTCATCCCTAAACAAAGATAGAAATTTCAGGTGCAGAACAGGAGCAGTACATGTACTCGTTTTTTGCAAAGCGCAATCTTTTTGTGTTTTTTTATGGGTTTCTAGCCCTTTTAGCGGTGGCCAACGCCGCCTGGGGCCAAGCGACCGCGCGGCTCACCGGAACTGTCAAAGACCAATCCGGTGCAACGGTGGCGGATGCGACGGTCACCCTGACGAATGAAGCGACAAACGTGAGCAAGACGACGAACTCAGACGGAGAAGGTAGGTATCTTTTCCCTCTGGTGGAAGTGGGCACGTTTCGGCTGACCGTCGAACATACTGGATTCAAGAAAAATGTCCAGAGCGGAATCACTCTGGAGGTGAACCAAAACGGTCGTTTGGACGCTACGCTGGAAGTGGGCCAGACCACCGAGGTGGTCGAGGTATCCGCCGCAGTGCCGCAGGTCGATACGACTGGAGCCGTGCTCGGAAAGGTGGAAGACACGCGCCGGATCCAAGATTTGCCACTGGTGGATCGCGACACGTTACAGCTGGGTCTGCTCCAAGCCGGGGTTTTCTCTCCGGATCCGGACGACGGCTCGAAAAACCCGTTTAGTGTCAGCGGGCAGCGCTCGGAATCACTGACGTTCCTGATCGACGGCGCCGACAATACCGACTTCCTGAGCAACAACATCGCGGTGAATCCGAATCCGGACGCAGTGCAGGAATTCAAGATCCTAACCAATAACTACGATGCAGAGTTCGGAAGATCTTCGGGCGGAATCGTGAACCAGGTGATCAAGTCCGGAACCAACCATGTTCACGGATCAGCTTTTGAGTTCATCCGGAACGATGTTCTGAACGCGCGAGATTTTTTCCTGCCACAGGACCAGCCCAAAGCGTCCTTCAAGCGCAACGTTTTTGGAGGCACGGTTGGAGCGCCGATCAAGAAAGATAAGACCTTCATTTTCGGGTCATATCAGGGCGCGCGCCGGCGCGAAGGTCAGGTCTTACCGCAATTGACGGTATTGAGCCCGGCCGAACGGACCGGGAATTTCAGTGAATTGTGCACACAGGGAGGCGGAAATGCGGGGTTTGGCCCGGGTGGAACGACCTGCAACACCGGCGGCACGCAGCTGGTGGATCCCAACGGCAATCCGTATCCCTTCAATCAGGTGCCGGTCAATCCGGTCTCGGCAAACTACATCGCGAAATATTTGCCGTTGCCGACGCCAAGCCTGGCCAGCAGTAACGGTTTCATCTCCTCATCGACGGCGGCTATCGATGAGGATCAAGGGATTTTGCGCCTGGATCACACTTTGACGCAGCGTGACACGTTGTCGGTGCTCTATGTCATCAACGACGTAAGGGACGCCTTTCCCTTCGCCATCAACAAAGGAGCCTCGACCGGCGGGAACGTGCCGCTGGGTTCGGGTTTTACGGATACCGATCGCAACCAGGTGCTGACGATTCAGTGGGCACATAGTTTCGCGCGCGGATGGATCAATGAATTCCGCGCCTCCGCGAATCGCACTGCGAATCTACAGGCAAAACCGACGGACACCACGTCGCCACAGGATTTGGGGTTCACAAACGTTTTTTCCGACGATCCCGCGGGTACATCGCCTCCGCTCATTTTCACCCCGGGATTCAACATTGGAGCTTCGCCGCAAGGCCCCACGAAGTTGCATGATATGACCTATCAGTATCAGGATCACCTGACGATTCCACGTGGTCGGCACGAATGGAAGGTGGGCGTGGATGTCCGGCGGGTGCAAAACAATTTCAACTTCGATTTTTTCAACAACGGCAGCTTCACGTTTGGAGCCGGCTTGAACGCGCCTGAGAGCAACGGCACCTTCACGGGCAGCGCACTGGCGGATTTCGTGGCGGGATTTCCGACAAATTTCTTCCAGTTTTCGAGGGCCATCTACGACATCCGGACGACATCGGAGCACTTCTACGGGCAGGACACCATCAAGGTGTTGCCAAGGTTCACGCTGAATCTTGGCTTGCGTTACGAGTACAACAGCCCACAATATGACCTGCACAATAACATTATTGGGTTCTTCGGTCCCGGGGCGCAGTCCACGGTATTTCCCACTGCGCCTCCAGGTGTGCTGTACCCGGGTGACCCGGGCACCCCGAACCGGGCGCTCGTCTATCCCGATCGAAATAATTTCGCGCCACGTGTTGGGTTTGCGTGGGACATTTTTGGGAACGCAAAACTCGTGATGCGTGGCGGCGGCGGCATCTTCTATGACATTGAAGACGGCGCGCTAAACCTGCAGTTCGGGGCGCAACCGCCCTTCGGCGGTGTTGCCAACAACAATTTCGGCCCGGCCGATGTCACGTCGGCGCCAAACTTCATAGCCGATCCTTTCACGCCGATCGGGCTGGTCGATCCGTTCCCGTTCGCATCGAATGGGCGTACCGGTCAGTTCTTTGTTCCGAAGATTTCGTTTGCCTTTGTGACCGATCCTCATTTCCGAACGCCGTACTCGGAGAACTTCAACTACGGCTTTCAATACCAATTGAATAAGGACACGGCCATCGAAGCGGTATACGTAGGCAGCCTCGGACGCAAGCTGATTAGCACGATTGATGTGAATCCCCCGAACCCGGCCGTGGAAATCGCCCAGCTGAACAACGGGTTCTCTTTTCCCAATGACGACTGCGCGCGTCCATTCGCGGCTTGCATCAATCCGACCACGGATCCCAACGCCAGCGTTCAGGACATCGGCCAAATGCTGACCAACAAGAGCAACGGCATTTCGGCCAGCCATGAGTTCCAATTGACTGTCGACCGGCGCTACAGCCACGGATTGTCGTTCCGGGCCGCCTACACGCTGTCCAAAACCACAGACTTGACTTCCGGCTTCCGCGGACGATCGTCCACGTACACGGATCCTTTCGATCCTGGCCTGGATCATGCGCTGGCGGATTTTGACGCCACGCACCGGTTTGTGTTCAGCGGGAGCTGGGAGCTGCCTATCGACAAGCCCTTCCGCAATCAGCGCATCATGAAAAAGATCACGGAAGGATGGCAAGCCAACGTCATAACCACATTCCAATCCGGACAGCCTTTTACAATTTTTTCAAATAACGACAATAGCGGACAGGGCAATTTCCTGGATCGGCCTGACTTGATCGGAAAGATCGTGACGATGAATCCTCGCACGCAAACTACTTTTTCCTCGGCTGCGGTGGACTGTTCCTTGCAAACGCCCGATGCGAATGGAAACATCACGGGGAACTTCTACTTCAATCCGGCGGCCTTTGACTGTCTCTCGCCGGGAGGCAATCTGCCCGGTACTCTGGGCTCCTTTGGCAATTTGGGCCGAAACACTCTTCGGGGACCAGGGATCAACAATTGGGACCTGTCGTTTATGAAGAAGATCAAGCTCGCGGAGACGAAGTCCCTGGAGTTCCGGGGAGAATTCTTCAACGCGTTCAACCATGTCCAGTTCCTGAATCCCGACAATCAGGGATTCAGCTCTACCTTCGGTCAAGTCAGCCAGACTCGCGGACCGCGGTTGATTCAGTTCGCGCTGAAGTTCTACTACTAACTCCAATGAGGTAAGAGGCCGCGTTCCAAGAGGAGCGCGGCCCTTTTCTTTTTTGGCAACATCGTCCGCTTTCCGGATCCAAGAAGTCGTTGCTAGGGTGGAGTGGCAAACTCCCCGCAAGTCCCGGTCTGGCGGGCATTCTGGAGCTATGTTAATCTGATGTTCTCGCTTGTGCGCAGGACATACGCCTGAGCGATTCGGTCGGGGCGTAGCGCAGCCTGGCTAGCGCGCCTGGTTCGGGACCAGGAGGTCGATGGTTCAAATCCATTCGCCCCGACCATTTCCTTCCTGAAGCGTCCTAATTCTCCCACTTAGAATGTTGGTTGCGTTTTCCGACCATTCGAACTGCTACTCGCCGTAGGGCACCCAGATGTTCTTTACCTGAACGGAGTGATCCAGGAACCAGCGGCCTTCGCCCTGTTTGGTGTCGAACCAGTCGATGGCGCGGCCTTCGTTGGTGAACACCTGTTTCAGATTGCCAACCGAGAGGGCTTTCGCCGCCGCGGCGCCGGCTTCGTCGGTAAAGCACCAAATCGCATCCACGTCGTCGTGTTCGGCAAGTGTTTTCAGCAATTCAGATGTCCTGCCGGTGACGATATTCACGACGCCGTCAGGCAAATCACTCGTTTCGAAGACTTGATAGAGGTCTCCGGTGATCAGTGGATACTTTTCCGACGGAATGGCGACCACGGTGTTGCCAGTGGAGATGGCGGGCATGACCAGAGACAGAAACCCGAGCAGCGGCGTATCCGCGGGGCAGACGATTCCTACGTTGCCAATCGGTTCCTTCATCGCCAGCGCGACGTTACGAAATGGCGGATTGTGGACTGCGCCGTCGAACTTGTCGGCCCAGGCGGCGTAGGAAAAAATACGCTGGATCCCGAGCTCGACTTCCGATTCAGCCTGTTTCTTGCCCACAACAACGGACAATCGCCCGGCGACTTCTTCGCGGCGCTGCGATAGATTTTCCGCGATATAGTAAAGCACTTGCGCGCGATTGTGCGCCGTCGCCTTGCCCCAGCTTTCCGCTTT
>Ga0210384_10004891_pt1 | contig 14819 bp, 10 predicted proteins | sample IncBWH2MmetaG_FD_160574 | JGI IMG/M metagenome (GOLD analysis project Ga0210384, IMG submission 160574) | Forest soil microbial communities from Barre Woods Harvard Forest LTER site, Petersham, Massachusetts, United States - Inc-BW-H-2-M | ecosystem: Environmental > Terrestrial > Soil >...
GTTTCTCCTTTCCGTGGTTTCCGCGGAGAGGTTTTTAAAGGGCGCGGTAGCCAAGTGGTAAGGCAAGGGTCTGCAAAACCCTCAACGGACGGTTCGATTCCGCCCCGCGCCTCCAGCCGTTTCTCCGACGATTCTATTGCTCGAGATGTTGCTTTCCCTGCCAGCTGAACTTATTTAAATCCCGCCAAATGGCCCGATTCATCAGATTTTCACCATTTTGTAACCTTCCCGTAACACTAGGAAAGTAAAAGTGACGTTACTTAAGAATTACGGGCAATAGACCGGTTGGGCTTCCTCTTCGAGCCTTGGTGTGTTTTCTAGCGGCAACGTGCATGGCCGCCGAAACCGTAGCACTGCGGTACAAACTCAATTCTGCGGGTCTCTGCCCAGGCCAGAGGCCAAAGGAGAAATAATGAAGTCCGTTCTAAGGTGGTGCGTGGTTCCGCTGTTGGCTGGAACGCTGATGGCGCAAACCGCGGCTAAGCCCAAAGCCAAGAAGGCGGCAGCCAAACCTGCCCAACCGGCTGTAACTCTGCAGGACATCCAAGCTTTGAAAGATGCCCTGGCTGCCCAGCAGCAACAAATCGAGCAGCTCAAGCAGGTAGTGCAGCAAAAAGACCAGGCTTGGCAGCAGGCGCAGCAGCAGTTGCAACAGGCTCAGGCCACCGCCAGCGACGCGCAGAGTAAAGCCGCAGCAGCTGAGAGTGCGGCCAGCAGCCAGAAAGACACCGTTGTCAAGCTGGACAGCGACATGGCCGATGTGAAGACCACACTAACCAACACGGCGGTGGGCACCCAGGAAGAGCAGAAGCGAATGTCGGCGCTGGAGGGTCTGGTGGGCCGCTTCCGCTTCAACGGCGATGTGCGAGTCCGAGGTGAGACTTTCGTTCAGGATCTCACTCAGGACCGTAACCGCGCTCGCATCCGGGTCCGCTTCGGCTTCGACGGGAAACTGAATGACGACTTCATTGCCGGGATCTCTCTGGCCAGCGGATCTCTTGCCGATCCGACCTCGACCAACGAGTCCCTGACCAATTTTTTCGATCGCAAAACGATTGCCTTGGACCGCGGATTCATTACTTACAATCCGGTGGCCCACAAGTGGATTTCAGTGACCGGCGGCAAATTTGCCTATACCTGGATCCGGACGCCGATCACGTTCGACTCCGATCTTAACCCCGAGGGATTCAGCGAGAAGTTCTCCTTCGACCTGCATTCACCAGTGGTGAAGAACTTCACCGTAATGGGTATGCAGCTGCTTTTCAACGAAGCCTCCGGAGGCAAGGATTCATATGCCATCGGCGGACAGGCCTCCACGAAGCTGCAACTTGGCCGATTCTGGTCAACCACGGCGTCGTTGTCGGCCTTGAAATGGGACAATATTGATGCGTTGCTCAATGCCAGCGCATTTTCGGTAGGCCAGTCTCCGGGAGAAGGGCCGGGCTGCAAAGGCGGCGTCCAGGGTCTTCCTGTTTCCACGGGTGGGACCAATTGCGTCTTTGCCCCGAACAACTTTACCAACGCTGTCACCACAATTGGGACACCCCACTTCTTCTCGCAGTACCTTCCCGTCGACTTCATCCTGAACAACCAGTTCAAAACCCCGTGGGCGCGCTTGCCGCTCAACGTCCTGGGCGAATTCATCGTCAACCCCGAAGCCAAGTCGCATCCGCTGGGATCTACCGGCGCCATTCGCGCCGACCTGGGCAGCCAGAACAAGGCGTACATGATCGACGCGAGCATTGGCCAGCAGAAGAACAAGAACGACATTCAGGTGGGTTATGCCTGGAACCGGATAGAGCAGGATGCGGTACTGGCGGCGTTCGTTGAAAGCGACCAGCGGACCCAGACCAACGTTGTGCAAAACCGTGTCTACGGGCTGTGGAGGATTCGCAGCAATACGACTGCCTCGTACACCTATTGGTTCGGGCGCACGCTCAATACGTCTCTACAGAACGCCACCAGATCGACTGGAGTTGCTCCAGGACAGGAAGATGCACGTCTGAACCGCATGCAATTCGATCTGATCTACACGTTCTGACGTACCTGGGCACGAACCGCGTGGGGACAGCCGAGGGCGGCTGTCCCCACGTCGTTCGTTCATTGAAAACGGGCACGCCCGTGCCAACGGGCGCTGTGATCCGCGTTGGATGTCAGATGGCCCTCAGACCAACAGACGCGGACACAATTACGATAGCGCGAGCGATGAAGAGTTGCCGGCTTGGAGGGATGGCAGCGTGGGAGCAGTTTTCAGCTACATGTCCGCTTTCGGAGAAGGAGGTTCCGCGTGGCTCATGCTGCTTTACGATTTCTTCTATCGGCTTGGACAAGTGAGTGGCTTCATAAAAACGATACCGTTTTCGATACGGGAGCCAAGCCTGTACAGCCCTGGAAAATCTGGGTATAGCCGCGTACGGCGTCACTAATGTGGTGGCGCCTGAATACGGGCACGCCGTCGGACCGGTAGCCGGTGGGGTGCGGCCCTTAACCTGGCGATGCTTTTCTTTGCCACTAGTTAGCAACGCAGCCGTCATTTCCACTGAATAAGCCCGGCGTTCTGGCAGGCGCTAAGATAGTCGTAGACCAGATCAACGGCTAACGGTCCGTACTCCGCCGAGACCGCATCGCGTATCTCTCCCAGGCTTCGTTTGCCATCTACAAAATTCACGATCTCATACGCGTAGAGTGACGAGAGATCCTGCGTGTTTAGCAATGGTGTAGCTTCGCTGTTCAGCAGCTTGATTTTCGCCACTCGCTCCGGCGCGAGGCGGGCCTCGAGCACGTTGTCGTTCTGATAGGTAAGCGGCCCGAAGTCGCCGACGCGGAGAGGAATCTTCCGAGCCGCCACTTCGCCCGCCCAAACTGCCTTCGGCTCCGTCCCCTGTGCTCCTCGGGCTTTGGCTTGCCGGTCGATCCAGACGTCGAAACTGGCCACCTGATCAGTAAGCGCCTTTTCGTGAACTAGATCGGGCGCATTCGAGCCGGCAAACTGCAATAGTGAAGATAGAGTCGCCAGTTCGCGGCGGAGGCCCTGCCGCAGCAAGTTACGTGCCTCGTACCAGGCGGCGCCCGGACCCAGGTTCGGGTTGTCCACCAGTTGCTGAGCTTGCTGGAAAATTTGCGCCAGCCGAATTTCGGACTGGGACGTGTAGAAGGGAAGCAGGGCCCGCGATCGTTCGCCATCCAGGGTGGCGTACACGTATCCCGCTGCGGCTCCCAGAAGCGCTACGCGGCGCAGCTTGGTGGGATCGATTTGCTGCAGCGTGTCATGGTCGGTGTGGATATAGATGTCCGGCCAGTCGCGCAGATAGAGCGAAGGAACTGCGATGGTCGACGAATCGTAGTCGTCGTGGTCGCTGCCCGCGGAGTACGGAGTCACGTCGGCCAGAAACTGGTTGCGCGTGCCTTGTCCGCCGGCGCGAGATTCGACGACAGCCGCGTCTTGGGCGTCGCCGTCTTCGGCATAGTTGGCCGCCCCCAACCGGATGACGTCTGCCAGCGTGGCCCCGATATCGGTTACAAAACTGGGAAGTGACCATGGCGTCCCGGTCACATGCAGGATGGATTTGTTCTTGAACGGATCGCCGCCGACCATATCCATGTGAATGTCGGCGCGCAGACGAGCCCGGATATCGGGATGGCGGCTGAGGTAGGCCATGGTGCCTTCTACCTCAGGCCCCCAAACAAAGCGCAGGGTGCGTTTCGGACGCGGCAGCGCTCCGCTGCTGATCAGCCGCGCCAGTACGCGGGCCGATTCCAGAATGGTCACGCAGCCGCTGCCATTATCGTTTGCACCCGGCCGCTGATGGTCCAGATGGCAGCTGTAAACTATTTCGCCGCTGGCTGGGTCCGTGCCGGGGATGACCCCCGTTACGACGGTCCAGTGGCCAGGACCCACTTCGGCTTTCACACTCGCGTGGAGGACGATCTGCTCCCCCGCTTGCAGACGTGCCCGCAACGACACGGCGGTGTCCCGCGAAACCATGAATGCGAATCCGGCTGGCTGGCGGGCTTCCAGATGACCCCAGCGCACCACGGTGCGATCCAGGCCTGACCATGCCGTAGTTTGGTTCGGCATGTCGCTCACGATACCGGCCGCCCCGTACTTGGCTACCGCCAGCGCCTGGACCCGAGCCAGGACCCCATCCGCCAGGACAATCTTTCCCCGCACATCTTTGCCGGTGTAGTCGGATTCATGGGAACCGTCACCGACATCAACGAGGGCAGCTTCCACATCCGCGCTATGACTGTAGTCGGCGAGGCGAATCGGATCCGCTGCCCAGTCACCGAGCATCAGGTGCTGCGGCCGCACTTCCCACAGTTGACCAGCCTCGACCTGCCAGCCTAGATAAGAACGCATCAGGCCGTATTGGGTTTTTCCATCGATAGGGAACTGCTCGCTCTGGACATCCGCCAGCCCATACTCGCGCGCCCGTTGCAGAACGAACTCAGCCGCCTGGTCGAACTCCGAGGTGGCAGGTACGCGATGCAGACGGGTGAGGTAGCGCAGATTTTCATAGGGCGCGGCACCGCTGGCCTCATCGCGCAGTTTGACCCACTGTTCGGAGGAAAGAAATGGCTGCTGGGCGAACGCCAGAGTCGCGCCTGACAGAAGAACAAAACATACGAATAAGGAACGGACCATGAAGGGAGAGCATATATTTGCTCTGTCCCGGGCGCAACGTTTGCCGGCTATCGATAGTGGATCAATTTGCGCAAGAACAACCCCCCTTGTCATTCCGAAGCCAGATCTATCGGCGAGGAATCTGCTTCCCGCCAGCAGCGAAGCAGCAGATTCCTCGCGCGGCCTGCCGCGCTTCGGAGTGACAATTCTTTGGGGGTTTTCAAGTTACACCACTACGCGGCTATGCGCTCATCGCGGTTCGTGCCGGCTGCTCAAAACCGCGGCGCTTCCGTGATCCCGACTGAGGTGAGCTATGCCGGTCGTACACCCGGTTTGCGATACTCCAGACGCTTTCGACTTCTTCGTGTTCAGGCAGCAGAATCCGGGCCAGCTGACGAATGAATTGGTTGCGACCGTCGAGCGCATCTAACTGAGTTACGAGCCTGGGGTCGTCACTAACATTTCTGCTCAGGGGCATTGGCGCATACTCCTGAAATTATTTGCTACACATATAGATGATGTTCTGGATTTGGGTGTGCCACAATCCGGGAGATAGGGGATTACTTTAGTATTAGGCCCAACGGGGTGACCGGACAGCCCGCTACTGGCCAGTTGCCGTTTGCGGACGAGAATCGACTTTCACCACGGGCAGGTTGGCGGAATTCCATCCTCCGCCCAGGGCCTTGATCAGGGAGACGCTGGCGGTCATGCGCCGCCGCAAAATGTCGACCGCAGCGCGTTCATCGGCCAGGGCTGTGCTTTGCGCCGTGGTCACTTCCAGATAGCTCACCACGCCGCCTTTGTAGCGGTTGGTCGAAAGCTCCAGCGAGTGCTCAGCGGCTGCTACCGCGGCCTGCTGGGCCATCGCCTCGTCGTTGAGAATGCGCAACACCGCCAGGTTGTCTTCCACTTCCTGAAAAGCGGTGAGGACCGTCTGGCGATAATTGGCGACGGACTCGTCGTAGGCCGCACGGGCTTGATCGGAGACGGCGTGGCGTCGGCCTCCGTCAAAGGCGGTCACCGCCGCGACTGCGCCGGCGCTAAGGAATCCGCTGGGACCCTGAATCAGAGTTGTGATCGCGGTGCTTTCGAAGCCACCCGAACCGGTCAGCGTAAAGATCGGGAAGTACGCAGCCCGGGCGACGCCGACCTGCGCATTGGCGGCCGCCACGCGGCGTTCCGCCGCGGCGATGTCCGGGCGGCGTTCCAGCAGTTCTGACGGAAGGCCCGGCGGAGTGTCAGGTGGTGGAGAGTTCCACGCTGCCGCAGGAGAGGTGAACGTGGGAGCAGGTTGTCCGATCAGGGTTGCGATTGCGTGTTCGTTCTGCGAGCGCTGGGCCATTACATCAATTGCTTGTGTCCGGGTATTTTCCAGCTGAGTCTGGGCTTGCGCGACGTCGACGGCGGAGGCGACTCCGCCCTGGTACCGGCTTTGTGTGAGATCCAGCGCCTTCTCAAAAGAGGTCACGTTCGACAACAGAAGCTGCTCTTCCGCATCGAGCGTACGCATCTCGAAGTAGTCGAAGGCGAGCTCCGCATGCAAGCTCAACCTTACTGCCTCCAGATCCGCAGCGCTGGCCTGCGCATCCGCGCGCGCGGCTTCGACGGTGTGGCGCACTCGTCCAAAAACGTCTGCTTCGTAGGCCACATCCACCGGAATCACCAGGTCAGTGCCATCGGTTCGGGTGGATGCGGGAACCAGCGGTCGATGTGAGGAAAGGTGTTCGCGCGCAGCCGATGCGCCCGCCGTTACCGTCGGATAGTAGGCCGCGCGATTAAACCGTACCAAAGCGCGCGCCTGCTGGAATCTCGCTTCCGCCGCCTTCAAATTCTGATTGGAAACGTTGATCTGCTCTTCCAGAGCGTTCAGTTGCGGGTCCTGGAAGATCTCCCACCACTTGCCCTTTGCAATCTGATCGCTGGGCTGAGCCGTCTTCCAGTCCGGCGGCACTTCCTTGTAAGCGGGAGGCGCTGGTGTCGTCGGCTTTGCATAGCGGGGCCCAACTGTGCAACCGCTGAAGAGAAGCAAGCTCACGAGCAGACCCAAAGTCCGACGCTCGCAGTTCCGCTTTCTCACTGTGCCCCCTGCGATGTTTGCGCGATCCGAACTGTCTCACCGTCAATCACCGAATCCGGAGGGTTGACAATCACATTTTCATTCCCGGACAAGCCGGCGACCACTTCGACTTCGCTGCCGAAGTCATGACCGAGCGTGATCTGCTTCAGTGTCACCTTCTGGTCCCCACCTACCGTAGCCACCCGCAGACCTTCGGAGCGGAAGAGCAGGGTATTGACCGGCAGGATCAACGACGAGGTTGGGGTCGGCAGCTTGAAGTGCACTTCGGCATAAGAGCCGGTGAAAAGCTGCCCGGTCGGATTATCCACCGCAATCTCGACCAGCAAGGTACGGGACGTCGGATCAATTGCGTTGGCGGTGCGCACCAATTTTCCCTGGAAGCGGCGTCCGGGAAACTCGGCCAGCGTCAGGTCGGCGGTAAGGCCCGGCTTCGCCGCCTGAGAATAGATCTGGGGCACACTGACGTAGACCCGCAGCTTGTCGGGTTGCGCAATGTGAAACAGTTCATTGCCATTGCCACCGGTGCTGCCGGAATTGATCAGGGCGCCGATGTCCGTATTGCGCGCCGTGATCACGCCTGAGAACGGAGCGTATATCCGTTGAAACGATTGCAACTCCTCCAGCCGTTTCACATTTGCTTGCGCGGACTGCAGGCTGGCCTGCTTGGCTTCGTAGTCTCCGGCTGCGTTGTCCGATTCCTGCTTGGAAACCGAATCCGTTTTCAGCAGCCCCTGATACCGGTCAGCTGTGATCTTTGAAAGATTGAGATTAGCTTGACTCGTGCCCAGGTCGGCGCGGGCTTGCCGCAGTTGCTGGGTTACTTCCGGAGTATCAATTTCAGCCAGCAGTTGGCCTTCTTTTACGCGACTCCCAATGTCCACATACCAGCGCTTCAGATAGCCGTTGGTGCGGGCGTATATGGGTGCGTCCGCAAAAGCCTGCACGTTGGCAGGCAGAACGATTTCCTGGGCCGGTGCGGAACGCTTGGGCTGCACGATCGCGACCGTGGGCACAGCCATTCGCAAGGTTTCCTGGCGCAAAGCGGTCCGCGCCTGTATACGAGGCAAAATGCCGAAGACTACCAGCAGCACCGCGACCACAAGAATAAGTAGAAAAATCCACAAGTGGGAACGGCGCTTTTCGCCCGGACCATGCAGAGGCCCGGTCGCTTCAGAGCCGCTGTGTCTCGGAATAACGCTCTCGTTCACGACCTTCATTAGAGCTCCAAATCCATGAAAATACTGATGATCTTATCTAGATGCCGGATTCATTCTTCGCTTCTTGTCCGCGCGTGTCATGCAGCAGGCTGAAGAACACGGGAACAAAGAACAGGGTTGCTGCCGTGGCAAAAATCAACCCACCAATTACCGCACGGCCCAGCGGGGCATTCTGCTCTCCGCCTTCTCCCAAACCAACGGCCATCGGCATCATGCCGATGATCATCGCCATGGCCGTCATCAGGACGGGACGAAAGCGGGTGAATCCTGCCGCCATGGCGGCGGTCAACGCATCCTTGCCTTCGTCCATTTGTTCTTTGGCAAAGCTGACCACCAGAATGCTGTTGGCCGTGGCCACGCCCATACACATGATAGATCCGGTCAGGGCCGGCACGCTGATGTTGGTCTTGGTTACGAACAGGAACCATACAATCCCCGCCAGCGCGGCGGGCAGGGCCGAGATGATGATGAACGGGTCCAGCCAGGATTGAAAGTTCACCACAATCAGCAGGTAGACCAGCAGGATCGCAAAGGCCAACCCCGAAATCAGCCCCGAGTAGGAGGACTTCATGGTCTGCACCTGCCCTCGAATCACCATTTCCGAGCCGCGCGGCAATTCCTTGCGGCTGTCGTCGACGATCTTTTTGATGTCGTTGGCCACCCCGCCCAGATCGCGCCCTTGCACCGATCCGTAAATATCGATTACCGGCTGTATATCGTAATGGGAGACCAGTGACATTCCCGTACCGCGTGTGATGGATGCCAGGGAGCCCAGAATCGCCGGACTGGCGCCGCTGGGCCCCGTGACCGGAATGTTCTCCAGATCCTGCAACGAATCCACGCGGTACTGCGGCGTTTGGGTCGCGATGGAATAGCTCACGCCGTTCTTGGGATTGAGCCAGTAGGTCGGCGAGGTCTGGAAACTCCCGCTAAGTGAGATCAGCAGGTTGGTTGCGACGTCGCGTTGCGTGAAACCGGCCAGTTGCGTCTTGGTCCGGTCCACATCGATGCGCAAGTGCGGTTCGTCAAATGGCTGCTGGATGCGCAGGTCAGCGGTACCAGAAACCATTTCGATTCGCCGCAGCAGTCTGTTGGCGAACTGGCGATTGTTCTGAAGGTCGTAGCCGGTCACCTGAATATCGATCGGGGCCGGAAGACCGAAGTTGAGGATCTGGCTCACGATGTCCGCCGGCAGAAAAGAAAAATCCACGCCGGGAAATTCTTCGCGCAGCTTTAACCGCAAACCGTGGACATATTCGTCGGTCGGCCGATGACCGGCATTCAGCGTGACCAGGACGTCCGCGTCCGCGGGCCCGGTTGGGGCGGAGTTGCTATACGAGAGATTGATGCCGCTGTAGGGCAAGCCAATGTTGTCGATGATGCTGGAAACTTCACGCGCCGGAATCTGTTCCCGGATGAAGCCTTCGATCCGGTCACAAAGATTTGCCGTCTCTTCAATCCGAGTGCCGGCCCGCCCGCGCACGTGCAACTTGAATTGTCCGGCGTCGACCATTGGAAAGAAATCCCTTCCCAGCCAGGGCACAAGAAGCACGAAAGAGCCGGCGCATACGATTACGAAGCCCCACAGGAACACGGCCCGGTGGTGGAGGCACCGCTCCAGCATCTCGTGGTAGCGATCGCGAAATTTTTCGAACCCCAGCTCAAAGGCAACCTGCATCCGCACCAGGGGATTCCGGCTGGTGGTGTTCAGGTGTCCGGCTTCCTGCTCGTGGCCGCGCAGCAAATACTTGGCCATGGTCGGGACCAGGGTCCGGGACAGCAGATAGGACGCAAGCATGGCGAAGACCACGGCCTCGGCTAGCGGGACAAACAAGTATCGGGCCACGCCGGTAAGGAAGAACATGGGCAAAAACACAATACAAATGGCGAGCGTCGAGACAAAGGCCGGGACAGCGATCTGCTGCGCACCATCCAGAATCGCCTTTTGAATTTCTTTGCCTTCCGCGATGTTCCGGTTGATGTTTTCGATTTCGACGGTGGCGTCGTCCACCAGAATGCCGACCGCGAGCGCCAGTCCGCCCAGGGTCATGATGTTGATAGTCTCGCCCAGCGCGCTCAGGACGATGATGGAAGTAAGAATCGAAAGTGGGATGGAAACCGCGATGATGACCGTGCTGCGCCAGCTCCCCAAAAAAATCAGGATCATGATTCCGGTGAGACAGGCCGCAATCAAGCCTTCCTTCACCACTCCGTCGATGGAGGCGCGCACGAATAGCGATTGATCCGCCAGGGGCTTGATCTGCAGCTCAGGGGGAACCTGTGCCTGGATTCGCGGCAGCAATGCCTTCACTCCGGAAATAATGTCCAGGGTCGAGGCGTTTCCAGCCTTTTGTATCGTGAGCAGCGATGCCCGCTGCCCGTCCACCCGCACGATGTTCGTTTGGGGCGGGAAACCATCGCGTACAAACGCCACGTCGCGAATGTAAATCGTGGTGCTGCCGACTCTCTTGATGGGAAGGTCGTTCAGCTCCGGTACCGTTTGCGGGCTCCCGTTCAGATCGACGTCATATTCGAACTGCCCGATTTTAGAGGTCCCCGAAGGCAGAATCAGGTTCTGAGCGCTGATGGCGTTGACCACATCCAGCGGCGACAGGCCTTTCGCCTGCAGCGCATTGGTGTCGAGATCCACCTGCACTTGCCGCTGTTTTCCACCGTACGGGAAGGGAATGGCGGCGCCTGGAATCGTCACCAACCGGGTGCGGATAAAGTTCACGCCGTAGTCGAAGAGTTGCTGTTCCGAAAGCTTCTGTCCCGACAAGGCTAGCTGCAGAATCGGCACCGTGGAGGCGTTGTATGTGATCACCAGTGGCGGCGTCGTCCCGGGTGGCAACTGGCGCAACTGCGTCTGCGAGATGGCAGTGATCTGAGCGATGGCCTTTGAAATATTGGCGTTAGGCTGGAAAAACACCTTCACCACCGCAATCCCGTTGAGCGACTGCGACTCGCTGTGCTCGATGTCGTCTACCGTCGTGGTCAGAGTTCTCTCGGTCAGGGTCACGATCCGGTTCGACATATCCTGGGAATTCAAACCGGAGTAGTTCCAGATGATGCTGACCACGGGAATGTTGATGTTCGGAAAAATGTCTGTAGGCGTCCGGTAGATGACAATCGGACCCAGAATCAGCAGAAGGAGTGCGACGACGACAAAGGTGTAAGGCCGGCGCAGCGCGAGCGCAACAATCCACATGAAGGCCTCTTGAGGTTACTTCCCCAGTAAATGTATATCGATGAGGCAACCTGCGGTTTGGTCGGTAAATATTGTACTAATCAAAAAAAAAGGCCGGCTAAATGCCGGCCTTGCACCGATTTACAAAACTTTACTGATTCGGGTCCGGCTGGCTCGAATCCGGCTGACTATTGGGTCGGTTCAGGACCGGCCGGTTCGGGTCCGACTGGTTCCCATCCTGGTTTGGGTCTGACTGGCTGGTATCCAATCGGTGGCGACCATGATTCGGCCCCTTCGCCTCGACAACCGTCAAAGGTGCCTGCAGGGTAAAGTTCAAGACGGTTTCCGACGGCAGCTTGATTTGCTGGCCCTTGGTCGCCGCTTGTACGCCCCCGCCCAGACCTCCGCCGGCGGCTGCGCCGATTGCAGCTCCCTTGCCTCCGCCCGCAATCGCACCGATGATGGCTCCGATACCGGCGCCGGTCCCGACCTTCGCGGCCGTGTTTTTGCCCCGCGACGAACCCTGACGCCGATATTGATCGGTCTGCAGACTGTAATATTTGCCTCCAGCCGAAATGCGATCCAACTGCAGCGCCACCACGGACTGCCCCGCGAACTTCCCGGCGCTCTTCACCTCTACTAGGTGACCTTCAACGTCGTAGCCTGAGGGGATCGCCACCTCACCGTCGACCGCCAGCGGAGAATCCAGCGTGGCACGGAAGGTTTGGCCCTGCTGGCTGGTTTCGGAATCGATGCTATCGACCAGCCGCACCGCCAGAGTTGTCCCCGCTGGAATCGTAACTTTCCTAGGCGGAGGTGGAGGGGGCGGAGTGGAAGGCACCGCAGCTACCGGCGCTGGAGGCGCCATAGAGGCTACGGGAGCCGGAGAAGTATTGTTGTTCGAAGGCGGAGGCGTGTCGCGCACGCGCGGCTCGCGCCGACGCGGCTTGGGCGATGGCGAGGGCTTGGCTTCCTCTACCGGTGCCGGCGGGGGCGCAGTTTGCGCCGTATCCATCGATGACGCCACCTGTAAATTGTTTATGACCTGCTTGACTCCGGGCTCGGCAGCCGCATAGCGTGCCGCTGCTTCGCGTTGAGCGTCATTGTCCACGGTGCCGGTGAGGGTCACAGCCCCGCCTTCGGCTTTCACGCCCAGTTGCTTGCCCTGCAGGCCGGAATCAGTAGCCAGCTTGGTCTGGATGTTGCTGGTAAGCTCGGCGTCGTTTGGGGCCTTGGTGCAACCCACGCCCACGGTCAGAATCGCGAGCAGCATGAGCCCAGTCACGTAGAGTGAGAGTTTTGCCTTCATATAAAGATGCTCCTGGTTGAGCTAAAACCGATTATAGACAGTTTAGATGCAGAAACGCCTCTGGTCTCGGGCAAAATTATGGGTGGAGAGCTGGCAAACGTAAAGCCTGTATGCGTACGCTGGAGAACAATTTATGGCCTAGGGTGAAGGCTGATGTTGAACGTCAACAGTCTCCGCCAATCCTGCGAATCAGTGTTGGCGCAGAAATTTGTAGTCAAGAATTGATGCAGCCAGGCCCACTGATTCGGAATCGCGGATATCCTTCCGGCGAATAATTCGGCCTTGGCAGAGAACGGTGCTGTTTCTCTGGCCGGAAATTTCCTCGGGCATTTCGAATACCATCTCGACCAGCGTGTTGTCCGGTAATTGCTGCGGCCCCAGCAGAAGCACGCCGGATTGGCTGAGGTTTTCAACCGTGCCCTCATGCCACGTCCCCAAACCCTTGGGTCGATAGCGGACCGCAGTCTGCAACGACAAGCGTCGCGCGCGTGGAACCCATGTTGGCTTTTTCCCGTTCTTGCCCAGCTGTTTCTCTGTAGTGGCGTCGGGGGCGCTGGCTACGCGCTTGATGCGCTTCATTGTCTTCCAGTCGTACTTGTACTCTGCAGCGCAAAGCAGGCACACCTGGTAATAGTGGCCGTCGGCAGCGCGCCGAGGCCAGGAGAATTCGTGGGAGCAGCGGCCAAGCATTAGAACATCCATTAACTTCTGAGGCATGGTCGTTTTTTCCGGAGGGGATCGCCGGGAAGAACTATCATCCAACAGCGGCTGGCACTTGGGCTAGGTTACTTTCGTCTAACCGATGGATAGTCCCGCAACTGGCTGGAAATAATGGCAGTTCTGTGCTCTGTAAAGGAAAAAGAGGGAGGCGTGTATTATCACGGCGTGGATTCTGTCACCGGGTTCGTCCTAGCAGGCGGCAAGAGCTCCCGGATGGGGCAGGATAAGGCCTTTATGCAGTTGGGAGGACGCACCTTGCTGGCCCGTGCCTTGGAGCAGGCGCAGGCTGCGACTGGGAACGCGTGGATTGTCGGCAGTACAGAGAAATTCGTGGCGTTCGGTCCGGTGGTCGAAGACGTGTATCCCGGCCGCGGACCCCTAGCTGGCATTCACGCCGCGCTGTCGGGGACTCGCACCCAACTGAACTTGATCACCGCTCTGGACATGCCATTTCTGCAGCTCGATTTTCTGAAATATTTGATCACTCAGGCGCGTGCAAGCCACGCTTTGGTGGTGGTACCGAGGGCAGGCGGAGGCTTGCAGCCTTTGTGCGCCGTCTACCGGAAAGATTTTGCGCAAGTTGCGCAACGCTCACTAATCGCCGCGAAGAATAAAATCGACACATTGTTCGCCGATGTGCCGACCCTGGTGATCGAACAGGCAGAGTTGGAGCGAAGCGGTTTCATGCAAGACATGTTTCGCAACCTGAACAATGAGCAAGACTGGCAGGAAGCGCAGCAAAAGCTGGTTCCTGAGTGATCAGAAGCATTTATTATTGAGCCGATCAGTCATCCCCAGACAGGCAGGAAGTGCTGATGGCTGACGACTGAGGACCGACGACTGACGGGCATTCCATGTCCAGCGGCGAAAAATTCGGACCCTACATCGAGTTCAAGGACGTCTCCAAGGCCTTTGGCGACAATCGCGTTCTCGACCACGTCAGCTTCAGCGTAATGCCCGGAGAAACAGTGTGCATTCTGGGCCGCAGCGGCGTGGGCAAGTCGGTGTCGCTGATGAACATCATGGGATTTCTCAAACCCGATTCAGGCCGGGTGATTGTGGCCCACGAAGACATCACGGATTACGGCGAAGAAGATCTGGAACGCATCCGCAAGAAAGTGACAATCGTTTTCCAGAATGGGGCTCTGTTCGATTCACTGAGCGTGGGCGAGAACGTGGCCTTCCCGTTGCGCGAACGGCGCCAGCTTTCAGAGGAGCAGATTTATCAGATCGTGGATGGCTTGCTGGACATGGTCGGGGTCAAGGAGATGCGCGACCAGTTGCCCTCCGACTTGTCCACCGGCATGAAGCGCTCGGTGGCGATCGCACGCGCCCTTGCTGCCCAACCCGAATGCGTCCTCTATGACGAGCCCACCACCATGGTGGATCCGCTGATGGCCCAACTGCTCGGCGATCTCATCAAACGGCTGAAAATTCAGTTGCACCTGACCAGCGTCGTCGTGACCCATGATATGCGGCTGGCCAAGAAGCTGGCCGACCGGGTGGTGTTCCTACATGAAGCAAGAGCGATATTCGTAGGAACATACAGCGAGATGGAACGCTGCGATGAGCCCATCGTGCAGGAGTTTCTAAAGCTGGATGAGCCGGGAATAGAGGCGTCGATTGAAGTGAACGGATAGTCCAGCAGCAATTGGCAGTTAAGCAATTGGCTTTTGGCACCGGCC
>Ga0210384_10004892_pt1 | contig 14815 bp, 11 predicted proteins | sample IncBWH2MmetaG_FD_160574 | JGI IMG/M metagenome (GOLD analysis project Ga0210384, IMG submission 160574) | Forest soil microbial communities from Barre Woods Harvard Forest LTER site, Petersham, Massachusetts, United States - Inc-BW-H-2-M | ecosystem: Environmental > Terrestrial > Soil >...
GCGGGCCGCATGTGATCGGAACGCGGGCAGCCGCGTCGTGGTAATGCTGTCCTGCGCCGCCTATGTCGATACTCATTGACCTCTTGCCGCGGGGGGTGCCGAGCCAGGCGTTGATCTTCGGGTTGATCAGCGCGGCCTCGCTGCCATTGGGCGCGCTCGTTGCGCTCTTCTGGATTCCCCGCCCTCGCGTCACCGCGGCCATGATGGCCTTCGGCGGCGGCGCGCTCCTCGCGGCTCTTACGCTCGATCTGGTCGGCGAAGCGATCCGCAAGCACGACTTCTACGCGTTGGCCCTGGGCTGCCTCCTCGGCTGTGTCGTGTTCGTCGTGCTCAACCAGGTCGTGAATGAGCGGGGCGGGTTCCTGCGCAGCTTCGCCACCACGATCGAGTTCTTGGCCCAGCGCAAGAGCGAGCACGTACGGTCTCTTGCCGAGCGGCTGAGCTCGGTGCCCATGTTCCGCGCGTTGCCGCCGGACCTGATCGCCGATCTTCTGCCCCAGGTCCAGGAACGGACGTACCAGCCCGGAACCACGATCATCCGCCAGGGTGAGCTCGGCGACAGTTTCTTCGTCATCGACCAGGGCGAGGTCGACTTCATCGACGAGCGGGACGGCGGACGAAGGATGCGGACACTGTACGATCACGACGCGTTCGGTGAGATGGCGTTGCTCACGGGCGAGCCGCGGTCGGCGACCGCGGTGGCGGTGAAGGAAACTCGCGTGTGGAGCATCTTCAAGGAGCAGTTCGACCGGCTCCTGGACGCATCGCCCGACCTTGCCCAGACCGTCCGGGGTCTCGCCACCCAGCGTGGTGCCACGCTCCAGGGGGACGCCGCGGCGGACCGACGGAAGACCGCGGCATGGGTGCACGCGGCCACGGCCGACCTCGCCACCAGGATGGCCGCGCCCACGAACACGGAGGTGCGAGAAGCGGCCGCCCGCTACGCGGGCGCGCCGCTCGCGATCTGGCTGGGGATCCTCCTCGACGGGATTCCCGAGTCCCTGGTGATCGGCTCGAGCCTGCTGCAGGCGACGATCAGCGCCTCGCTGATTGCGGGGCTGTTCCTGTCGAACTTTCCCGAGGCCCTCTCCAGCTCGGTGGGAATGATCCACCAGCGCTATTCGCGGAGGCGGATCTTCCTCCTGTGGATGTCGCTGATGCTCATGACGGGTCTGGGGGCGTATTTCGGAGCGATCCTCTTCCAGGGGATGTCGCACTCGTGGTTCGCTCTGATGGAGGGCGTCGCCGCGGGCGCGATGCTGACCATGATCTCGGAGACGATGCTGCCCGAGGCCGAGCGCTCGGGTGGAGCGATCACCGGGGCCTCGACGCTGCTCGGGTTCCTCACCGCCATATTCTTCAAGACCTTCGACTGACCCAACGTCCGCATGCGGGCTGAAACGCGTTCGGTATTGAGATGGGGAGAGGGTCTCAGGGCTGCGTCAATCCGGCGGCGGAGCCTGACAAGAAAGCCTACACAGAAGATCTCCGATTTGACGATTGCTTGATGCGGCGCGCGCTACAAGTTAGGGGAGATCGTCGAGTGCTGCGTCGCACGCGGCAAGAAGGAGGGTGAGTGAGATGGGCAAGAAGCCGGCCGACCGAGGGGGACAGAAGACAGCACCGCTGGGCTCCGCCCAGGGTTTCGAGGCGACCATACCGTGCGGCTGCTGCGGGGCCCCGTCCCGCGCGGTCCGGCGGCAATGGCGAGCATGCGCGAATGGTCACACCTTCGTCAGGAAGAGCGACCAGCGCGCGGGTCGAGCCTGAACCGCGTCGTGGTGAAGGAGCGCAGCTGCGGAGACTGCGCGGAGCGGCGGCGCTCCTTCACCGGTCCTCTCCATGTTCCCCCAAAGAACAACGGTGTTGCGGTCCGGGTGCGCGATCATGGACGCCGTGAGCCGGACGGTCGTGCTGCTCTGCCCGGTACGGGGCTGCCACCGGCCGCTCGCGGCTGATGGGCGCCGCCTGACCTGCCCGCGCGCGCATTCCTTCGACGTGGCCCGGAGCGGCTACGTCAACCTGCTCCAGCCCCAGGACCGGCGGTCGCCGCGGGCCGGCGATCAGCCCGCGGTGCGGCAGGCCCGCAGCCGACTGATTGCCCAGGGCCTGGAGGCGCCGATCACCGAGGCGCTGGCCGGCCTGCTGCGTCTTCAGCCGTCTGACGCGGTGCTCGATGCCGGCAGCGGCGACGGCCACCACCTCGCCGCCATCGCGTCGCGGTTCGGCTGCAAGGGGTACGGTCTCGACATCTCGGTGGCCGCGATCGACGAGGCGGCGAGGCGCTACCCGACCTTGCACTGGATGGTCGCCAACGCCGATCGCTTCCTCCCCTATGCCGACGCCTCGTTCCGAGCGCTGACCTCCATCACCGCTCGGCGGAATCCGGCGGAGTTCCGTCGCGTACTCCGGGCCGACGGTACGCTGCTCCTGGTCGTTCCCGCGCCGGACGATCTGATCGAGGTGCGGGCGCTCGTCCTCGGGGAGGCGGTGGCGCGCGACCGCGTCGCGAAGGCGGTCGAGACCTTCGCGCCCCTCTTCGTCCTCGAGCGCCACGAGCGCATCCGTCACGTGGCGCGCCTGGACCCGGCCGCGGTCGGCGACGTCATGGCCGGCTCCTATCGGGCGGGCCGCGCGAGCCGGCGCGCGCGCCTCGACGCGGTCGGTGCGCTCGACGTCACCCTGAGCCGCGACGCGCTGCTGTTCCGGCCAGCCCGGCGGAAGCCGGCGCGCGCGGGTTCCGATTGACAGAGCCCGATCGACACCCGAGGATGACCTGCCGAAGGAGGCCGCCATGAATCGAAGCGACGACGTCTGGGTGTGGATCGTCACCGGAGCGCTCGGTTCCATGGCGCTCGGCATCGTTCTCATCCCCCTGCGGACGGTGGTGGCCGCGTCCAATCTGGCCTTCGTGTTCGTGGCCTTCACGATCATCGTGGCCGAGCTGGGTGGGCGGGGGCCCGCGCTCGTCACCGCGGTGGTCTCGGCGATGAGCCTCAACTTCTTCCTCACCGAGCCCTTTCTGACGCTGGCCATCACCAAGCCGGACGACGTCGTCGCATTCTTCGCGATGGCCGGCTGCGGGCTGATCGCGGCCGCGTTCGGCCGGCGGCGCGAGCGCTTCTCGGAGGCTGCGGGCCGCGCCGACCGGGAGCTGGCCATCCTGAGCGGTTTCGTGGAGCGCGCGCGGAGCGGGCGGGCCCTCGACGGCCTGCTCCAGGATCTGCAATCCAACTTCGCGCTGGGCGGTCTCGTCCTGCGCGACGCCGGCGGCCGGGTGCTGGGCGCGGCGCCCGACGATGCCCGTTCGCGCCCGGCGCCCCGGATCGCCCTCACCCCCGACACGCTCTTCGCGCCGGGCGACGACACGGTGCGCTTCGGCGCCAAGGGCCTCCGGCTGCCGGACGGCGGCGGCCGTCTCACGCTTCAAACGGGACGCGGTCCGATCTCGCTCGACCTGTGGGAGGGCGACGACGCGGGGTTCGGGCCCGACGAGAGCCGTACCCTGGCGATCGCGGCCTCGATTCTCGGCCTCGGGATGAGGTAAGGGCCGGACTTTCGTGGTAGCGTGGGTTTATAGCTATGCGGCTCGCGTCAATACGAGTCTATTCGGGTATCGGCCCGATCCTCGGATTGCTCCTCGTGATCCTGGGGGCGGCGGCCCCGGCGGGCGCGGTCACCGAGTCCGAGCGGCTGTGGACGGTCGGCGACCGGGCGTTCCAGGACGGGCTCTATCCGTTGTCTCGCCGCGTGCTCGAGCGGCTGGTGGAGCGCTATCCGAGCGACACGCGGGTCCCCGAGGCCACACTCCTGCTGGGCAAGGTGCGCCTCTCACAGGGGCAGCCCGAGGCGGCGCTCCAGGCGTTCCGGCAGGCGCAGACGTTCTCGCCTCCGCCCGGCCGGCCGGACGAGGCGCGCTTCTGGGAGGGCGAGACGCTCTTCCGGATGAAGCGCTATCCGGAGGCGCGGGCGATCTACGATCGGATCCTCACGGATAACCCGGCTTCGCCCAGCACGCCCGACGCGGTCTACGGGCTCGCGTGGGTCAATCTGGAGCTGAAGCGGCGCGACCAGGCGGTCACCGAGTTCCGGCGCCTGCTCTCCAACTATCCGGAGAGCGCCAACGTGCCGTCGGCGACCTTCTATCTTGCCCGCACGCTGCTGGAGCTGAAGAAGCCCGACGAGTCGGTCGGCCTGCTCCGGAGCTTCGTGGCCAAGTACGCCGACAACCGGCTCCTGCCCGAAGCGCGCTACACGCTGGGCCAGGCGCTGCTCGCGGGCGGGCAAACCGACGAGGGCGTGGCCGAGCTGCGCGCCTTCACCAAGGCGTACCCGAGCAACGACCTCGCGCCCACCGCGCGGCGCAACGTGGTGGACACCCTCGTGCGCCAGGGCAAGAAGGGCGACCTGGCCGACGAGTACAAGGCGCTGGTCACGCAGTCGCCCGCGACCGCGGAGGGGCTCTACGACGCGGGCGTGCTCGCCGGCAAGCTCGGGCGGCCCAAGGACGCCGACTCGGCGTGGGCGCGGCTGCGCCGGGAGTTCCCGGATCATCCGCTCAGCGGGCGCGTCTCGCTCGAGATGGCCCAGGCCGCCTTCGCCCGCAACAGCTTCAAGGACGCGTCCACGCTCGCGCGGGCGGCCTCGCGTAGCCCGGAGGACGCGATCCGGGGCGAGGCGTTCGTGCTGCTGGGCGAGAGCGAGCTGAAGCAGCGACGGCACGCCGCGGCGATCACCGCGTTCAAGGCCGCCTCCGACAGCGCGGCCATCGAGCCGGCCATGCGCTATCGCGCGCTGGCCGGCACCGGACTCGCCTACGAGGAGCAGCGCCAGTGGCCTGAGGCCGCGAAGTACTACGACGAGGTGGCGGCCAAGAGCCCGGACAAGACGCTGGCCGCGTGGGCGAAGGAGCGGCTCGCCGCGGTCAACGCCAGCCAGCAGCCAGGCGCCGATCCGCCCGCACCCAAGACCCCCGCCAAGCCCGCCCCGGGGAAGAGCCCCAAGGGCGGCTCGAAGGGCACGACCCCGTGAGCCGCCGGCGGGCTCTCGTGGCGGCGGCGGTGCTCGCGCTGCTCTTGCCGGCCTCCGCGCGCGGCGACATCACGCTGATGCTGCCGCCTCCCGATCCGGGCGCGCTCGTGCCGCTGGCCACGCCCGCGCTCGACAAGCCGCCGGTGCCGCTACCCACCGTGCCGCTGCCTGCCTCGCCGCAGGCCCTGCCGGATCCGCCTCCCGCTCCGATGGTCGGCAACCTGGGGGACCGGCCGCTGGCCCCGCTGGCTCCGCCGCGCTTCCTCGCCTGCAATCCGGTGGGGAGCGTCCTCGGCGTGCCGTCCGAGCTGATCGAGTGCGGGCGCGCGCGCTTCCAGCGGGGCGAGCTCGACGAGGCGCGCGAGGCGCTCCAGAAGGCGGCGCAGTTCTCCACCGAGCGCGCGCAGATCCAGGAGGCGCGCTACTGGCTTGGCGAGACGCTCCTGCGCCAGAACAAGACCGCCGAGGTGGAGCGGGTGATGTTGCAGGTGTACCAGGACGACCCGCGCTCCGAGCTGGGCCTCTACGCGGCCCACGAGCTCGGCTGGGTGGCGCTGCAGCTCAACCGGCCCGATCGCGCGCTCGTCTACTTCGACGGGCTGCTCAAGACCGGCGCGCCGCCCGCCCTGATCCCCTACGCGCGGCACGGGCGGGCGCTCGCGCTGTACGGGCTCAAGCGCTATCCGGAGGCGCGCGACACGTGGGCCTCTCTGCTCAACCAGTCCTCGCCCCGCGCGGTCGCGTGGGAAGGCACGTTCTGGCTGGGTGACACCCTGGGCCGGCTCGGCGACTACCCGGGCGCGGCCCAGCGGCTGCAGACCTTCGTCTCCGGCGGGCCGCAGGTGCTGATCGACAGCGGCCTCCTGCGCCTCGGCTGGTGGAGCCGCGCGGCCGGGCAGCCGCTCGAGGCGGTGAAGGACTATCGCGGGCTCCTCTCCGCCTATCCGCAATCGCGCGAGATCGTCTGGGCGCGCGCCGGGCTCGTGCAGGCGCTGCTCGATCTCGACGACTACGCCGCCGCGCGCGACGAGGCCAAGAAGCTCGAGCAGGCCGATCGGACCGGCACGCTGGCCGTGCCCGCGCGTCTCTTGATGAGTCGCTGGGCCACCGAGAAGAACCGGCCCGACCAGGCGCGCGAGATCAACGACGACCTGCTGGCCCGCACGCTGGATCCGGTCACGCGCTCGTACGTGCTGCTGCTCAGCGCGGAGGCGAGCCGGCAGGCCGGCCAGCTTCCCGAAGCGCGCGACCGCTTCGAGGTCGTGCGCGCCTCCCCCGGCTCGCCCGTCTTCGGCGCCTACGCGGCGCTCCGGCTCGCCCAGATGGACTTCGACGCCCGCGAGTTCGCCCAGGCCCGCGACGGGGCGCGCAAGCTCCAGGCCGATGGGGCGGCGCCCGCCGAGATCCGCGCGGCGGCGCTGGTGCTGGGCGGCGAGGCGGCCTACTGGGCGCGCGACTACGGGCAGGCCGCCCTCGCGTACGGCAGCTTCCTGACGAGCTATCCGACCGCGCCGCAGGTGCCGGTGGCCACCATGGCGCTCGGCTGGGCCGAGCTGCGCTCCGGCAAGACCGAGGCGGCGCGTCAGCGCTGGACGGGCCTCGCCCAGCGGTTACAGACCGACGCACGCGCACCGGAGGCGCTGGTGCTCGCCGCCGAGCTGGCCGGCCGCGCGGGCGATGTCGCGGGCGCCCAGGGCCTGCTCGATCAAGTGGTGGATCGCTATCCCAACAGCGAGTACTCCGAGATCGCGGTGCTCAACCGCGCGATCCTGTCGGTGCGCGGCGGCCGTGCCGCCGACGCCCTGCCGGAGCTGACGCGGCTCGTGTCCCGTGGCGCGCTGTCGCCCTACGTGGGCCGCGCGCGCGCCACGCGCGGCGCGGCGCTCCTCGCCGCGGGTCGGCCCGCCGAGGCCGAGTCGGACTTCCAGGCCGCCCTCGGGCTCGGCGAGACCGGCCTCGCGCACCTGGGGCTCGGCAGCGCGGCCTTCGCGCGGCAGCAGTGGGACCCCGCGACGCGCGAATTTGCGGAGGCGCGCGACACCGGGCCGGGCCCGGTGGTGGCCGCGGCCAGCTACGGGCTCGCCGCGGCGCTGTTCAATCAGCGCAAGGCCGCCGAGTTCAAGCAGCTCGCCACCCCGCTCGTCGCGGGGCCGCCGGATCCGATCGCGACGCCGCGCCTGCTCCACGGCCTGGCCGCGGTCGCCGCCGAGGAGAAGCGCTGGAGCGACGCCCGCGCGCTGACTCTCAGGCTCGTCGATCAGTACCCGAAGTACGACGGGGACCAGGCCGCACTCGCCGGCCTCGCCGCCGCGGCGGGGCAGGGCCAGGAGTGGACGCTCTCGCGTGACATGTACACCAAGCTCAACGAGCGCTTCCCGGGGAGCACGACGAGCGGCGGCAGCCAGCAGGTCGAGTACGCCGAGGCGCTGCTGCGCACCGGCGCCGCCGCCGACGCGCGGCGCGCGCTGGAGCCCGCCGCGGGCGGAGCCACCGCTCAGCCCGGCTCTCCACGCGCCGCGATGCTGCTCGCGGAAGCGCAGGAGGCCACCGGCGATCGCGCCGCCGCGCTCGACACCTATCAGCGTGTCGCCGCGGCCGGCACTGCGAAGGAGAAGGCGCTCGGCCTGCTCGGCCAGGGACGGCTGCTGGTGGCCGAGGGCAAATGGGACGAAGGCCGTGGTCGGCTGGAGCAGGCGCTCGACGCCGGGGAGGGCGCGGTCGCCTCCGAGGCCGCCTTCCGGCTGGCCGAGGGGCTACGCGCGACCGGCAAGCCGCAGGATGCGGCGGAGATGTACATGACCGCCGCGTATCTGACCGGCGACTCGCCGTGGACGCGCCGCGCGCTGGTGGGCGCGGGCCAGGCGTTTGCCGCGCTCAAGCAGAACGACGCCGCGGTCATCGTGTACCGGAAGGTGCTCGCGATGAACGGCGTGGAGCCCGAGCTGGTCGACGCCGCGCGCAAGGGCCTGCGGGCCCTCGGCGTCTCGTCCTAGCGCTCGCCCCTCAGGGCGAGGTGGCCGGCGGTAGCGCCGTCACCGCCGCGTCCAGATCGGCGCTGTCTCCCGCGAAGCGATCCCGCCACTCGTAGCGCACACGGTTGCCCGGTCCCAGCACGAAGGCGCCGCCCTGCTGCGCGACGTCGCCCTGCCGGGGCCCTTGACGGAAGCCCTGCGCGAGGGCCTGCACGCCCTTGAGCATCGCCCGCGGATCGAACGTCTCGGCCCATCCGTGAGCGAGGCCCGCGGTCCTGAAGGTACGCAGCGACGGATCCACGAAGACCGCGCCGGCGAAGCCGGTAGCCTGGCGAAAGGACGCGATGTGCTCCGGCTTCGCGGGGCCCACCACGACGAGCGTGCCGCCGCGCCGCGCGATCTCGGGCAGACGCGCGGCCAGTCCAGCAACCTGCTGGCGGCAGAACATTCAGCCGAAGTGGCGGACGAACGCGAGCACCACGGGCCGCGTGGCCCAGAAGTCCCCGAGGCGGACCGCCTGGCTCTTCTCGTCGAGCACGGTGAGCTGGGCCAGCGCGGCGGCCAGGAGATCGTCCATCCCCGCATTGTAACCGGGCTCTATTCTCACTAGAATGGCCGCGCGTGAAGGCGACATGACCATGCGGGGCTACGGCGGGCGGATTCTCTTCGTGGACGCGGGCAGCGGGCGGAGCCGCGTCGAGCCGGTCTCCGCCGACATGGCGCGGAGCCTCCTCGGCGGCAACGGATTCGCGGCGCGCCTGCTGCTCGATCACGTGCCCGCGGGGGTGGACGCCTACGACGAGGCCAACGCGGTGGTCTTCGCGGTGGGCCCGATCACCGACACCACCGTGCCCGGCAACAGCCGCGCCTGCGTGGCCGCCAAGTCCCCGCTCACCGGCCTCTTCTTCGACTCCACCTTCGGCGGCCGCTTCCCGGCCACCATGAAGCGCACCGGCTTCGACGCCATCGTGATCACCGGCCGCGCTGCCGAGCCGGTCTACGTGAAGGTCACGGAGGCGGGGGCGGAGATCAAGCCCGCCCGCGGCCTCTGGGGCCAGACCACGCGCGACACCGTGCAGGCCATCCATGAGGTAGAGGGCGGTGATTCGGACGTGATGGCCATCGGTCCGGGCGGCGAGAACCTGGTCCGGTTCGCCGCGATGGGCACCTACTGGAAGAATCGCGAGGCCTTCGCGGGGCGCGGTGGCATCGCGGCGGTGCTGGGGAGCAAGCGGGTCAAGGCGCTGGTGGTGGCGGGCGCGCGCAAGACCGAGCTGGCCGACCCGGCCCAGCTCAAGGCCCTGCTCGAGCAGCAGCGCGAGCCGCTCAAGACCGGGACGAAGGCGCTCTCCACCTACGGCACGCCGTTCCTCGTCAAGCCGATCAACACGCTGGGGGCGCTCGGTTCCTACAACCTGCGCCAGGAGGTCTTCGCGGACGCGGCCGCCATCTCCGGCGAGGAGATGCACGCGCACTTCCACGACCGGGATACCACCTGCCTCAAGTGCCCGGTGGCCTGTGGCAAGCAATACGAAATCCGCGAGGGCGAGCTGGCGGGTCTCAAGGCCAAGATGCCAGAGTACGAGACCATCTTCGCCTTCGGCTCCATGCTCGGCAACGGCCACGCGGCTTCGCTCGCGCGGGCCAACGATCTCTGCGACCTGCTCGGGCTGGACACCATCAGCATGGGAGTGACGCTCGCCTTCGTCTGCGAGGCGCTCGAGCGCGGCTGGCTCACCGAGGGCGACCTGGGCCTGCCCTTCGGCTGGGGCGACTGGCGCGGCATGCTGCGTCTCATCGAGATGACCGCGGCGCGCGAGGGCTTCGGCGACCGGCTCGCCGAGGGCGGCTGGCGCCTCGCCGAGTCCGTGCACGCCGAGGGCACGCGCCTGGTCTACGCGGTCAAGCGGCTCGAGCTGCCCGCCCACTCGGCTCGGGCGCTCAAGGGCATGTCGATCGGCTACGCCACCGCGACCCGCGGCGGCAGCCATCACGACACGCGGCCCACGCCGCAGTACGCGCAGAACTTCGATCGGCGCAGCCCCGACGGTAAGCCCGAGTTCGCGGTGCGCAGCCAGCACTTCACCGCGGTGGACGACTCGCTCGTGCTCTGCCGCTTCACCTCCGAGCGCGGCTTCGGCCTCTACGTCGAGGAGCCGTATGCGCGGATGGTCTCGGCGGTCACCGGCTGGGACATGACGGTGGAGGAGCTGGAGCGGGTGGGGGAGCGCGTGATCAACCTGGAGCGGCTCTTCAACGTGCGCGAGGGCGTGCGCCGACGGGACGACGCGTTGCCCTGGCGCGTGATGCACGAGCCCATCCCGGACGGCCCCTCGGCCGGCGCGTACTGTCCACCCGACGAGCTCGGCCTGATGCTCGATCGCTACTACGCGCTGCGCGGCTGGGACGGAGACGGCGTACCGACCCCCGGCCGCCTGGCCGCGCTCGGCCTCTAGCCCTCACGCGAGGTCATCCATGCCGGTTGCCCGATTCGAGATCACGCTGCGGCGCCCCCTGGCCGGCGAGCTGGCCTACGAGGAGCTGAAAGGTCGCCTCCACTTCGCCTTCGATCCGCTCCACGCGGCCAACCGCCGCATCACCGACGTGGAGCTGGCGCCGCGCAACGCCCAAGGGCTCGTCGAGTGGAGCTCGGACGTGTCGATCCTGCTGCCGGTGGATCGCGCGCGGTGCAGCGGGCGGGTGCTGCTCGACGTGGTCAATCGCGGCAACACGGTGGCGGTGCCGAATTTCAACCGCGCCACGCGCCCCGCCTTCGGGCCGGGCTCCGACCCGAATCCGCCGGTGGACGTGGGCGACGGCTTTCTGATGAAGCGCGGGTTCGTGGTGATCTCCTGCGGCTGGCAGGGCGACCTGCCGCGCGTGCCCGGCCTGATCGGCATGCGCACGCCGGAGGCCCGTGACGCGGAAGGCCGTCCGCTCCGCGGGCGCGTGTATACCCAGGTGCAGTCCACCGGTCCGGTGGCCGACTTCCTCCTGTCCGACCGCGGGCACGTGCCCTATCCCGCCGCGGACCTCGAGGAGCAGGACGCGCAGCTCACGGTGCGCGATCAGCCCGACGGACCGTCCACCGTGATCCCGCGTGCGAGCTGGCGCTTCGCCCGCCGCGAGGGCGACCGGGTGGTGCCGGACGCCGGCCACATCCATCTCGACGGCGGCTTCGAGAAGGGCCGGCTCTACCAGATCATCTACACCGCCCAGGGCGCGCCGGTGCAGGGGCTCTCGATGGCGGCCCTGCGGGACGCGGTCGCGTGGCTCAAGTACGGCGACGCCGCGCAGGGCAACCCCGCGCCGGGCCGCCTGCGCTGGGCGTACGCGTACGGGCGCTCCCAGACCGGCCGGCTCCTCCGCACGCTGATCTACGAGGACCTGAACCTCGACGAGCAGGGCCGCGAGGCGCTGGACGGCGTCATCGCCAACGTGGCGGGGGGCATGCGCGGCGAGTTCAACCAGCGGTTCGGGCAGCACTCGAAGGACCGCAACAACATGATGGCGCATCTCTTCCCGTTCACGGATCAGCCGTCGGAGGATCCGGACACCGGCGCCAAGGACGCGCTCCACGCGCGCCTCGACGCGCGCGGCAGCCGGCTGCGCGTCGTCTACACGAACACCTCCGCCGAGTATCACCGCGGCGACGCCTCGCTGATCCACACCGATCCCGACGGCACGCGCGACGCGCCGCACGGCCCGTACACCCGCGTCTACCACTTCGCGGGCACCGAGCACGGCCTCGGCATCTGGCCTCCGACCGACACCCAGCTCGCGCCCGCCGATCCCACCGGGCCGGTGGAGCGCGCCCGGAACCTCCGCGGCGTGGTGGACTACTCGCCGCTGCTTCGAGCGTGCCTCGTGAGCCTGGACCGGTGGGTGGTCGAGGGCATCGAGCCTCCGCCGAGCCGTCACCCGCGCCTGGCCGACGGCACCGCGGTGCCGCCCGAGCGGCTGGCCGCCGCCTTCGCCGGTATTCCCGCCGCGCGCTATCCGCGCCACAACCCGAAGCCGCGGCGGCTCGACTGGACCACGATGCCGCCCGCGCCCGGGCGCGCGTTCGGCTCGCTCGTGTCTGCGGTGGACGGCGACGGCAACGAGACCGGCGGCATCGTCCTGCCCGAGCTGGCGGTGCCGCTCGCCGCCCACACCGGCTGGAACCTGCGGCACGCCGACATCGGGGGCGCCGAGCAGCTCCTGGTCTTCGCGGGCGCGACGATTCCGTTCGCGCGCACGCGCGCCGAGCGTGAGGCGGCCGGCGATCCACGCCCGTCGATCGCGGAGCGCTACGGCTCGCGCGAGGCGTATCTCGACCGCGTCCGTGAGGCGGCCCGCGCGCTGGCCCGGGACGGCTACCTCCTCGAAGACGACGTTCCGCTCTCGGTGTCCGCGGCGGCGCGGCTGTGGGATCACTTCACCCGCTGATCGGAGGCTCCGCATGTACGATCTCCTGCTCAAGGGCGGCACCGTGCTGGACCCCTCCACCCGGCTCGATGGCGCCCAGGACGTCGCGGTGGAGAACGGCACCATCGCCCGCATCGCGCCCCAGATCGCGGAGAGCGAGGCGGCCCGGACGATCGACGTGAAGGGCAAGGTCGTCACGCCCGGCTTGATCGATCTGCACGCGCACGTCTTCGAGGGGTTCAACCGCACCGGGGTGAACCCGGACCTGGGCGGCGTCTACGCGGGCGTCACCACCATCGTGGACGCGGGCAGCGCGGGATCGGCCACCTTCGGCGGCTTCCCCCGGCACATCCTGCCGCACTGCCACACCGAGGTGATCCCGTTCCTCCACATCTGCGCGACCGGGCTCGCCACGCTGCCCGACATCATCGCGGAGTCGAGCGTCAACCTCGACGACACGCTGAAGGTCGTGGACCAGCACCGGGGGCTCATCCGGGGGATCAAGGCCCGCATGGTCTCGCCCGCGCTCGAGATCATGGGCATGGAGATGCCGCGCCTGGCCAAGCGGGCGGCCAAGGAGAGCGGCGTCAAGCTGATGGTGCACATCGGCGACACCGAGAAGCGCTACGATCCGAACGTGATTCATTCACTGTTGCCGTTACTGGAACCCGGCGACATCCTCACCCACTACTTCACCGCCAACCCGGGCGGCGTGCTCGACGGCAACGGCAAGCTGGTGCCGGAGGTGCGCGAGGCCGCCGACCGCGGCGTGTGGTTCGACACCGCGCACGGGCGCATGAACTTCAGCTTCGACGTGGGCCGCCGCGTGATCGAGCAGGGCGTGCTCCCGCACTGCATCAGCACCGATCTCACCGTGCCCGGCCGGGTCATGACCGTGCACAGCATGACCGAGATGATGACCCGCTTCCTCGGCCTCGGCTTCACGCTGCCCCAGGTGGTGACGATGTGCACCGCCAACCCCGCGAAGGCGGCGGGGGTCGAGCAGCGCCTGGGCAGCCTCGTGGTGGGCCGGCAGGCCGACATCTCGGTGCTCGACATCCGGCCCGGCGACTGGATGGTCTACGATGTGCTGGGCGCGGGGCTGCGGGTGGACCGCGCGGTCGTCCCGTTCGTCACCGTGAAGAAGGGCCGCGCGTTCATGCCGGACTGGGGCCCGCGACCCTGGGGCTGGGAGCCGGATCGGGCCCTGCCCGCGGGTGGACCGATCCGCGGCGGCTGCTGCTGAGCGACGAGATGAATTCGCGGGAGAGGAGCGTGGCGTGATGCTCGCGCTGCCCGAGTGGTCGAGTCTCGGATTCTTCGTGCTGGCGGCCCTCGTGCTGCTGCTGACGCCGGGCCCCGCCGTCCTCTATATCGTCACCCGGAGCATCGACCAGGGGCGCCGAGCGGGGCTCGTCTCGGTCCTGGGAGTGCACGTGGGCACGCTGGCCCACATCTTCGCGGCGGCGGCCGGCCTCTCGGCGCTGCTGGCCGCCTCGGCCACCGCGTTCAGCGTGGTGAAGTACCTGGGCGCCGCCTACCTCATCTATATCGGCGTCCGCCGGCTCCTCGACCGGAGCACGAAGAGCCTCGCGGCCCCGGGCGAGCCGAAGCGGCTGCGCCGCGCCTTCCTCGACGGCGTCGTGGTCAACGTCCTGAATCCCAAGACCGGCCTGTTCTTTCTGGCCTTTCTGCCCCAGTTCGTCTCGGTCTCTTGCGGGCACGTCGGCGAGCAGATCGTCAGCCTGGGCGTGGTCTTCGTGCTGCTGGGCGCGGTCACCGACTCGCTCTACGCGCTGACCGCGGGTTCGGCCGCCCAGTGGCTGCGGGGCAAGCCGCGCTTCCTGGCGAGCGAGCGCTGGATCTCCGGCGGCCTCTACATCGGCCTGGGCGTCGCCGCCGCGTTCTCGAGCAATCACCGGAAGTAACGGAGAGGTCTTACGAGCGAATACTCTTTGCTCCGGCCCCCGCGGACGACAGCTGTTCATCGAGCACGGCCGATCGCCGGACCTACGGGTCCCGCGCTGGCAGGAATGCATGAATCCACTGTGGACGCGCCTGGCCGGCTGCAACGTTGATCCGGAAGCTTACGGGGCTGATCATGGGTGACGCTGACACAGCAGCGGTCCGGGAGGGTCAGCAACCTTAAGACCGCGAGCACTCTCGGGCTCACAAGGAACCATGGCATCGACTGGAGGGTTACACTACGAAGGCAGGACGCGTGGACGTGCTGGACCTTCCTGTCAGATGGAGGTGGCCATGAAGAAGATCCTCGGTCTGGCGCTCGTGGCGCTGCTGTCCCTCACTCTCGCCGCCCCGGTTTCTGCCTGGAGGGGGACGGGCGGTGGTTTTCACGGCGGGTTCCGTGGGGGATTCCATCACGACGGCTTCCATCGGTTCGG
>Ga0210384_10004893_pt1 | contig 14811 bp, 14 predicted proteins | sample IncBWH2MmetaG_FD_160574 | JGI IMG/M metagenome (GOLD analysis project Ga0210384, IMG submission 160574) | Forest soil microbial communities from Barre Woods Harvard Forest LTER site, Petersham, Massachusetts, United States - Inc-BW-H-2-M | ecosystem: Environmental > Terrestrial > Soil >...
GGGGAGTTTGCGCCTTGCTACGAATACGGCTTTCGCATGGCCCAGAAACCCGAGTACCAGAATGTTTCCTTCCATGACGCCGAAGCGGAGTTAAAGCACGCCTATCTCGCCGGGCATCCCGGATGCGAGTGGGAGAAAATCTCCCCCGCGGTGCTTTACGGCTGGGAAAAAGCCGGCGGCAAAGTCGGCGGCTACGCGACAATCTAGCCGGCCTAGCCTCCCTTGATGCAACGCAGCTTGATGCAATGCAATCGTATTGCTGATACGCTGTATTACTGACAGGAGGCTTCCCTTTGAGACCCTTTACACTAATTGCATTCGCCTGCTTCAGCGCCGCGGCGTTTGGCGCGGAGCTAGGTTCAGTTCCCGAGATTCCCTTCGACGGCAACGTCAATTTCCTGAAGCTGCCCCCGGATATGTATCTGGGCGAACCTTCCGGCGTGGCCGTCAATTCGAAGAAACATATATTCGTCTTCAACCGCGGCAATTCGACTGGCCCTGCCTACGGCGCCACGGCCGCGCAATTGCTGGAGTTCGGTCCCGACGGCAAGTACATCCGCGAGATCGGCAAGAATCTGTACGCCTGGTCGTTCGCGCACGATGTTCGGGTGGACAAGGACGACAACATCTGGGTCATCGACAAAGGCTCGGACATGATCATCAAGTTCAATCCGGAGGGCCGCGTGACCATGGTGTTCGGCCGCAAGAAGGAAGCGTCCGATGACGGCGCCGAGGCGTGGAAGCGCGTCAATCCGCCGCGCCCGGCCATCAATGGCCAATTCCGCCAGCCCACCGATGTCGCCTGGGACAACGATGGCAACACCTTCATCAGCGACGGATACATCAACTCGCGCGTCGCCAAATACGACAAAAACGGTGATTGGGTGACGTCGTTCGGAACCCCCGGCAACAAGCCAGGCGAGTTCAACACGCCGCACGGCATCGCCAATGACGCCAAGGGGAACATCTACGTGGCCGACCGCGGCAACAAGCGCATCCAGGTGTTCAGCCCGGACGGCAAGTTCGCGCGCGAGATCAAGGTTGACGTGCCTGTTCCCGCCGGCGCTCAGCCTTGGATGGGCGATCCCATCACTCCTCAGACCAACGCGACCATGCAGCCTGGCGCGCCTTGGACGGTATGCATTACGCCGGGACCAACCCAGTATCTGTACACATCCGATTCCTACCCAGGCCGGATTTATAAGCTGACGCTCGACGGCCAACTCCTCGGCGTGCTCGGCCGGGCCGGCCGCCAGCCCAAGCAGTTCGGATGGATTCACGAGATCGCGTGCCCCTCGGAGAACGAGCTATACGTCGCCGAGATTCTGAACTGGCGCGTCCAGAAACTGACGCTGCATCCCGCGAAATAGCCGCGATTATTTCCGCCGCTGCGTTGGGCGTTGCCTAGAAATGGGCACTATCAAGGGAACGGGTTCACGACTCGCACCCGTCCATAACGCTGTCCGTCACTTAGGTCTTCGGAGAAGACGGTGTCGGTTCCTAGCGCTTCGGCAGCCACGAGGATCCGCGTCCCGATCAGAAATCTTGAATCGCTCCGATTGCTCGATCGCGATCCGCACTAACTGATGGTCAATGGCCTGACAAGGAGAGGCAGCCCACTGCTCAATTTCAATCCGAGGCTTGCACTGCGGAGAGCGGGCGTGACGCCTTCCCGTACCACCGTCACAAAGAACTCCTGTAAAACTTGGGCCGAAGTACCAAAGTCCTCTGATTCAATCAGCTCAAGAACGCTTCCTTTTGGGTTCGTCTCTGCGCGTCCCTATCGCGACGTAGACGAGGATGTTGGTATCGAAAAACACCTAGCCGTCATGTAAATCTTCCCAGGACCACGTTCTCTTGCCGAGCCGTCCCTGAGATTGCGCGCTCAATTGCCGCGAGCGCGCGCGGGCGCGCTTTGCGCGATCCTGGTGCGACGCGAGATTTGTCAGGTAATCACGGACCAAAGCGTTCACTGTGGAGTTACGTTCGGCGGCATGGCGGCGAACGGTCGCCAGGACATTCTCGTCCACGCTAAGGGTGATATTCTTCATGACCACAGTATATGTGTAAATGTGCAGATTCCCAATGCAGGCGAATCACGAATCGGGGCGGTAGCACTGCAAGGGCTTGCGCCGGGCTTTCTTGACAGTGGTTGTCAATTATGACAACATGGCGGGGGGGAAGGTAACGACGACGGCCAATGACCCGAAAGACACGGCCGGTTTCATGGATCAGGGCGGCACTGAAGCAATTCGAGGCGTTCCCCGAAGGGGCGAAGTCGATCTGTCTTGCGGCCCTGACCATTGCAGCGGAGGGCGGCAAGGCCGACGTTGCAAAGCCGATGCGCGGCCTGGGCTCGGGTGTGTTTGAGATCGCGTTACCGTTCCGGGGCGATGCGTTCCGTGTGATCTACGCGGTACAGCTCGCGGAGGAAATCTGGGTGGTCCATGCGTTCCAGAAGAAGTCTACACAGGGCATCAAGACGCCGTCACGCGAAATCGACCTGATGAAGGACCATTTGAAGAGACTGAAGGAGATGTCACGATGAAAACCGAAAAGCTGGAAGTGGTGCGGGGAAGCGGCAATGTGTTCCGCGACCTCGGGCACAAGCACGCGGATGTGGAGGAGTTCAAGGCCATCCTGGCCGCCGAAATTATTAAGGCGCTCGACCGGGACCATCTGACCGTGCGCGCGGCGCATGGGCGGACCGGCATTGCGGCGGCCGACTTCTCGCGCATCCGCAATGCGGACCTCGGGCGGTTTACCGTTGATCGTCTCATGTCGATCATCAACCGGCTCGGCTCGCGCGTCGAGGTGAGGGTCCGAGTACATCGCACTGAAACAGTCGCGCAAGACGCGCAGCCATGAGGACTAGGGAAGTAGAGCGGATCGGGATTTGAGATCGTTGAAGACACGGACCACGCCGAGACAGTTGCACAGCGGCTTCTTGAATGCGTTCTGACTGGCGGCGCGCATGGACCAACACCGGTTGACGGCAGCCCAAGCGGTCGGATGGATTCACGAGATCGCGTGCCCGCCGGAAAACGAAATCTACGTAACCGAGATTTTGAACTGGCGCGTCCCGAAGCTGACACGGCATCCTGCCAACTAGGCAACAATTATTTTCGCCGCTGGTACGACTTTAGTTGCTCGAGCTGGCCCTTGACCACTCCATTGTCGGGGTCCAGTTCGAGCGCTTTCTCGAGCGTCGCGATCGCGGAGGCGTCATCCAGCTTGCGCGTGTAAGCGAAGGCCAGTGCCGACAACCCGCGCGAAGACTTGGGGTAAAACTCAAGATTCAATTTCAACAGCGCGATGGCGTCGTCAGGCTTGCGTTGCGTCACCTGTTGCGCGACCGTGAGCAGTGTCTCTTCCCCGAAATCGTAACTCTGGCGACCGTAAAACTGATTCCGCAGCTCGCGGTACTGCGCGACCGCCGCCGCGGCGCCGCTCTCGTTCAGCGTTCGCAGGATGATTTCGGTCAACTGCTTGGGGATCGGGACGCCGCGATGGCAGGTCACACACTGAATCCGGGTGGCCTCCGTGGCCGGTTTGCCGGTGATCTCCTGAATTTTCGCGTTGAGATCGCCCGTCATCGCGATCATCTGGCGCGCGATGTCTTTTTTCGGCTCGGGCGCGCCGCTCCCGCGCGCAGCCACGTGACAGTATTGGCAGTTCACTCCCAGGCCCTGCGCGATGGCCTGCATGTCCGGCGCTTGCGCGGCCGCCATTACCGTCGCGAGAACAAAAAGGAGCGCGTCCCTCATACTTGCCGCAAGTATACAACGGCCGAGGTGATATCGTACGGTAAGTGAATTCCGCTGCTAAAGCCTGGCTAGTCGCATTTCTAGTGGTACTCGCCGCCGGAGTAAGTTGGCTTGCTTCGAGGATTCCACCGGATCTGGGTAGGCTCCCTGGAGGTTTTTTTCTCGCGATCGGTGCTATCAACATTCTGTTCCATCGGAGATCTGCTCGGAGGGACTATGCCAGAGTTCGCGCTATGCCGCCATTTGTTTCAAAGTTCTGGGACGTCGGCGGAGAGAGGGGAATGCAGCTTCTTTACCTTGGAATCGGAATCATTTGCGCCGCAGTCGGTTGTGTTCTATTGATCCGGTCCGCGTAAGAACTGGACGGTGTGTCGCGGAATGTTATCGTACGGTAAGTGAGCGAAGCGTCCATTCTCGGTGAACTGCGTGCGATTGTCGGAGACGACGGCCTCATTTCCGCGCCGGAAGACCTCCGCACCTATGAGTGCGACGGCCTCACCAACTTTCGCGTCATGCCTTGGGCCGTCGTGTTGGTGCGGTCCACCGAAGAGGTGCAGGCGGTGGTGCGGATCTGCCATCGCGAGCGCATTCCATTTGTGGCGCGCGGGTCGGGCACGGGGCTGAGCGGCGGCGCGCTCCCCGTGGCCGGCGGCATCGTCATCAGCCTGGCTCGCATGAACCGGATTCTCGAAGTGGATCTGCCCAACGCGCGCATGGTGGTCGAGCCGGGCGTCATCAACATCGATGTCACCGGGCGCGTGTCGCGCTACGATTTCATTTACGCTCCCGACCCCTCCTCGCAAGTGGTGTGCAGCATCGGCGGAAACGTCGCGGAGAATTCCGGCGGCGCTCATTGCCTAAAGTACGGCTTCACGACCACGCATGTGCTCGGTTTGGAGGTGGTGCTGCCCGACGGCGCGCTCGCGCACCTGGGCTCGAAAACGCTGGATGCGCCCGGCTACGATCTGTGCGGCGTATTCGTCGGCTCGGAGGGCACGCTGGGGATCGCCACGAAAATTACGCTACGGATCGTCAAGCGGCCGGAGACGATTCAAACCATGATGGCGGCGTTCGCCACCACCAATGAAGCCGGCGCGGCGGTCAGCGGGATCATCGCGGCGGGGATGCTGGCCGCGGCCATGGAGATGATGGACCGGCTGGCAACGAAGGCGGCCGAGGAAGCGGTGCACGCGAATTATCCCGATTGCGGCGCGGTGCTGCTGGTGGAACTCGATGGACCGGTGGCCGAGGTCGAGGCCCTGATGCCGCGGGTCATCGCGATCTGCCGGGAACACGGAGCGATCGAGACTCGCGTGGCGCAAACTGATGTCGAGCGCGCTCTGCTGTGGAAGGGCCGCAAGGCCTCCATCGCCGCCATGGGCCGGCTGTCGCCCAACTACATCCTGCAAGATGGAGTGATTCCGCGCACGGCGCTGCCGCAGATCTTGAGCGAGATCGACCAACTGAGCGCCGAGAGCGGGCTGCGCGTCGCCAACGTGTTTCACGCGGGAGACGGCAATCTGCATCCGTTGGTCCTATACGACGCGCGCATCGAGGGGCAGGAACACGCGGCCGAAGTGGTGGCGCAGCGCATTCTCGAGCTGTGCATCGAAAAAGGAGGCTCGCTCACGGGCGAGCACGGCATAGGCGCGGAAAAAATTCACATGATGGAGAAAATGTTCAGCGAGCCGGATCTCGACACCATGCAACGCGTCCGTTGCGCGTTCGATCCGCTGCGGCTCTCGAACCCCACCAAGATATTTCCGCGGCCGCGGATGTGCGGCGAGGCGCCGGGCGAGTACAAGCCGCATCCACTTGAGATCGCCGGCGTGGCGGAGCGTTTCTGAGCATGCCTGAGGTGCTCGAGCCCCGCAGTGAACGGGAGGCCGCGGCGATTCTTTGCGACGCCAATCAAGCCGGACGCGCGGTGACGCCTCGCGGCGGCGGGACCAAGATCGGGTGGGGAAATCCGCCGTCACGGGCCGGCATCATACTTTCGACGACTCGGCTCAACCGCGTGATCGAGCATGCCTGGGGGGATTTGACCGTGACCGTCGAGGCAGGCTGCACGATCGGCGAGCTGCAAGGAACGCTGGCGCTGCATGGCCAGCGGCTGGCGGTGGATGTGCTGTGGCCGGAACGGGCCACGGTGGGCGGCGTTCTCTCGACCAATGACAGCGGGGCACTGCGGCTTCGCTATGGAGGTCTGCGCGATCTGATCATCGGCTGCACTCTGGCGCTGGCCGATGGCACGCTGGCGAAGAGCGGCGGGAAAGTGGTGAAGAACGTGGCGGGCTACGATCTATCGAAACTGGCCACCGGCGCGCTCGGAACGCTGGGAGTGATTACGCGGGCGGTGTTCCGGCTGCATCCGCTTCCGCAGAATGCGCTGACGTTGACGATTTCGGCGCGGGATGCCGGGGAGGCGCAGAAGATCATCGACGCAATTCAGAACTCGCAGCTCGCACACGCGGCTTTGCAGGTGCGGTTCAAAAGCGGGGCGGCTCCAGCGGTGGATATTCTGCTCGAAGGCACTGAGGCGGGCATCGCCGCGCAAGAACTTCGAATTCGCGATTTGGCCAGCGCGGCGGCAGTGGTGGAAGGGTCCGTCAGCGTGTGGAGCGCGCGAGAGCAGATGTGGGAGCGACCTGGGACGATCGCGAAATTCAGCATGCTGCCGGCGGAGATTGGCAATATTGCGGGCCAGCTCGGAGACGCGGTCGTGCAGGCCACCGGCATCGGCTGGCTGCGAGGGGAAGCGGACGGAATGCGAGAATTGCGGTTGGCGATTGAGCGAGCGGGCGGCTCGCTGGTCATCATGCGCGATGCTGGGGGGCTCGACGCGTGGGGGACGGCGGGCGACACTCTTCCGCTAATGCGCGCGCTGAAACAGCAGTTCGATCCGCGAGGCGTCTTGAATCCAGGCCGGTTCGTGGGGGGAATTTGATGGCGAGCGCACCCGCTTCGAGCGCATTCGATTTATATCATCCGCCTTCGCCCGATCTGATCAGCCAGTGCGTGCACTGCGGATTCTGTCTGGAGGCTTGCCCGACCTACGTTTTGTGGCGCAATGAAAACGACTCGCCGCGAGGCCGGATCTACCTGATGAAGATGGCGAGCGAAGGCGCCGCCGCGCTCACTCCGCAGTGGATCGAGCATTTCGATACCTGTCTGGGATGCATGTCGTGTATGACCGCGTGTCCGTCGGGCGTCGATTACGGGAAACTGATCGAAGCCACGCGGGCGCAGATCGAACGGCAACACACGCGATCGCTGGGGGAAAGAATTCATCGCTGGCTGATCTTCAACACGCTTCCGAGACCCGACCGGTTACGCGTTATGCGGCCGATTCTCGCGCTCTATCAGAAGTCAGGATTGCGGGCGCTGGTGCGGGCGCTACTCCCGGAGCGCCTGCGCTCCATGGAAGCGCTGCTGCCGAATTTGGGCAAGCGCAGTGAAGTGGCCGCCTTGACACCGGCGCAAGGAGAGAAGCGGGGGCGCGTGGGCCTGGTGCTGGGGTGCGTGCAGCGCGAGTTTCTGTCCGAAGTGAATGCGGCTACGGCGCGAGTTCTCGCCGCGGACGGTTGCGAGGTGGTTGCGCCGGCAACTCAGCCCTGTTGCGGGGCGCTGCTAGTGCACGCGGGCCAGGAACAGCCGGCGGTCGAACTCGCCAAGCGCATGATCGATGAATTCGAGGCGGCCGGAGTGGACGTGATCATCAGCAACGCGGGCGGTTGCGGATCGCACCTGAAAGAATACGGGCATTTGTTGCGCGACGATCCGCAGTACGCCGCGCGCGCGAAGCAGTTTTCGGCCAAGTGCAGGGACGTGGCGGAATTTCTGGCGGACATTGGGCCTCGCGCGGTGCGGCACCCGATGGCGATGCGCGTTGCTTATCAGGACTCTTGTCATCTGCAGCACGCGCAACGGGTGCGCTCGCAGCCAAGGGCGCTGCTCGCGGCCATTCCCGGCCTGAAACTCGAAGAGCTGCCGGAAGGCGCGATCTGCTGCGGATCGGCTGGTATCTACAATCTGGTGGAGCCCGAGACGGCGAATGAACTCGGCGATCGCAAGGCGCAGCACATTACGGCCGCACAGCCGGACGCGGTTGCGACCGGGAATCCGGGGTGCCTGTTGCAGCTCCGGGTGGCACTCGCGCGGCAAGGGCAAAATACGCCGGTGCTGCACACCATTCAAATTGTGGACGCCTCGATCCGGAACGCTGGACTAAGCATGGAATAGTAGTTGCATTAAGGTAGTCATGAACCAGCGTTACCTCTGCTCAGAACTCATCGACCTCACGTTTGCGAACGGCCGGGGTCAATCCGCCAACCTGGAAGAAATCGGGGAAAACAGCGCACTGGTGCTGACCGAAAATCCCGTGCGGCGCGGCGCAAAACTTCAGCTAAATTGCGGCGGACATACGCTGGAAGGGAGCGTAGGCGGCTGCAGATTCGAAAAACTTCTCGGATATTACGTCGAGATTCGCCTCGACCCGGCATCCCGCTGGTCGCCCGAGTGGTTCGCTCCAGAGCACCTTCTGGTGGTCGGCCAAACTGCGGCGACTAGGGCCTTCCCCTTAGCAATGGCCTCAGGTTACTGAGGAAGTTTTTCAGGCAAATTCCGCACGCGCTCGGGAATTTTGACTAAGGCCTTCCGTGTTTGGCGGATGCCTGAGTGTGGGTCTGGAGATAGGCCAGCGTCATGGGCCAGGCCACAGCCGCGGCGGCGGCATTATAACTGGCTCGCTCATCGCAGAAGAAACCGTGGTCGGCGTCGGAGAACTCGACATTGACGTAGGGCTTTTTCTCAGCGCGGAGCGTCTCGATGATGGTTTGCGCACTGGCTGGCGGAATGTGCGAATCGAGGCCGCCCCAGAAGAAGAGCATGGGCGCCTTGAGCTCATTCAACCGGCCCAGCAAGCCGGGATTATACGGGCTGGGTGCGATGCCGCCACCGTAGTAAGAAATCCCGCAGTTAAGCGGCACCGTCATCGCCGCCAGGGTTGAGATACGGCCGCCCACGCAGTAACCTATCGATCCGGTTGCGATTCCGCCGGTATCCTTCTGCAGCCAGTCATAAGCCGCGCGGATGTCGGCGGACAGACCGGCGTCGGTCAACTGCTGCATATGCCCGAAGCCCGGGGCCATATCGGTATAGCCGCTCTCAAACCCCGGACCCGTGCGGTGAAACAGCTCCGGCGCAATCGCGAGATATCCTTCGCGCCCGAAGCGCTCGGTGATGCTCCGGATGTGGGAGTTAATCCCGAAAATTTCCTGGAAGACGATCAGTCCGGCGCGAGCTTTGCCGGCCGGGCGAGCAACGTAAGAGCGCATCGGGGAGCCGTCATCGACGGAGAGGTTGACGAATTCAGTTTTGATGTCCATAGTACCGCCGATTATATCATCGACGTGTTCTAATGATCAGCATGTGGGCACGTTTATCCGTGATGGTTTTCGCCGCCGCTGTGGCATACGGCCAGGATCTTCCGCGCGGACAGATCATCGACACGGTGGAATGCAAGAGGGACCCGGCGCAACACTACGCGCTGTACCTTCCGTCCCATTATTCTCCAGCGCGGCAATGGAGCGCGATTTTCGCCTTTGACCCCGGCGCGCGCGGGCGTGCGGGCGTCGAGCGGTTTCAGGCCGCCGCCGAAAAGTACGGCTACATCGTGGCCGGATCGCTCAATTCCCGCAACGGCCCGTGGGAGCCGAGCCTCGAAGCCGCCAAGGCCATGATGGCCGACGTGATGCGGCGGTTTTCGATCGACACCAAGCGGATTTATACGGCCGGGCAATCGGGCGGAGCACGCGTGGCGCTCGGAATCGCGCTCGAATCGAATCAGATCGCGGGCGTTTTTGCGTCCAGCGCGGGATTTCCGGACGAGGTTCAGAAATCCGTTCCTTTCCCGATCTTCGGCAAGACTGCGGTGGACGACTTCAATTATCTGGAGCTGAAGGCTCTGGATCGCGTGGTGACCACTCCGCATCGCGTGGTGGTTACAGAGGGCGGTCACGCGTGGATGTCGAGCGAGACTGCCGTCGAGGCGGTGGGCTGGATGGAAGTCCAAGCCATGAAGTCGGGGCGGCGCGCGCGCGATCCAGAGTTACTGGACCGAATTTTTTCCGAGCGAGTGGCAAAGGTGAACGCCGAGAAGGGCGGGTTGGAGGCGGTGCTGGCGCTTGAATCACTCGCTGCCGATTTTCAGGGATTGAAGGACGTAAGCAAATTCACCCAGCGGGCGGCCGCGCTGAGGAACCAGAAGGAGGTCCAGCGCGAAATCGCTGAGGATCACTTGGCGGAGCAGCGGGAAGCCAAGCAGACCAATGAAATTTATGCGCTGCGCGGCGGGAGCATGGAAAGGCTGAAGGTTCGCGTGATGGAGTTGTCGCGCCAGGCGAAATCGCCAGACGATTCGACGGATCGCCGCATCGCGCGGCGAATCCTGTCGGGGTTCGGAGCCTCTTTCCGAGGCGTCCGCGATCCGCAGCTTCAAGAGATTGTGACCGAAGCGCGCTCCTGGAATACGGCGCGGCCGCCAGATCGGTAGAACCGTCCGCGGCGCTCGCGGCTTTTTTTCATCTCGTTCCTCTCACTGACCAAAAATCGGGAGATCTCCCTACCGGCTGTAACCCTGTCCGACGAGGGGCCAATTTTGGCACGTACGACGTGCGTTATCGATATCGGCGATCGCCACCGTGATAGCATCGCGCCGGGGTAGTCTCGAGAACTCTTCCGGGCTTTAGCGGCACAGGAGGACGGTGGACGCCGTCCCGCACTCTTGATCATAGTGTGGGGCAGGATCGGTGCAGCAAGTGCGGGCGGAAACGCTAACTGGCGAAGGGACAGGAGAAGAGCTTGCAGCCCCGGCGTGACGAACACGCAGGGGGGAGCCAACCCTAACCTCTTGGCCGATGATCACTGGCCGGCGGCCCGCAACCTCCTCCAGAGCCTTGGTCACTCAGGAGTCCACTTCTTGATCGGCTAAACTTAGTCGCTTCCCTCGCAGGTCCCTCTCTGCCGGTGACACCCGCGGGGGTCGCCAATGCATCGGTTAACAACTGCGGAGGACGCGGAGGGCGTTCACCATCCAGGTTAACCCGTCGATTCCCAGGTGCTACGATGATCGACGAAAGGAGATTTGGGATGAGACTGATTCATCTATGGGGAGCCGTGGCGCTGGCGTTCGCGATCGCATCCACCGGCTCGCTAGTCGCGCAGAACACGTCCATTCAACGCACGGTCGTGCAGACGGCGGATCTTTCGGTTCCCGGCCGCGAGGCAGTGATCGCCCGGGTTGTCATTGGGCCCTTTGGCAAGGCCGGCCGCCACACACATCCCGGGGATGAGATCAGTTACGTCCTCGAAGGCGAAGGAGAGATCCTGATTGACGGCCAACCGCCGCGTAAGGTCAAGGCAGGCGAAGGATTCGTGATTCCGGGCGGCTCCACGCACGACGCGCTCAATACTGGCGCGGCAAACTTCCGCCTGGTGGGCGTATACGTCGTCGAAAAGGGCAAGCCCCTGGCAACCCCCGCTCCCTGACACCTGGCAGCCCGACTAGTACTACCATAAGCTCAGTTCTAGAATGTCGGCAATCGGTAAAAAGGCTTATGTGGTTGAATAAGGTTTCCTGAAATCCATTTTGTTTGCAGCACAAATAGAGGGCAGGTCGTCCCGGTGGTCCCCTCGCTACTCGCACGCGACGGTGGCTCACACGGAGTGAGTGCACATTCTGCTCGACCGCGGCTAGCCGCATCAATCTTCCGCTGGTCCTCGACGAAAGCTTAAGGATGCTGGTTCGCCGGAAGAGATGTGCTATGAGGCTAACCGGAGCAGAACGATGAAGATGAAAAAATAGATTCTGGCAATTTCTAGCCGCAGCAAAAGCTACCATTCCACGCTGGCGCGTTAAATGTCGGTCAATGGATATGCACAGCAAGAGACATACCAAATCGCCGGTCAAATTGGCACTGCGTTTGCATCCATCATGCTGAGGCGAGCTAGCCATGAACATGCACAGAAATCTGCTGAGTTTGGGCGTGGCGCTTATTCCCTTGAGTCTCCTTACCACGGGCGAGAAAAATAGCAGTAGTGCAGAGGCGAAGAGCGACGAAATTACCACCCGCGAAGTTTCCGTTCTGTGGGAGCGTCCCGTGGATATTTCATCTCAGAACGTTTTCTACGGACCAGGTGGCGCAGAACATGAGCCCGGAGGCGTCTTCACGTTTCTGGAAGAGGATCTCGAAGGCACCAATCCCAAAATCGTTGTGCGCGACCAAAGTGGCGTGAAATGGACAGTCAAACTCGGCGCGGAAGCGCGCCCCGAAACGGCCGCCACACGGCTAGTCTGGGCCGTCGGGTACTTCGCGAATGAAGACTATTTTCTCCCGAACTTAAGAGTCCAAAATATGCCGCTTCGTCTGAAACGCGGTCAAAACCTGATCGCGCCCGATGGCTCGCTCCCTAGCGTGCGATTGAAGAGGCATTTGGAGCACGAAAAAAAACGGGGACACTGGAGTTGGCAAGAAAACCAGTTTGCCGGTACGCGAGAACTCAACGGGCTAAGAGTATTGATGGCGCTGATCAACAACTGGGATTTGACCGACGAAAACACCGCGATCTACGGGCGAACCGATAAACCAGACTCTGAGCGCATCTACATGGTCAGCGATTTGGGATCGACCTTCGGAACGGGCAACCTCACGTGGCCCCTCGGAAGAGCCAGAGGGAATCTTCACACGTACAGTCATTCCAAATTCATCACGCGGATTACGCCGGACTACGTGGATCTTCACACACCCGCACCGGCAGCATTATATTTTCTGGCTACCCCGCATGAGTATTTCAGTAAGCTTCGGTTGTGCTGGATCGGCAAACACGTCCCGCGCACTGACGCCCGATGGGTGGGAGAGTTGCTGGCACTTCTAACCCCGGAGCAGGTTCGCGATGCCTTCCGCGCCGCAGGATATTCTCCACCAGAGGTGGAAGGATTCGCAACCACGATCCTGGCCCGGATCGCAGAGCTTCAGAAGCTGTAAGCACCAGCTTGGACTATTTGCCGACGTCGAGCAATTCCACGTCGAAGATAAGTGTCGCATTAGGCGGGATCACACCGCCGGCTCCACGAGCTCCATAGCCCAGTTCCGGCGGGATTCGCAATTGGCGCTTGCCTCCCACTTTCATTCCGGCTACTCCTTCATCCCAGCCTTTGATCACCTTACCGCCTCCTAGAGGAAACGTAAACGGCTGGCCACGATCAAGGGAGCTGTCGAACTTCTTGCCGTCTGTCAACCACCCGGTGTAATGCACTGACACAGGTTTTCCAGCAACCGCCGTGGCGCCTGGCCCGACCATGATGTCCCAGTATTGAAGGCCGGAAGCGGTTGACGTTGGTTTGCCGGTAACCTTCGTTGGGGATGCGTTGGTTTGGGCGTGTCCAGGTGTCAGTGTGACAATTTCCAAGATCATAAAAAGCGAGAGGAGGTGGGGCTTCATCAAGGGCTCCTTTAGACATCCACAGCTTACCAACTTTACCACGCTATGCTCTTGTCGACCTACCCGCCGTGTCGTTGGTCCTTGCGGCCCCGGAGAATTGGCTTGGCCACCCCAAGCTTGGCCACCCCATTGGCTTGGCCACCCTATGCTTGGCCACCCCTGCTTGGCCACCCCATCGCCATCACCTGCGATAGCGTATATACTTGGTACGAACATGGAGGCCAAGATGCATTTCCGAAATCTCACTTTCGTGGTTGCGGTAGCAGTTGTCCTATCGCTAGTACAAGGTCAAGCCATTGCTCAGTCGGTCGATGCGAAAGCCGCTAAGACCGAGACCAAGACCTGGACGCCGCCTCGAACGAGCGACGGCCAGCCGGATCTTCAAGGAGTCTGGGCTAACAACGTCGTGACACCGCTGGAGCGGCCAAAGGAATTGGCGGGGCGTGCGCTTCTGACGGAACAGGAAATGGCGGCGTTGAAGAAGAAAGCCCAGGAGGTCTTCCGCGCGGACGCGGACGCGGCCTTCGGCGACACCTTTTTCCTGAGCGTGCTAGCGAATGTCCAAGGCACGAAAGAGGGTTTCAAAAGCACCGACGGCGGGACCGGCGACTACAGCACGGTCTGGTTGGTCGAGAGGAATTGGGATAATCGAACCTCTCTGATCACCGACCCGTCCGACGGGAGACTGCCCGCCCTGACCCCGGAGGCGCAAAAGAGACAAGCTGACGCCGCAGGGAAGCGCTTCCAAGCCCCCGCCGGCCCCGAGGACCGGTCCCTGAGCGAGCGCTGCATTACATTCGGCGCGCCACGGCTGGGGGCGGGCTACAACAGCTACTATCGGATTGTGCAGTCACGCGACACGGTGGCCATCATGATGGAAACGATTCACGACGCCCGCGTTATTCCACTCGACGGCCGTCCGCATCTCCCGTCAGCGGTCCAGTCGTGGCTCGGTGATTCGCGCGGCCATTGGGAGGGCAACACGCTGGTCGTCGATACGACCAACTACAAGGCGGGGGCCTTCATGTATGCGAGCGAAAAGCTGCACGTGACTGAGCGCTTCACCCGCACGGGCCCCGAGAGCCTCAAGTACGAAGTCTCGGTGGATGACCCCGCGACCTGGACGAAGCCGTGGACGGTGATGATCCCGTTGAGCCACTCTAAGGATGCAATCTACGAGTACGCCTGCCACGAGGGCAACCTCGGCATGCTGGGTATCCTCAAGGGAGCCCGTGCCGAGGAGCAGGCCGCCGGGGCCCGATAAGGCTTCCATAACGGGACTGATTTCGAGCGAGATCGCCAGGCGCGATTACCGCGCCGTCAGATAGGATACCCAAGCGCGGCCAAACGCACGCTGCTGGACCACCACCTGCTATACTTGCTCGGCGGGAGGCGGCCAGCATGACACGCAAGCATCCGCTGCTTATATCTGGAATCCTTACAGGCGCCCTTTCGTTGGTGCTCGGCCAGGCACAGACGCCCGGGCACAATTCCGTTCGCGGGGTTCTCTACGCAGCGGCCGGCGCCGAACTAACGCAGTACG
>Ga0210384_10004896_pt1 | contig 14800 bp, 12 predicted proteins | sample IncBWH2MmetaG_FD_160574 | JGI IMG/M metagenome (GOLD analysis project Ga0210384, IMG submission 160574) | Forest soil microbial communities from Barre Woods Harvard Forest LTER site, Petersham, Massachusetts, United States - Inc-BW-H-2-M | ecosystem: Environmental > Terrestrial > Soil >...
TGCCATGTCCCTGCGATGCGTGCCACGCGGCGCGCTCCACGGCTTCGGGGAAAAACGCCAGCGCCGCCTGGCCGGCGACACGCTCCGCGACGACGGCTGCCATTTCTAACGAGATTCTCTGCAGGTATCGTTTGTTTCCTTGCCGAACAAACGAAAGGCCACGCGGCGCCAAGCGCAGAGCTTCCGCCGCCCACAACGCCAGGTTCTCAGCCGGAATCGCACGCCGGTAGAGCAGCGCACGAAACATCCGCCGCTCGAGAGAAGGGAGCGGAATAAGCGTGCCATCCAAATCGAACAAGGCCGCCACGCTCGAATGCTTTGGAAGAGAATTCATGCCGCCCCCTGCATCGCACTCTTGGCGGCGGCGCCAGGCTTTGCGACACCACCCGCGGCGAATTTCCATCCTTCCAGCAGCACGGGTAGCGCGCGGACCAGGCAAAACGCCGCGGTGAGCCAGGTCAAGACATGTGCCCCGATGCGAATTGCCGCGAGCGTGTCGGAAGCAAGCTCTCCCAGCAGTGCCACCGGCCCGCGCGTCAACGCCAACTCCAGCCCCAAATAGCAAAAGCACAAGCACTTCATCCCCGCATACAATCCGCGGCTCCACCGCGACGCCACCAGCGCCCGCCCCCACCAGGTGCGCAGCATTCCGCCGGCGCCCCAACCGGCGCAACCGGCCTTCAGAGCCAGGCCGCGCAGGAAATCCGTAGCTGCGCCTCGAGCGAAGAAAAATACCGGGAGCCACAGCGAAACCATTCCGACCACCGCGAAATACGTGAAATAAACGTTCTCGATCATGCGGTCGCCTAAAATATCGAGTTGCGCGCCCACCGGCGTCGCCAAATTTTTCCGCCGTGCCAGGTGCCCATCGAGCGCGTCGAGGGCAATCGTCGCCACCGTCAGCCCCACCGCCGCCAGATTGGCCCACGCGCCGCGCCCAAACAGGGACACCGCCGCAAATCCCACCACCACTCGCAGAGCCGTAATTTTGTTTGGTGTCCAGCGCATAGGGTCGCAGGAGCAAGTGGCAAGCCACGCGCCAAATCCCGGTTCGCCAACTGCTTCCCTGCCAACGACTTACAGCTTAGAATCGCTGGCCCGGCGGCCCACGCGCCAGGCAAACCTTTCATCTGTCCGCAACTTCCCGCCGTATGTCTTTCCAGCGGCCCAAGCGTCTAACCTCGCAGCGGGCCACGCAGCGGGCAAGCAAGCCGCCGGAATTTTTCGCGCTGTATTCGGGTTCTCTCTTAGAGGAAGCTTTTGTGGCACAATGCGGGATTCAGGGGCTTTGCCAATGCATGTCGTCACTTTTCGTTTGGCCGCGCATCATCTGAGAGCCGGACTGACGTGGGCGCAATAAACTGGCGCAACCAGCGCAAAAAAAAGGAAGTAACGAATGAACGGTGATGTCTCACTAGCTGGAGCTTTTCTCGCGGGCCTGGTGTCGTTTCTCTCGCCGTGCGTGCTGCCGCTCGTTCCGGGCTATATCTCGATGCTCTCGGGTGTAGGAATGGAGCAGCTCCGCGAAGGCAAGGTCCCGCGCGCCGGCCTGTTCTCCTCGGCACTCGCTTTTGTCATGGGCCTGTCCGTCGTCTTCATCTCATTTGGAGCGGCGGCCAGTGCGGTCGGCGGTTTCCTCAACCAAAATCGCTCTTATCTAACTCCCGTCGCCGGCGCACTGATTCTTCTTTTTGGTCTTCATCTGCTAGGGGTGCTCACAAAACTCAGTCTTCGCGTGGGCGTCATACTCGGAGCGCTGCTCGTCCTGCTGGGCATCGTTTCGCTTGTGCGGCAGGCTCCGCTGTTTGCCGGATTCGGCGCTCTGCAGTTCTTCTCCCTCTCGGTCATCGGTTTCTTCGGTCCAGCGCTCACGCGCTGGCTCAATCGCGACGTCCGCCTCAATAGTTCGGTCAAGCAGCCCGGCATCTGGAGCGGTTTTATGCTCGGCTTCGCCTTCGCTTTCGGGTGGACGCCGTGCATCGGGCCCATCCTTACCACCGTGCTGAGCTTCGCTGCCGCGAGCGGCACTGTAGGCCGCGGCGTATTCCTCCTGGCTGTTTATTCTGCCGGTCTGGCGATTCCATTTCTTCTGACTGCACTTGGCATCGGCCAGTTCATGGCGTTCTACAAGAATTTCCGCAAATATCTGCACGCCGTCGAACTCTTCAGCGGCGCTCTTTTGCTGTTCATCGGCGCACTCGTCTTCGCCAACAAATTGACTTGGCTCACCGGCAAACTCGGCTTCCTGCAATCCATCACCGCGCGGCTCGAGCACGCGCTCACCACCGGAATCGGCGCAATCATCGTGTGGCTTTTCCTCGGGCTGCTGGTGCTCGGCAGCGTCGCATTCGCTCTCTTGAAGTCCTCCTTCCAGGGCAAGAAAATAGTTCTGGTCGGCGCTAGCGTCGTTTTGCTCATCGGCGCGACCTACTATGCCGACAAGGCCACCCGCACGCGCGCCCAGGTAGCCATGGCCGCAGCGCAAGAGCCGGGCAAATCTATCGGCATTCCCGCTCCTGACTTCACCCTAAAAGATCTCAGCGGCAAAAACGTCTCCCTCGCCGACTACCAAGGCAAAGTCGTCCTCGTGAATTTCTGGGCTACCTGGTGCACCCCGTGCCTCGGCGAAATCCCCGACCTCATCCAGATGCAGCAAAAATACGGCCCCAAGGGTTTCGTGGTTCTCGGCCTGGCCATGGACGAAGAAGGCAAATCCGTAGTTGCCCCGTGGGTAGAAAAGCAGCGCTTCGACGTCTCCGGCCAGCAACTTCCGATGAACTACCCGATCTTGCTTGCCAACGACGCCACCGCCAGTAAATTCGGCGGCCTAATCGGCTACCCCACCAGCGTGCTAATCACCCGCGACGGCAAACAACTCAAACGCGTTACCGGTCCGCTCTCCCCCGAAGAATTCTCCAAGGCCATCGAATCGCAACTCTAAGCCGCCTCCGCCTGTGTAGTGGCCGATCTTGCGATCGGCCACCGCGCGTTGCCCCACACGCCGCGATTGCGTGTGGGAACTTTGCCAACAAATGGCCGCACCACAGTTAGCGTTGGACTAAAAAACTAACTTCAGCGCAACCTGCGAAATTCGCGGCGCTGCGGCCTTGACGACCTTGCCGAACGTCGCGTCACTGATATTTCCATCGACGGCGGAAGCGCTATCAAACTGCGCGTGATTGAAGGTGTTGAAGGTCTCGAAGCGGAATTCCAGCGAGCTAGATTCGGTGAGTCGGGTGACCTTGTGCAAAGCCACATCATAGTTGTCGATCCCCGGCCCATAGAAGAACCGCCGCGAGGACGTCCCAAAGGTGCCCAGCGCGTTCGGACTGAACAGCGCGGTATTGAAAGCCAGCGGGTTGTTGCGCGGGTTGTGGTTGACGTTCAACGAACCCAGGCTGGGATGGTAGTTCGGGAGATCGATGCTCACGCTGTTGACGCCGTTGTTCTGCACCTGCACCAGGGCGTTATCTCCAAAGCTTTGCAAGGTGACCGGCAATCCCGTCGAAAAGCGCGAGACTCCGGAAATAGCCCATCCTTGCGTCAGGCGGTTGGAGGCACGGAACAACTTTTCGACCGGCGGCTCGTAGTTGTAGCTGATGACGAAGTTGTGTTTCAGGTCGAAAGCAGAAATCGCGTATTCCCGCCGGAAATCAAAAGGATTGACCTGCTCCTGAATGCTGGAAGCCCAGTCCATGGTTTTGCCGTAAGTATAGCTGGCCAATAAGGTGAGTGGGCCGGCGGTCCGCTTGAGAGACGTTTGCAAGCTGTTGTAGTTGGCGTTGCCCATGTTCTGGTACACCGCATCCGTGCCGATGGTGTTCGGATACGGGGAGCGCGTTCCGTTGACAATCGTGCCGTTGGCGCGCGTATACACCAGGTTCTCGCCGAAGGGGCCGCAAACCGGGCTTCCGGGCGCGACGTCTTGCGGCTGGCTGAGGCTCAGGCACAGCGCCGGATTCCCCGGGCTAACGCTGTGAACGGCCAGGAGATGGCGGCTGAACGAGCCGGTGTAACCCACGCTCAACAACATGTTCGAGCCGATTTGCCGCTCAATGCTCAAATTCGCCGCCACGGTGTATGGGGTTTTGTTGCCGCGAAACACGCTTCCCGCCCCGCTGATGGGCGTGTAGCGCGACCAATTAATGTTGGTATCGGGATTTGTCGGCGACACCGTGTAGGGCGGAACGTTTACGGGGAACTGCTGAATAAATTTCGTTCCAGTCAGTGCGCCGACAAATGGCGTGGCCATCACCGGAGATTCGGGACTGGTGTAAGTGAGTCCGTACGGGGGATTGCCGGTCGGATACGCGATGGTCAGGCCTTCGACGGCGGTAAAGAAACGGCCCGCGCCGGCACGGATGCTGCTTTTTCCGGGTCCGCCCGTCAATTTGCCCAGGATGCCATCGGTGAAGTTCGGCGAGTACGCAATGCCCAGCCGCGGCGAGAAATTATCCAAGGGCGACAGCCCAATAGCCGGGCGAACACGGGCGCCACCCGGCAGCGGATCCCCCGGCACCAAATAGCCGAGAGGAGCGCCCGGAAATGTCATCGATTGCACGCCTTGCACGAAGGTGGTGATTTGGTTGTGCTTTTCGGCCCAGGGAGTGATGTAGTCCCAGCGAAGGCCATAGTTGATGGTGACGTTGGGGCGGATGCGCCAGCTATCTTGCGCGAACACGCCGCCGTCGGCAGCGCTTTCATAAAAAGCCGGCGAGGACTGCTGCGAGTAAAAGTCTGGAAGTCCCAGCAGGAAATCGGCAAAACCGTTGCCGGTGGACTGATTGCCGCTGCCGAAGAACGAAAATGTTCCGTTGGCAACCAAATCAGGATTTTGCTTGATCTTGTACCAGGTGTATTGAAAGCCGGTTTTGATGGTGTGCTTGCCCAGAACCTTGAAAACGGTGTCGCTGGCCTGGAAAGTGTTGTTGACCTGGGCCACAAAGAAGGGCTCGGTTCCTGTGGTGAACGAGTTGAAGTACAACGTTTCGACGCCGGCGAATTTCGGGGATCCCTGAATGATGCCCAGGCCGCCGGCGGTGATGCCCTGGGCCGCCAGCGTGGTGCCCACGCCGCCTTTGGGGACGCCGAGATTGTTGTTCAAGCGTGTGCCGCTGAAGCGCGCTTCATTGACGAGTGCGGAGCCAAACGTCTTGGTGTTGCTGACGACGAAGAGTTGGTCTATGCCGTCAGAAACGCCGTCGAAGGCGCCGCCGTTCGGATTGGGCACCGTGGCTCCGCCGAACCCGGAAGGATATGGATTGTCCAGATTGTACTTATCGTAGAAATAGTAGCACGAAAAATTTCCTGTTTTGTCGGTGTTCCAATCGATGCGCGCGGCGGCCTTTTCATCGTGAATAGTCTGCGCCTCGCCGGAAGATTCAAAGCTATTCGTCCCGATATTCGGGGACGGAATGTACTGGAGCAGCTTAGTCGCCGGGACCGCGAATGCCGTTCGCGGTATCACTGCATTCGGAAAAACGCAGGTGTTCTGCATGCAACCCGGCGTATAGAAAGCTTCATTCTGCTTGACGGCGTATCCCAGTGCCTGGCTTAGAGTCTGCGCGAGAAACGAGCCGTTGACGGCGCCGGGCAGAGGATTGGGATTGCTTGGCGTGATTAGATCGGAGAAGTTTCCGGCACGGTTCGCCAACGTAGGTACCGCGACGATTCCGGTGTCCTGGCCCTGTTTGGTTCGCTGCCCCTGATAATCGCCGAAGAAGAAGAGCTTATTGCGCTGGATGGGGCCGCCGAGGGTCCCGCCGTATTGATTCTGCTGAAAGGTCGAACGCTTGCTGGAAAAATAATTTTTCGCATCGAGGGCGGTGTTGCGCAGGAACTCGAATGTGGAGCCGTGAAAAGCGTTCCCACCGGACTTGGTCACCACATTGATCAATCCGCCGCTATAGTTGCCGTATTCGGCATCGGCATTGGTGGTCAGGATGCGAAACTCGGCAATGGAATCGAGGTTGGGAATGATTCCCGCTTGCTGGCCGATGCCTTCCTGCACGTTGGCGCCATTCAAGGAAAAACCGTTGGCGTCCTCGCGCTGGCCGTTGATGGAAAACTGCCCGGTGTTGGTCTCGCCTCCGGCAGGAACGGTGCCGAAGCCGCCGCCGGACGTGCTGTTCCCGGCGCCGCTGGTAGTGATGGGCGTTACGCCGACCTGCAGAGCAAAGAGGTCAGTGTAGCTTCGGCCGTTGAGCGGGATCTCGGTTACCTTCTTCGTTCCGAGGACCTGCCCGAGTTGCGTATCCGTCGTTTCCACTTGCGAGGCATCTTCGGTCACCACGATCGACTGGTCCTGCTGTTTCAGTTGCAGGGTGATGTCCACGATCAGCGAACTGTCGATGTCGATCGCCAGACCGCCCTTCCGGTAGTCCTTGAACCCGTCCGAGTGCGCATCGATTTGGTAGTGTCCGACCGGTAAGACGGGGAAAGTGAACACGCCGTCCTGATCCGTATGCGTGGTTTGTTTACTTCCAGTGGCCCCGTTGGTGACCTCTAGCGTAGCTCCGGCTATCACGGAACCCGATGGATCTTTCACTACGCCGGTAATTTTGCCGCCGACTTCCGTCCATCCCGCAGAAGCGGCCAGCAAAACCCCGACCATTATCAGTAGAATTTTCTGGTTCAGATTGCGCATGCTTCTTCTCCTTCCAGATTTCCGTGAATTTCCTTGGTATTCGCCTTCTCGAGCGTCGCGGCTTCCCGGCTGTGGGAATCCGCGATGCTGTCCTGCTCGAGCTGTGCCTCGAAAGCGCTCATGGCGCGATCGATCCAGATCGCTACGAGCGGTGCTGTTCCGTCGGCGCGCGACGGCACCCACACGCGGTACAGCCGCGGACGCTCGAGCAGCCTCTCGCAGTCGTTTGCAAAACGTGTCATGCTGTCCTCCCCCGCGAGACACACCCGTACCGATCGAGCGCGGAGGGGCCTCGCGTAGTTGAAATCACTTGCTTACGGGGTAGGGATCCTTCTAGGTTCGGAAGAGATTCCCACTCGCTCGGGTTGTTTTTTCCACGAGAGCGAGCGGGAGAGAGGCGGGAACCGCCGTGTCTTACTCGCGCTGGTCGTGGCGCTCCAGGATGCGGCTGCTACCCGGAGGTTCTGGTTCTTGAATCAAACCGTCCATGTGGTCTACTTTCTTAAGGCGTGCGATGCCGCCGGAAACCTTGATACCATACCCCTATAGGGTAGTCAACACTAATGTCGCATACTTCCCGCGAAAAACTCGATTTAGTCAGCCGCACCAAAAAAATCATCGGCCAGCTGGAAAGCGCCCTTCGCGGGCTCAACGATGATGAACAATGCGCCGACATCCTGCAGCGCCTCGCCGCCGCCCGTGGCGCCATCAACAGCCTGATGGGCGAACTCCTCGAAGACCACATCCGCAACCACATGCCGCAAAACTCGAAGTCCAGCGCCGAAGCTGCTGACGACGTCATCAACATCGTCAAAACCTACCTCAAATAGCTCTGAGCAAGAGCGGGCCGACCTAGCTTGCTCCTTGATCGACAGCCTGGGCGTCGTAGCGGCGCAAAACGCTGAAAACGCTTGGAACGAGTAGATTGCCTGCCGTATCAAGCAACTGGACTCCGGCAAGGTCAAGACCGTTCCCTGGGAAGAGCCTCGCGCACGCATCTCCGCCAAACTCACTCATGGCAGGTAAGGACGTCCAGTTTCACGAAGCTGCCCCGGTTGACTACGAAGCGGCCTTCGATTGGTATCTCGAACGCAGCGAACGGGTGGCTGCGAGATTTGCCGCCGAACTCGACCGTGCAATTACACTCATTTCCGAAGCACCCAGCGCTGGCCGCCTGGCGTTCACCAAACTCGCCGGTTCCTCCTTCAGCGATTCCCGTTCTACATCGTCTACCGGGATCTTCCCTCAGTCATCCTCGTGCTCGCCCTAGCTCACGGGCATAGGCGGCCGGAGCTACTGGAAACAGCGAGTTTAAGCGCCGGTTGTTTCCCTGCCTGGTTCGAGGCGACTCCTATACCTGCTTCGCTTCCTTTACTTCGTTTATTTCCCTCGTGTACGCTGGATTCATGCTTGACGAACAAGATTTTCAGCGCAAAGCTGACGCCGCCTTCGAGGAGCTCAAGAAGCGGCTGCTCGTGCTCGGGGATGCACATGGTTTCGACGTGGAAGGCGAGAGCGGGAAGCTGGAAGTGGTTTTCGAGGAGCCGGAGGAAGTGAAATTCGTGATTTCGCCGAACACGCCGGTGCGGGAAATCTGGATCTCGGCACTTTCCACGAGCTTCAAGCTGGGCTGGTCCGCATCCAGAAACGCTTTCGTTCTCGAAAAGACCGGCGAAGATCTCTTCGCGGTGATGAGCCGCGTGGTCTCGCAACAGCTCGGAGAGCAGGTTACCGTATGAAGCTCACTCTTATGCCAAAAACGCACCGCAACAGAACTCTCGCACTCCCTGATCTCCGCTGGAACCGCGTGGCGGGCTTCCTCGGCGTGCTGATGCTGGTTCTGATCGCTGCGCAGCGCCTCGCTGCGCAGACGCCTTCCGGCAAGGATGTCGTGGCGCCCAGCGCTTACGTTTCGCTCGATCCTGCCGGGCGCGGCAGCAGCGCGCAAATCGCGGTGGTGATGAAGATTCGCCCCGGCTTTCACGTGAACGCGCGCGAAAAATCCGCCGAATATCTGATCGCCACCGACCTGAAGAGCAACCTGCCGGCCGGCTTCTCGGCAGGTGAGGTGGCCTATCCCAAAGGCCAGCTGGAGAAGTTTGTCTTCTCGAAAACGCCGCTCAACGTCTATCAGGACACGGTAATCTTGAAAATGCCGCTCAAAGTGCTAGCCACTGCTCCGACCGGCGAACAGCACATTCCGCTGAAGCTCCGCTACCAAGCGTGCAGCCAGGAGATTTGCCTTCCTCCGGTAACTCTCGATGTCGATGCTATCGTCAACGTCAACGCTTCTGCATCTGCTTCCAAGCCCGCGCATTCGGAGCTTTTTAGAGCGCAAAAATAGGGCGAGAAAAAAAGGAAGAAAGACCAGGCTCGGAAAAAAGCAGAGACGAGGCAGAGTGATGGCGTTAAAGCGCGGTGGCGATGAGTTCGCCGCCGGCTTCGCGAAGGCGACGCACGACGCGATGCTTGCCCAGCGCGACCATGGTATCGAAAAGGGGCGGCGCGACGGCTTGGCCGACGATGGCGACGCGGGTGGCATTAATCAGCAGGCCGGCTTTGACGCCGCCGGCTTCGGCGACGGCGCGGGTGGCGTGGTCGCAGGCATCGTGATTCCAATCTGCGATTCTATCCAGCGCCTCGGCCAGACTGGCGAGTAGCGCAGGCACTTTGGGATCTTTCCAGAATTTTTCCTTGGCGGCGGGATCGCGGGTGAAGTCGTCGCTGAAAAAGGCCCGCGACCAGGTGGAGAAATCCGGGAGCAGCCGAACGCGCGGGCGCAGCAAGTCGACCGTTTTCGAGAACCAGGCGTGGCCTTCGCCGCTGGCCCACTCTTCCTTCCACAAGCCGTTGCGCTGCAGTTCGGCTTGCACTTCGGGCAGCACCTCCTCGATGGGCAGTTTCTGAAGATGCTGGGTGTTGAACCATTCGAGCTTGGCGCGATCGAAGACGCCGTTGGTGCGGCTGACGCCTTCGAGCGAAAACTTTTCGATTAGTTCTTTGGTGCGCAGGAATTCCTCGTCGCCGCCGGGGGACCAGCCGAGCAGCGCAAGGAAATTGCGAAACGCTTCGGGCAGGAAGCCTTCCTTACGGTAGAGATTGACGTCGGTGGCGCCGTGGCGCTTGGAAAGGCGCGATTTGTCCGCGCCGAGAATGAGCGGGACGTGGGCGAAGACGGGAAGAGTGGCGCCGAGCGCTTTGTACAGCAGGACTTGCTTGGGCGTGTTGGAAATGTGGTCGGCGCCGCGAATCACGTGGGTGATGCGCATGTCGATGTCGTCGACGACGACGCTCATCTGGTAGGTGGGCAGGCCGAATTCGTCGTCAGCTTCATCAGGCCCCTTGCCGGGGCCTTTGCCTGAACGGAGGAGCACGAAGTCTTCGATATCGTCGTTGGAGAATTCGCGGTCGCCGAAGACGGCGTCGAAGAATTTGGTGACGCCGCCCACGGGCACTTTGAAACGAATGGCGGGTTTGACGCCGGGAGTGGAAGGCTTGCCGTCGCGGCAAGAGCAGCGCGCGATGCGGCGCACCTGCGAAGTTTCCGCGCCGTCCTCGGCGTGATCGCCGCCGGCATATTTTTCGGCGGCGCAGTAACACAAGAAAGCGCTGCCGTTGGCGAGAAGTTTTTTGGCGGCTTCGCGGTAGAGTTCGGTGCGCTGCGACTGGTAGAAAGGCCCTTCGTCCCAATCGACCCCGAGCCAGCGAAGGCCTTCGATGATGCCTTCGACGAGCTCGGGCTTGTTGCGCTCGGCGTCGGTATCCTCGATGCGCAGGATCATCACGCCGCCCTTGCCGCGCACGAAGAGCCAATTGAAAAGAGCAGTTCTGGCGCCGCCAACATGGAGATAACCGGTGGGCGAAGGCGCGAAGCGCACGCGTATGCCGGAACTCGATTGCACTGCTGCATCACCGCTAGTCATCTGTGGTTCCTGGTGGGATTTCTCGGGAGTTCCCTGGTGCGATTGTGAAACATTCAGTGTAGCGAATCAGCGGAAACGCGTCCAACGAGCGTGGAGACGAGTAATGTCCTAATTTGATTTCCTCAGCGCCCGGAGGTATCTCTAGGGTCCGGGGCACGGAATCCAAGATCCCACACCTAGAGGCAAGGATGAGCCTGATACCGAAAGAAATCGAAACGTATTATTTACAAAGCAGAGAATCAGAACGGCTATCGAACGAGTGGGGTGAGCTGGAACGGCTTCGGACCCAAGCGATTCTCACCCGGTATCTTCCGTCGGCTCCGGCGGTAATTTTTGATGTAGGTGGCGCGGCTGGAGTTTATGCGCTGCCGCTCGCCAAGCAAGGATACGAGGTCCACCTGATCGATGCGGTGGACCTTCACTTGGAGCAAGCGCGGAGGTATGCGGCCGAACTAGGTGTAGCACTGGCGTCAAGCACCCACGGCGACGCTCGTCATCTGGAAGTTCCGTCTAGCACCGCCGATGCGGTTCTCTTATTAGGGCCGTTGTACCATCTGGTTGAGCACTCGGATCGTCTCCAGGCACTTCGGGAGTCCCGCCGCATCCTAAAACCCCGAGGTCTTCTGTTCGCAGCTTCGATTTGTCGTTTCGCGTCACTGATCGACGGACTATCTCGCGGGTTCTTTCGAGACGCGGAATTTCGCAAAATCGTTGCAGCAGACCTCGCTTGCGGTCAGCACTGCAATCCGACGAACGAACTAGCCTACTTCACGACTGCCTACTTTCATCGTCCTGAGGAATTAGCCGCCGAGGTTCGCGACGCCGGATTCGACCACGTCGAGATACTCTCAGTCGAAGGTCCAGCATGGAGCGCGGCGGTATTCCGTGAGGTTTGGAATGACGCTGTGCAACGACAGAGTCTTATGGACTTTTTGTCATTGATCGAAAGCGAACCATCCGTTCACGGGGCTAGTGCCCACCTCATGGCAGTGGCTCGTCGGCCCAATTAGGACACTACCTGGACACGGGCGGTGGTGTCGTCGGCGCAGGCGGGATTCAATTCAAATGACATCACTACCCATCCGTTACGCATTGCTATTACACGCACTCTTGGTCTATGCTGCGCCCCCGGCGTGATTCTTGGGGCGTAGTTTCTTGCTGCTTGGTGTGTGACTGGAAAGCGAAAGTCCGGGAAAAAACGTACAAACTGAACTCACGCCAGCTCCGTCCGGCGAGGTTCCACGTTGTATCGATAATCCGAAGGCCGGATTGGCGCTTGTTCGACAATCAAAACGGATCGAATGGTATCGGTGAAGGTCGCAGCAAATGATATTTAGTGTGCTGTTACGTTGGACTCCTGCATCGGTGCGTGCCCGGATTCGGCAGGGATGCGGGGAGATTTTCCGGGTGACGGCAGGCATGTTGCTCGTCGCGGGCGCTTCCGCAGGTTTCTTCTGCTCCGCGGGGCTGTTCCGCTCTGCTGTGTGGGCGCAGCAGAGTGAACCGGGCAAGCCGGTTGTGGTGCAGCCGGGTGCGCCGGGGCAGCCGAGCAGGACGCTGCCGGGGTCGACGCGGGCCACGCTGCCGCCGCGGTCGAGGGCGGACGTGGAGTTCGTGCAGGGCATGATCATGCATCATGCGCAAGCGGTGGAGATGACGGCGTTGATTGGATCGCACACGGAGAACAAGGAGTTGGGTACACTCGGAGCGCGAATCAGCAGCTCGCAGTCGGACGAAATCAGGTTTATGAAGCGGTGGCTGGCGGCTCGCGGCGAACGAGTGTCCATGGCGACGCCAGGAATGCCGGGCATGGAAATGTCGCGCGAGGCCATGGCGCTAATGCCCGGTATGCTGACGGCGGAGCAGATGGAAGCGCTGCGGAAGGCGAAGGGCGCGGAGTTCGACCATTTATTTTTGGCCGGGATGATTCAGCACCACGATGGCGCGCTGACCATGGTAAAGGATTTGTTCGACACCGCGGGCGCCGGGCAGGATGCCGAGCTGTTCAACTTCGCGACGGATGTGGACAGCGGGCAACGGGCGGAGATCCGGATTATGCAGACTATGTTGGAGAAAGAATCGATAGAGGAGAAGCGATGAGCCGATTGCCCAGTTTTACCTTTCGAGTGCTGGGGGCCGCGATTGTTTTGTGGTTCGGTGTGGGCCGGACGCAGGCGCAGGAGCCTCCTAAGCCGCCGCCACCACCGGCGCAGCAAGCGGACGCAGATGACGAGGACGACAACGATAATCCGTTTGCTCCGCAGCCAGCGCCGGCGCTACCGGCGGGGATGACCGGCTCGGATGCGAACGATCCGCGAGCCAAGCTGAAGCCGGGATTGTATGACGCGGCTGAAGCGTCGATGGGCATCAAGCACCTGATACTGGTCAAAAAGCCGGACGCGTTCCAACTGGGGGCTTCTGATCCCGACGATCCGAAGGTGCAGAAAATTTTTGGTCAACTCGGGGTGGGCGACACTTCAAAAATCCCGAAGGCGATGCATTTGGTAATCGCACAGCTGGCTTTCTCGAACTCGGACCTGGCTTTTCAGGGCAACCACCTGTTCCAGGGAAATTTCTATGGCGTGAATATCTTCGATATCTCTCATCCGGAGAACGCCACGTTGCTGACTTCGCTGGTGTGCCCGGGCGGGCAGGGTGATGTGTCGGCGTATAAAAACCTGCTGTTCATGTCGGTAGAGATGCCCAATGGAAGGCTGGATTGCGGCGTGGAGGGGTTTCCGCCGGAACCTCCGCCGCCCGCAGAACAACCTAAGAAAAAACGTCCTCCGGCCGCGCAAAAGGAGCGTTTCCGCGGCGTGAGAATCTTCGACATTTCCGATATCAAGAATCCGAAGCAAGTCGCGGCGGTGCAGACCTGCCGCGGATCGCACACGCATACTCTGATACTGGATCCGAACGACAAAGAGAACGTTTATATCTACGTGTCGGGCACATCGTTTGTGCGTCAGACGGAAGAGCTGGCCGGGTGCTCGAATGAAAAACTGGGCAAAGACCCGAATACGTCGCTGTTTCGCATCGATGTAATTAAGGTCCCGGTGGCTGCGCCACAGGATGCGAAAGTAGTGTCCAGCCCGCGGGTATTTATCGATCCGCGGACCGGCGCGCTGAACGGTCTGAACAACGGCGGCACACATGGCAAGGACAAGCCGGCGGACACCAACCAGTGCCACGACATCACCGTGTACTCGGCGATTGGTTTGGCTGCCGGCGCCTGCTCCGGAAACGGAATTCTGCTGGACATCAAGGACCCGGTGCATCCGAAGCGTGTGGATGCGGTGAATGATCCGAACTATTCCTACTGGCACTCGGCTTCGTTTTCAAACGATGGGAGTAAAGTTGTATTTACCGACGAGTGGGGCGGCGGCCTGGGGGCGCGGTGTCGTCCGAATGATCCGAACAAGTGGGGCGCGGATGCGATTTTCAATCTGAAGGACGAAAAGCTGAGCTTCGCGACCTATTACAAGCTGCCGGCGGCGCAGGGCGACACGGAGAACTGCGTGGCGCACAACGGCTCGCTGATTCCAGTTCCTGGTCGGGATATCGAAGTGCAAGCCTGGTATCAAGGCGGCATCTCGATCATGGACTTCACCGACGCGGCGCAACCTTTCGAGATTGCGTACTTCGACCGCGGACCGATTGATCCGAACATTCTGGTGCTGGGTGGGGAATGGTCGGCCTATTGGTACAACGGCTACATTTACGGTTCGGAGATTGCGCGCGGCCTGGACGTGTTTGAACTGATGCCGAGCAAGTTTCTGACGCAGAACGAAATCGACGCGGCGAAGACGGTGCGGGTGGGCGAGTTGAATGTGCAGAACCAACAAAAGATCGAGTGGCCTGCACAGTTGGTGGTGGCCAAGGCGTACGTGGACCAGTTGTCGCGGTCGCAGGCCTTGCCAGCTCAACGAATCGCCGCTCTGCGGAAGGCGATGCAAAGCGCGGAAAGCGCGCACATGAGCCGGAGCGAGCTGGCAAAGTTGCGGAGCATGGCGCCATCGTTGGAAAAGAGCGCCGCCACGGCGAAGAGCCCGGCGGACTCGGCACGGCTCTATGCTGTGGCAGAGATTCTGAAGCATCCGGCAACGGAGTGACTAGTCGTACGGAAGGCCCGATTTTTCACATCGGCCCTTCCGGTTTCCTCGAGTAAGAGGCGACAGCTGCCTTGCTACCGAGGCGGCGAGTTTGGCCTTGCCGAGTTCAGGGACGACGC
>Ga0210384_10004897_pt1 | contig 14800 bp, 12 predicted proteins | sample IncBWH2MmetaG_FD_160574 | JGI IMG/M metagenome (GOLD analysis project Ga0210384, IMG submission 160574) | Forest soil microbial communities from Barre Woods Harvard Forest LTER site, Petersham, Massachusetts, United States - Inc-BW-H-2-M | ecosystem: Environmental > Terrestrial > Soil >...
GTCTTTTTGGCCGGCAAAGTCTTATGGGTTGCCGCGCCGGGAGCCGGGGTTAACGTGGTGGTCTTGATGTAATCGAGCTTCGGGAAGTTCTTGTCCAGATAGGGTTTGCCCTGCTTCTGAATTTCGTCTTGGTCGGGCCCGCTACCACTGGGGGCACCTTCGCCATAGTCGGCGTACAAGCTATCCACGACGTTCATTCCATCTGTGACTTGGCCAAACGGGGCAAACCCCATGCCGTCCAGGCGGGGGTTGTCGGCCAGATTAATGAATAGCTGAGTGGTACGAGTGTTTGGGCCGGCGGTAGCAAAGGTGAGGAAGTACTTTTTATTGCTTTCTGTCACTGGGTCGTCCTTGATAGTGGCCTTTTGCCACACCACGTTCAGGGGAGGGTAAGCGCTGATTCCAAATTGCGCCACGAAACCCTTGAGCACACGGAAAAAACTTTCGTTGTCAAAAAAATGATGCTTGGCAAGACTGTAAAAGCGGTCTGCTCCCAGGGGGGCCCACGCGCGCGTGACAGAAACGGTGAAATCGCCTTTGTTGGTTTCAAATTTCACCTGGTAAGTTTCGGGAGCCTTATCCTTCAATAGCGCAGGATGAAGCAAGGCGCGATCGTAGGACTTTGCCGCGGACGACGCGCCAGTCTTTCCCGGAGCCGGTTTTTGCGCCGTGGAAGCTTTCGGTTTAGCGGGAGCGGTATTGCCAGTTTGCCCGGACGCTGGGATGCCCGCGGAAAGGATACTCACGATGATCAGAATTGCAAATTTTCTCATTTCTCTTCCCTCTTTATTACTTATGCAAAACAGTTTAGTTTTTATTGTTTGCATTCAAATCGCGGCTGACGCGCTCCACTTCGGCCATAACTCGTAAAGTATTCTCGCCCAGAATTTTCTTGACGTCACTCTCGGAATAGCCTTTTTTGAGCAAAGCTTCAGTAATGAGCGGCAACTTGCTGGCGTCTTCCATGCCGTAGGGCATGTTCGCGCCATCGAAATCAGATCCGAGGCCTACATGGTCGGCGCCCGCAACTTTTACGGCATGATCGAGGTGTTCAATGATTTTTTCGTAGCCGACCCTTGGCAACTTTCCCTGCTCGACCGCTTCGCGTGTGAGCTTGTCACCTTCGAGCAGTTGGCAAGCTTCGTTATCGCCACAGCGTTTGGTCACTTCCTGCTCAATGGCAGCGTTGATTTTTGGATCAGCCTTTTCGGCATCGCGAAATTCCTGGCTTAGGAACCCGACGTGATAATTAATCTGCACTACGCCGCCCTTGGCAGCCAGAGCCTTCATCATATCGTCGGTCATGTTACGGGGAGCATCGCAAATCGACCGGCAGGAGGAGTGTGAGGCGATCATGGGGGCTTTGCTGGTGGCCAACGCGTCGCCAAACGTTTTGTCACTCACATGAGAGATGTCCACCATGACGCCGAGGCGATTCATTTCCCGCACAACGTCCTTACCGAAATCGGTCAGGCCATTGTGAACAGCTTTGTCGGTAGAAGAATCGGCCCACTCATCGTTTCCACTGTGCGTAAGCGTCATGTAGCGAACCCCCAGACCGGCGAACTTGCGCAGCACGTCAAGATTGCTGTTGATCATGTGGCCGCCTTCTACACCCATGAGCGCAGCGATCTGACCTTTCTTTTTCGCTTCTCGAATTTGCGCTGCAGTGGTTGCCAGCACCAGGTCACGAGCGTGCTTACCCACTTGTTCGCGCACGGCATCGATCTGCTCTAGAGCCCGCCGGACTGCTTCGGGGCCGGTAACTCTGCTGGGAATCCAAATGGAAAAGAAAATCGCGTTTAGGCCACCTTCCTTCATGCGCGGCATATCGATGCTGCCGGTATTCGCCCTTTCACCGAGATCGAATTTGCCATCCAGAAAGCGCTGCGTAGTGTCGTCGTGGGTGTCCACAACAATAGAAGAAAAATGCAATTTGCGGGCTTTCTCGGAAACAGAGACCGCGGAGAGAGCTAAAGCTGCTACAACCAAAAAAGAGATGGATGCGAAAATCAACACTAGAACGCGCGTCATTTTTTCTCCAAAGTTATAGGTGAAGGCCAGATTGTAAACGGAAATTGGGTTTGGCAAACGGAAAAGTACGCGTGATGCGGCGTTAGAGCACTGGTGCTGTTCAGATGTTACCCAATGAGCCAGCCTAATAGCGATTGTTTCCAAGCTTCGCGATTTATTTCCGCTAGCGATTCCGTCAGCGGGATGCCTTTGGGGCAAGCCACCACGCAATTTTGCGCGTTGGCGCAATCCTCGATGCCACCGTTGCCCATTGCCGCGGCAAGGCGTTCTTTGGCATGCATTTTTCCTGTGGGATGCATGTTGAAGAGACGCACCTGGCTAAAAATCGCGGCGCCCATGAAGGGATTGTGCTCGTTCACTTGAGGACAGACTTCCAGGCAATTGCCGCAGGTGATGCAACGCGAAAGTGGATAGCCCTTTTCCTGAACTTCGGGAGCCACACGCGGGCCTTCGCCGAGTTCGTAGGTGCCGTCGATGGGAATCCATGCTTTGACACGCTTCAAACTTTCAAACATGAACTGGCGATCAACGCATAGATCACGCACCACGGGAAATTTCGACATGGGCTCGATACGAATGGGCTGCTCCAGCTGATCGACTAGCGCGGAGCAGGCCATGCGTGCCTTGCCGTTAATGAGCATGGCGCAGGAACCGCAGACCTCTTCAAGGCAATTCGAATCGTAGGACACGGGCGTGGTTGGCCGACCATCGCTGGTCGCCGGATTCTCGCTGATATCGCGCAGACAAATGATGACGTTCATATATGGACGCCATTGCAGCCGAAATTCTTCCCAGTACGGGGCGTCTTTGGGGGAAGACTGTCGCTTTACTTTGACGAGGACTTCTTTTTTGTCGCTCTTATTCTTATTGGGCATCGCAACCTCTTGCAGCACCAGGAAACTTTTTTGGTCGCTTGCTATTTGGCGGCGTCGTAACGTCTCGGTCGCGGCGGAATCTGGGAAATGTCCACAGGCTCATGGGTCAGCTGGATTTCGCCGTCGCTAAACCTGGCGCGGGTAGTTTTGAGCCAGTTGGCGTCATCGCGTTCGGGAAAATCGGGTTTGTAATGAGCACCGCGCGATTCGTTGCGCTGCAGGGCGCCTAGGGTGATCACGCGAGCGAGAATCAGCATATTTTCCAGCTCGCGCGCGAAATTCAGCGTCTGGTTGGACCATTTGGTACGGTCGCTGAGATTAATTTTATGATAGCGCTCCTGCAAGTCGCGAATTTTGGAGTCCGCCAATTCGAGATTTTTGTTGATGCGCGTAACGGTGACATGCTCGGTCATGATGTCGCCGAGCTCGCGCCATATGGTGATGGGATTTTCCGATCCTTGATTGGAAATTAGCGACTGATTTTTCTCGTCCTGGCGTTTTTTCTCATTTTCAAAAACGGTGGACGACACGGAGTCCGTTCCGGTCTGCAGGTTTGCGGAATATTTCACCGCTGCCGTTCCAGCGAGGCCGCCGCCGAAAATACAAGAGACCAGCGAATTGGCGCCAAGGCGATTTGCTCCGTGATATTGATATTCGCATTCGCCGGCCGCATAAATTCCAGCCACATTGGTGGCCTGATCCTGCCCATTCACCCACATACCGCCCATGGTGTAGTGCATGGCGGGAAAAACCTGCATAGGTTCTAGGCGCGGATCAACGCCCAAAAACTTCTCGTAAATTTCCAGGATGCCTTCGAGTTTGCGATCCAGCGTTTCGCGCGGGATATGCGTCACGTCGAGATATACGGCGGCCTTTCCGTGCAGGCCGAGGCGCTCCTGATAGACGATGCGATGAATGGCGCGCGTGGCGATATCACGGGGCACGAGGTTGCCGTATTTCGGATACCACTGTTCAAGAAAATAAAAACGGTCGGCGTCGGGAATCGTTCGCGGCGCACGCTGATCGTTGGGATTTCTTGGGACCCACACGCGGCCGCCCTCGCCTCGCGCCGATTCGCTCATCAAGCGGAGTTTGTCTTCGCCGGGAATTGCGGTGGGATGGACCTGGATAAATTCACCGTTCGCGTAGTCAACTCCTTGCTGAAAAAGTGCGGATTGCGCGGAGCCGGTGCAGACGACGGAATTGGTGGAGCGGCCAAAAATGGCGCCGATTCCACCGGTGGCAAAAATAACAGCGTCGGCGGAGTGCGTAGTCACTTCCATGGAGCGCAAATCCATGGCGCAGATCCCGCGGCCCACGCCTGATTCATCGATCACCGCGGAGAGAAATGTCGCGCCTTCGTATTTTTTAACTTTGCCTTCGGATTCGTGGCGGCGGACTTGTTCATCGAGCGCGTAAAGCAGCTGTTGTCCGGTGGTGGCGCCGGCAAACGCGGTGCGGTGATACAAAGTGCCGCCGAAACGGCGATAGTCGAGCAGTCCTTCAGGGGTGCGGTTGAACATCACGCCCATGCGATCGAGAAGATCGATGATGCCGGGAGCGGCTTCGCACATGCGCTTTACCAGCGGCTGATTGGCTAGAAAGTCGCCGCCATAAATGGTGTCGTCGAAGTGCTTAGCGGTGCTGTCGCCCTCACCCTTTTGATTTTTTGCCGCGTTGATGCCGCCCTGCGCGCAAACGGAATGCGAGCGCTTCACCGGCACAATAGAAAACAAATCGACCGGGACGCCCGCCTCGGCTACCCGAATGGTGGCCATCAGTCCGGCGAGGCCGCCGCCAACCACGATAATTTTGGGCTGTTTCATTTGATTAGGGCTGATTCATTTAGGCACATACGAAGCGAATGGGTGCCAGTCCAGGCGAAAACTGAGAATTATCAACACTCCGACGACGCTGAATACTACTCCGATCAAAAAGCCCAGCTGGCCAGCAGCACGTTGCGCGCGAGCAGTGGCGGCAAGCCCCCACTTGCAAAGAAAATTCCATATGCCTACGCCCAAATGAAAAGAAGAGGCCAACACTCCGACCACAAAAAATGAGAGATACCAAGGATTTGCCAAATCATTGGCGACCGTTGCGTAGGTGGAACGCCCGTGGGTAATCCAGCGCTCCGTGTAAAGGTGCCAGCCGATATAAACGAAGGCCACGAGGCCGCTCCAACGTTGCAAAGTGTAGAGCCAGTTGCGCACCCACGGATATTGGGAAACGTTCGACTGTCCGCGCAACCAGATGTATACGCCGTAACCGCCGTGATACAGAATGGGCAAGAAAATAAATATCCATTCCACGAAAACTCGATATGGAATGGTCTGCAAATCCTCGGAAGTTTGATTATATTTTTGGGCGCCGACCAAGGCCGCGCTATTAGACCAGAGATGCTCGGCTAGAAAGGCCCCAACAGGAACAACGCCGGTTAAGGAATGAAGCTTGCGAAGAAGGTAACTTGCATCTGTCTCGGTGGCGGTCGCGGACATGCCCTCTCCGCCGCGAAAGTCCCTTGCAAGAAATCGGAAAAGCAAGGACGCTCGAAAATCGCGGCAAATTCAGTATAGGCAGTTGATGAAAACGTTGCAAGTTAGTGCCGTAAAGCGAATACCGTATGTAATTCGAAAGTCTAAGTAATTATTTACACTTTAAGGCCTTGGCTGGCCTGTACAATTTAAGTTGACGGAGGAACGTGCGGGTGTTGTAACACGCGGTGTTGCCCACAACTTCATGAATCCAAGTTTCAGTTTGGTTACCGAGTTGGAACGGCTGGCGAACGCGCTGAGCTCCGATGGAGGAGCAAACAGCAAACTTTCCCTTCAATCCATAGCCGAACGCATCGCAAAATTGTTGGGCGTGAAACCTGACGAAGTAGCGATTATGGGATTGTCAACGCGTTGGAAGCACCTCTACTTTCTGGCACCTGAAGCTCTACATCAAGTCGGATATATCCCCTTATCGAGCAATTCCGCATTAGCGGCGCGCACGGCCAGAGAGAGCCGCCCAGAAATTAACAATAAATTCGCGGCGGTCCGGCACGCCAGTGTTTTTGAAGGCGTGAAAGTCGGAAACGCCAGCGCGGAAGCGATTCAGAAAATTATCAGCGCTCCGATTTTGTCGGATGGAAGAGTCGTCGGGATAATTCAGGTCAGCCGCAAAGGCACTAGTCTCGCCACCGCCGGCCCGGATTTTACGCCGACTGACTTAGGACAGATTTTGGCGCTTTGCAAACCACTGGGGAAACTTTTGCGGCACGTCGCGGAGACGAAAGAGTAGCGCGTGGTTAAATTTTTTTTAGATTAGCTCCCCAATATGCTACGACGGCTGGAATTGCGTTGACACTGCAATACCTTCTTGTTACTTTTCCACAGTGGAAAATTTTTTACGTTAACTTACTCACGGAGGCACGGCCACCCGGTACATGGCGTTTGTCGCTAAAAAGATTTTCCTTACTAAAGGCGTCGGTAAACATCGCGAAAGGCTTTCCAGTTTTGAGCTAGCCTTGCGGAACGCAGGAATTGCGGCGTGCAACATCGTGCGGGTTTCCTCGATCTTCCCTCCCAACTGCAAATTAATTTCGCGCAGCGAAGGATTGAAACACATCAGGCCCGGACAAGTGGCTTTCACGGTCATCAGCGAGAATTCCACCAAGGAAGCGCATCGACTGATCGCAGCAAGCATCGGTTTGGCGTTACCGAGCGATAAATCCATGTACGGATATTTGTCCGAGCATCATTCTTTCGGCGAAACGGAAGAAGTTGCCGGCGAATATGCCGAAGAGCTGGCGGCGGAGATGCTGGCTACCACGCTGAACGTGGAATTCGATCCGGATTTGTCTTTCGACGAAAAGAAAGAGGTTTATCGAATTTCAAATAAAATTGTGCGGACCATGAACGTCACGCAGTCTGCAGTGGGCGACAAGCGCGGTTTGTGGACTACCGTTCTGGGCGCGGCTATTTTAATAGGCGAAGACGACTAGCCGACAGCGGCTCTGCAGAATTCAGCCCGAATTTCCTTCACAATCTTCCGCTTACCGAATATTTTACGATCTAACGCAGGTTTGTGGTTATTTTCGTTTGAAATACCCGACGCGATCCAGCACCGCCCCAACAATCAGCGGCAGCGCCACGGTAGCGTCGTCAAACACTTCCGCCAACTGGCCGCCTTCCTCGCGCGGAACAAACTTTCCCCATGATACCGCTTCCGTGTAGGTGCTCCCGCTAAGCCCTCCCCAGTGAACAGGTTCGGGGCAAATGCGCACACCGTAGTTGTAGCGTTTCAGCGGAATTTCTTTGTAGCCGCGACGCGCAAGAAGTTCTGCGTACACCCCGAATTGTTGGGCCCAGTTCCGGGGCACTCCGCCGCCAACGGTAAAAATCCCCATGCGCTTGGTAGCCAGCATGGTGTTGGCAAATTTCTCAAAGTCTTCGAAGGGATCGAAGCGCAGCAATGGCCGCTTGTCTCTCAGGCGGAGTATTTTGTGCAGCGCAAAATCGATGCCGAGCTCGGAGTCCGTAAAGGCCGGAACAAAAACAGGAACATTTTTCTGGTACGCGGATTTCAGAATTCCCCGCCCCGGCATGGTTTTATGCAAATATTCGCCGATGCGTTGGTGGATTTTCCAACTGCAGACGGTCTCTTCCGCATCCCAGTTGTTCAGTACCCGCTCCATCACTTTTTCGACGTGGTCAAGATTCGATTCCGGCTCGAGCGAATCGTAGACGCGATTGTAGCCGGCTTGAAAAAGCTCGTTGTCGTCCATTTTCTGGTCGTCATAGCGGAAATGGGAACGCCCGGTAGCCTCGACAAGGCCGTGGGCCATTAATGCGCCGGTAGAAATGACCGCCTTCACGATCCCGGACTCGATAAGGTCGCAAAAAATCAATCCCATTTTGCCGACAGTGAGAGCACCGGAGAGAGTCATGGCCACAAAGCAGTCTTTGTCCCGCGCCATCGCTTCCAAAACATCGGCGGCATCGCCAATCTGGCGTCCGGTGAAGGCCGTGTCGCCCATGGCGCGCACCAGTTCATCGATGGTGCGGCATTTCGAAAGATCCAGTGGGAAAATCGGGCGCAATTTATCGCTGACGGGATCGTGAAGCACGCGGCCGGTTACTGTTTTCTTGGACTGCTTCGTCATTGCATCTCCTGGACATCAAATGCTACGACAATCGCTGCGAAGTGCGCACACAATTCGCGTATGATTCGCGTTGAACTCTGCACAGATTGATAGTACAAACTCGCTAAGAAAGGAAGAACAAAACAGCACGCAAGAGAGTTTTGAACGGACATGCTAAAATTATTTCATGGCGGATAAATTTACCATCGGTCTGGTGCAAATGAAGTGCACGACGAATGCGGAGGAAAATCTCACGCATGCCATCGAGAAAATCCGCGAAGCAGCCGCACGCGGAGCGCAAATCATTTCGTTGCACGAATTATTTCGCAGCGAGTACTTTTGTAGAACTGAAGATGCGGAATTATTTAATCTGGCGGAACCGGTACCTGGCGCAACGACGGAGAAATTAGCGAAGATCGCAAAAGAGTGCAGCGCGGCGCTAGTGATTTCGCTTTTTGAACGACGCGCAGCGGGAATTTATCACAATACCTGCGCGGTGCTGGATGCCGACGGAACTTTTCTGGGTAAATACCGCAAAATGCATATACCGGACGATCCTCTGTATTATGAAAAATTTTATTTCACGCCGGGCGATCTCGGCTTTCCCAATTTCGATACAAAATATGCCCGCATCGGGATCCAGATTTGTTGGGATCAATGGTATCCGGAAGGTTCGCGGCTGACGGCTTTGAGTGGCGCGCAAGTTATTTTTTACCCCACCAGTATCGGTTGGCATCCGCACGAAAAGGAGCAATTCGGTCCCGCGCAGCTCGACGCGTGGAAAACCATTCAGCGTAGCCACGCAATTGCTAATGGAGTTTACGCAGCAGTGGTGAACCGCGTGGGATTTGAAGGCGGGCTGGTTAAAGGCGATGCGGGACTGGAATTTTGGGGAAATTCGTTTGTGGCCGATCCTTTTGGCAAAATAGTTTCGCAAGCCTCCAATGATCGCGAAGAAATTCTGGTGACAGAGTGCGATCCGGCCATGAGTGAAGATACAAGGCGAAACTGGCCGTTTCTACGCGACCGTCGTATTGACGCCTACCAGCCGATCCTCAATCGTTGGCTCGCGGAATAATGCCGCAGCGCAGCACGATCTCCAAAAATCCAATTCCAGCCGATCTCGGGTATCGCATGCCCGCGGAGTGGGAGGCGCACGAAGCTACGTGGCTCGGCTGGCCGCATGAAGTGACGGACTGGCCGGGGAAATTTGCGACAATTCCATGGGCATTTGCGGAAATCGTACGCTTGTTGTCAGAGGTGGAGCGTGTTTTTTTGCTGATGCAAAATCGCACAGCCGAGATGCGCGTGCGGACCATGCTGAAAAAGGCGGGCGCCAATCTTGGCGCTGTGGATTTTTTCCAGGTGTCCACCGATCGGGGCTGGATGCGGGATTCTGGGCCGATCTGCGTTCGAGATACTGACGGCGACGTCGCTTACAATCACTTTTCATTTAACGGTTGGGGGAAGTATCCGAATCATAGAAAGGATGCACGGGTGGTTGAGCACGTGAACCGCCAACTGAAACACCGGCTCTGGCAACCGATTCACAACGGAAGGCGGGTGGTGTTGGAAGGCGGAAGCATCGACGTGAACGGGCGCGGAACGCTGCTGACCACGGAAGAATGTCTGCTCAGCAAAACGCAGGAACGCAATCCGGGATTTACGCGCCAGGATTACGCGGAAATATTTCGCAAATATCTGGGAGTTAAAAAGGTACTTTGGCTGAATCGCGGAATTGCCGGCGATGATACTCATGGGCATGTGGATGACCTGACGCGTTTCGTAAATCCAACCACGGTCGTTACCGTTGTGGAACAGGACACGACCGACGAGAATTACGCGCCTTTGCAGGAAAATCTTGCACGGCTTGGAGAAATGACGGATCAGAACGGGACTCCGCTGCGTGTGGAAACGCTGCCGATGCCTCAAGCAGTTTATTTCGACGGGCAGCGCCTTCCGGCGAGTTACGCAAATTTTTATATCGCCAACGGACTCGTGTTGGTCCCGACGTTCAACGATGAAAACGACCGCGTGGCGCTAAATAAGCTCGCCGAACTTTTTCCTGACAGGCAAGTTGTTGGGATTGCTTGCCGCGATCTGGTGCTGGGGTTGGGGACCATACATTGCATGACGCAGCAGCAGCCTGCCGGAGATTTGCGCCATCGGTGAGTGAAGTTCGCTTAATCAAAACTTGCAGGTGAAACCGACACATAGCGCCGCGTTAATGAACTCCATGGGTTTGCCGGAATAATTACCGAAATGTTATAGGGGCACGCCTGACTTTGATAGACTAACCGCCATTATTGCGGCCACAGAGATAGGGTTTGCGGAGGCACCATGATTGCGACAATGTTGGCGACCTTTTTTGAATCACGAGTCGTGGTAGTGGAATATCAGCGCAGCATACTTGGCTGGATCATAATTGGCTTGATCGCCGGGTGGCTAGCGGGAAAGATTTCACGCGGCGAAGGTTATGGCTGTATCACCGACATCGTGCTGGGACTGGTCGGATCGCTTCTCGGGGGATGGATATTTACGCGACTTGGACTCTTCGGCGGCGGATTTATTTATTCGCTGGCTGCCGCAACTCTGGGCGCGGTGATTCTCGTTTCTATTGTGCATTTGATTGCCGGTGGTCCTCGTTAAGCGCTAAGTCCGGACGAGCCGTAGAGCGCCGGTACCACAGAAAGTACCTACGTGGGCGCTGTAGATGTGTTTTTCAATCGCGTTCACCTGCTGTTTTATGCATCGCGGCCGTCCATTGCTCGCCGCCGCTCTATGATACGATTCAGCACCGCGTTTTGGAGATGACGCTTCATTGAATAACGCTTCATTGAATAAAAGTTCGTCGCAATCCCTCACGGTAATTCCCCTCGGCGGTCTCGGCGAATTCGGAATGAACATGATGGCCCTGCGGTTCGGCCAGGACATTATGGTCATCGACGCGGGCATGATGTTTCCTGAGTCGGAACTGCTGGGCGTGGACCTGGTCATCCCCGACATTACCTATTTAAAGCAGAACCGTGAGCACGTCCGCGCCATCGTGCTGACACATGGCCACGAAGATCACATCGGCGCGCTGCCATACATTCTGCGCGATTTGAATGTGCCGGTGTACGGAACGCGGTTTACGCTTGCGCTGGTAAAAAAACGCCTTGAAGAAGCTGGCTTGTTGCAATCCACGACGCTGCGCGAAGTGTTACCCGGCCGAAGGATCGAAATCGGGCCATACGAGGTTGAATTTATCTCCGTGACGCACAGCACCATCGATTGCGTAGCCCTCGCGATACGTACACCGGTGGGAGTCATTATCCATACTGGCGACTTCAAGATTGATCAGACTCCAGTAGGCGGCGTGCCCTTTGATCTTCATGCATTTGCGCGCTACGGAAACGAAGGCGTGCTGGCGCTCTTCAGTGATTCCACCAACGTCGAACGGCCAGGCTTTACACCGTCGGAGCGCGCTATCGTGCCGCGCATCGAGGAACTGTGCCGCTCGGCCCCGCGTCGCGTGATTTTGTCGTGCTTCGCGTCCTCGATTCATCGCATTCAGCAGGTTATCGACATCGCCGGGCGCGTGGGACGCAAAGTGGCGTTCGTGGGACGCAGTATGGTCGACAACGTGGAAATCGCGCACTCGCTGGAGTGTTTGCGGATTCCGGACGGTATGGTGGTGCGGCCGCCGGACATTCGCGGCTTCGATCCCAAGCGCATTGTGATTCTGGCCAGCGGTAGCCAGGCGGAGCCGATGTCTTCACTGTCGCGCATCGCGGTGGACAATCACCGCTTTGTTTCGGTGGACGAGAATGACTCAGTCATACTTTCGGCCCGCATCATTCCGGGAAATGAAAAAGCAATTTTTCGCATGCTAGACCACATGTTCCGCAGGCGCGCGCTGGTTTACTACGATAACTCCGCGGGGACGATCCACGTTTCCGGGCATGCCAGTCAGGAAGAACAAAAGCTTTTGCTGCAACTGGTGAAACCGAAATACTTCATCCCGGTACACGGGGAATACCGTCATCTTTTCAGACACGCGGCGCTGGCGCACCAGATTGGCTGCGTTTCCGGAGAGATTTTGCTGCTTGAAGACGGCAAGACCATCGAATTCACTGAAGATGGCGTGCACCGCCGCGATCCGGTGACGGCCGGAAGGGTGTGCGTGGATTCCGGTTCGCTGGAAGAGATTGAAGAGGTGGTGATACGCGACCGCAAACATCTTTCCGAGGATGGTGTGGTGGTTTCCATCATCGCTATCGACAAACACACCGGTAAAATGGAATCGCATCCGGAAATCGTGACTCGCGGATTGATGAGCGATAATGGCCAGGAGTTAATTGCCGGTGCCCGCGCGGTGATCATCAATACCGTGGAGCAATCCAACGCGGAAGAAAAATCCGACTGGAGCGTCATCAAGGAAAAAATCCGAGTGGACCTGAAGCGTTATATTAATAAACATACGTCCAAGCGCCCGCTTATTTTGCCGGTGATTCTGGAAGTCTAGCGCAGCATTATTTTTCTAATGGCTGATTCGGTTCCATCTGCTCAAGAAAGTGTGCCTGGCGAGATTGCGCCCGGTCCGGACCCGTCCCTTCCCGCGTCGCGCTTTGGCCAGGCCGCATTTATTTTTATTTTTATCACCATTCTGTTAGATTTTCTGGCCCTTGGCATCGTTGCCCCAGTCCTGCCCAACCTGATCATTCAATTCAAAGGCGGCAACATTGCGAGCGCTGCGACTATCACGGGATACTTCGGGTTCGCATGGGCGGCTATGCAGTTTATTTTTTCTCCCATATTGGGCGCATGGTCGGATCGCTTTGGACGGCGCCCCATCATTCTCATCTCCTGCGCCGGATTGGGCTTCGATTACATTTTAATGGCGCTGGCGCCGACACTGAGCTGGCTGTTCGTGGGCAGGCTTATTTCCGGAATCACCACGTCTAATATTTCCACGGCGTTTGCCTACGTCACCGATGTAACTCCACCCGAGCGCCGCGCCAAACACTTCGGACTGATCAGCGCAGCCTTTGGACTGGGATTCATTATTGGTCCTGCGGTAGGCGGACTATTGGGTAACGTGCATTTGCGACTCCCCTTCTGGATCGCTGCCGGGTTAAGCCTGACGAACGCGATTTATGGATTTTTTATTTTGCCGGAATCGCTGCCGCCGGAGCGCCGCTCGAAGAAAGCGTGGCACATGGCGAATCCTCTCGGCGCCTTGACGCTGTTGCGATCGCATCCGGAACTTGGCGGTTTGGCTATCGTTACGGTGCTTTATTATTTGGCGCACCAGGTGCTGCCCACGATTTTCGTGCTGTATGCCGATTACCGCTATGGATGGAGCGAACGCACCATCGGACTTTCGCTTGCGGCCGTGGGAGTATGCGTAAGCCTGGCGTCCGGTTTGCTTGTGGGTCCATTTGTGAAACGTTTCGGAGAGCGGTTCAGCTTACTGGCCGGTTTAACATTTGGCTTTCTGGCTTTCATGGCATTTGCACTGGCGTCGCGAGGATGGATGGCGTTCGCGGCGATTCCTCTGATTGCTTTGTGGGGCATTGCCGGGCCAGCTATGCAATCACTCATGTCCCAGCGGGTGGATCCCACTTCTCAAGGAAAGCTGCAGGGCGCGATCAATAGTCTGCGAGCGATTACCGGGATGATTGGGCCGTTGCTATTTACGCAGGTTTTCGCAATCGCAATTTCTCGGCATGTGAGCGTGCATGTTCCCGGCGCGCCATATTACCTGGCTGCGTTGTTAATGCTTGCCAGCGCCAGCGTGGCGTACATTGTGGGACGTCCGGCGGTGCCGGCAACTGCAGCGCAAGCGGTTGGCGAACCCTCATAAAGGTCGCGCGGCGGCTCCTGCTCATTCAATTGTCGAGCGCTCTGAAGGCTTCGACCTCGGGGAATGCGGGGTTTACAAAAACGAAACACTGCCAACCGATCTCGCTTGCACGCGGTGGCCGGATGCTAGACTTCCCGCATGATCAGAGGAAGCTTCCTGGATGCGCCGCGCTTCAGCATAATCATCACCTCTCATAATCAGAGTGCGTACATCCGGGATGCTGTGAACTCCGCGTTGGAGCAAGGCTACGAAGCAAAAGAAATTGTGGTGGTGGACGACGCTTCCAGCGATGCTTCGCCACAAATCCTCAAAGAGTACGGCGACAAGATTCATTTGGCGGCATTTCAGACCAACCAAGGGGTTACCACTTCGCGAAACCTGGGCGCGGCCATGGCCACTGGTGAATATTTTGTATTCCTGGATGGCGATGATGTGATGCTGCCTTGGGCGTTGGACGTATACGGGCGCATTGTCGACGCCAAGAAGCCACAAATTATTTTAAGCTGCATGCAGTGGTTCGAGAGTTCCCTGCAGCATTTACAATCGGCGAGCGTTCCGCACCAAATCGAATTTGCCGAGTATGAACTGTTGCTGAAGAGAGACAGACGATATCAGGCTGGTGGGAGCGCAATCGTGGTTGCTCGTCAAGTTTTCCAGGCCGTAAATGGCTGGACCGACCAATTTTTCCCGCTGGAAGATATCGATTTGTTGATGAAACTGGGAAACTCCGGGCCCACCGTTCAGATTTTGTCGCCTTGCACGAAAGGGTATCGAATCCATTCGAGCAATGTGCGGCACCGGGTTCCTGGCATGGTCGAGGGCCTGAACAAAGTAATGGAGCGCGAAAAATCCGGGGTGTATCCGGGAGGTTCGACTTTACGAAGGGAACGATACGCAGTGCTGGGTGCGCCGGTATTT
>Ga0210384_10004898_pt1 | contig 14799 bp, 10 predicted proteins | sample IncBWH2MmetaG_FD_160574 | JGI IMG/M metagenome (GOLD analysis project Ga0210384, IMG submission 160574) | Forest soil microbial communities from Barre Woods Harvard Forest LTER site, Petersham, Massachusetts, United States - Inc-BW-H-2-M | ecosystem: Environmental > Terrestrial > Soil >...
GTAGCAGTGCGGGCCGCAGGAATTGAGGCGTCCCGCGATCGACCGCCCAAAGAAAAAGCAGCGCCGGACCGAGCGTCATCAGAAGAAACAATAGGGACGGCGGATATTTGTTGGTATTCAGAAACGAGAGCGCGGTGAAGGCTGCGGATTTTTGCGTGCTCCAGCGCACTGGATCGCCGTAAATATTAATGCTGCGAAGAATCACGAAGGCCGCCGTAACTCCCAGTCCAGCACGCAACAGGAATGTCCTCCGGCGGTCGGATGGCCAAGAATAGATTTGTCCGAGGCCGTATCCGGCAGCGGTGACCCCAACCCAGGGAATCAGCACATACGCGACAAAGACGGAATGCTGCGGATTCGCCACGATGAAATTTAGAGAGTGCAGGATGGTCCAGACCGGATTGGAAGATCGAATGGGATCGAGCAGATTGTGCCCGGCGATCATCACAACGCCGATCGCGGTAACCAGCGGCGTTGGGAGGCGAACCAGCGCCGAAAGCACGATCATCGCCCAGCCGAGCGCCCACAGGACATCGAGCAGTGTCAGACGATAGTCGAAATTAAACTGCAGCCCAAGGCAGCGGAACAGCGTTAGCTCCAGAAAAATCAGCCACAGGCCACGGGTAAACAGAAATCTTGACAACTCGGCTTTCGACTTCCTGCGCAGCGAGAGATAGGCGCCCGTACCCGTGAGCAAAAAGAAAACCGGTGCACAAAAATGCGTGACCCAGCGCGTGAAAAATAGCGGGATAGTGGTCTGGGTGGGATCGGTAGGACTGAAGCTGGTTTGGCCAAAGAAGTCGCGAGTGTGATCGAGCGCCATGAGAATCATGATGACGCCGCGAACCACGTCAACTGATTCGAGGCGGCAGCGCTTAGGGATGACGGCTTCGGTTGCCGCCGTGGGATCGTTCTTCGATGCGACAATTCGCGGGCTAGGTGCCACTTGCTGCCTCCGCCTGTCTTAGACGATTCCCACCGTAACAAGTTAGAGGATGCCCCATCCAAGCTCCGCTTGGGCCCAAACACAAACACCCAGCCTCCCGGCTGGGCGTCCGCTACCGACTAACGATCAACGACTAACGACTAACGACCAGCTTTCCTCTCGTCCTTCTCCACTACGCCGTCCTTGATGTAAATCACGCGATGCGCATACTCGGCGATGTCATGCTCGTGAGTGACCAGCACGATGGTGTTGCCGTTGGCTTGCAGACGATCCATCAGCGCCATGATTTCGTTGCCGGTCTGGGAGTCCAGGTTGCCGGTGGGTTCGTCGGCCAGGATGATGGACGGGCGATTGACCAGGGCGCGAGCGATGGCGACTCTTTGCCGCTGGCCACCGGAGAGTTCGTTGGGCTTGTGCATCATGCGGGATTCCATGCCGACCGACGCCAGCGCGTCCTTGGCGCGTTGCACTCGCTCTTCGCCGGGGACGCCGGCGTAGATCAGCGGCAGTTCGACGTTGTGCAGTGCGGTGGCGCGAGCTAGAAGATTGAAGGTCTGGAAAACGAAACCGATTTCTTTGTTTCGAATGCGCGCCAGTTCGTCGTCATCGAGGTCGCTGACCAACTGGCTGTTCAGCCAGTAGTGGCCCTTGCTGGGTGTGTCGAGGCAGCCGATGAGGTTCATCAGCGTGGATTTGCCGGAGCCGGAGGGTCCCATGATGGCGACGTATTCGCTGCGCTGGATGCGTATGTTGACCCCGCGCAAGGCATGGACCTGCTGCTCCGAACCCATGTCGTATGTCTTCCACAGATCTTCGGTACAGATCATGCAGGACTCGGGAGGCGCCGACACTACGGGTTGCTTAATGTTGATGACTTCTGCGGTTGCCATTTTTCTCTCCAGGTCCTCTCGGGACACCTGCCCGCTCCGATCTTCTGTGCTGCGATGCAGTCTGCTGCGTGTTGGACGGCCAACTGGGCCGGTCGTTAGTCGTTGGTCTTTGGTCGTTGGCCTAGTGCACTGACCCGACAGCTAGAGGCCAACGACCAACGACCAGCGACCAACGACTAGTTCTCGTCTTCCTTCTTGGGCGCCGTGTTATCTATTTTTACGCTAGTACCCGGGCGCAAAGTTCGCAGTACCTTGTAACTGCCGGTAACGATTTCGTCACCCGGTTTCAGACCGGTCACAACCTCGATCTCCGTGGTGCCGGTGATGCCCGTCTGTACGGGCAAGAACTGGGCTTTGCCGGCGCGAATGACGAAGACTCCCTGGACTTCTTCTTTGTCCGTAGTCGTCGAGTTGGATGCTTCGGCCTGCGGCGCAGCGGCCTGGACTGAGTCTTTTTCGCCGCCGCCGGCCTTTAAATCGGCTCGGGTGCGGACCGTCAAGGCCTGAATGGGAATCGCCAGGACGCCGCCACGCGTAGCGGTGGTTATCTTGGCGGTGGCGGAAAGCCCTGGCCGCAGGTTTTCCGGCGGGTCTTGCAGCGTGACTACAACCTTGAAATCTTTTGCTTCCTGGCTGGCCGAAGTTTGCTGCGACGTGGACACACCCGTCGAGCGCACGATGGCGTTATTGCCGATCTCCGTCACGATCGCTTTGAACGTCTTCTTGGGAATCGCGTCAATCGTTACCTCTGCGGATTGGCCCAGCCTGACGTTGACGATGTCGGTTTCGTCCACCTTCACTTCGGCGGTGATAACAGACATATCCGCGAGAGTCATAAGGGTGCTGCCCGGAGAATTCTGGATGCCGATGACCACGGTCTCACCTTCCCGCACCGGCAGGTTCGTGATCATGCCGTCGTAGGGCGCGGCATAAGTGGTTTTCTGTAATACGTCAGCCGCGTGTGTAAGATTCGCCCGGTTCTGCGCGATGTGGCGATCGGCGGAATCCTTTTGCGCTTTGGCTTGAGCCACACGTGCCTGCGCTTGCGCCAGACCGGCTTGCGCCGTCTGCCAGGTTGCTTTCTGGCTGTCGAATTCCGACTTCGCGATCAACGACTCTTTGTACAGACCTTGCGCACGGGTCCAATCCAGCTGGGCACGCTCGAAATCGGATTGGGCGCGGTTCAGATCGGCCATGGACGTATTCAACGCCGCGGCAGCTGCGACAGAATCGGTCTCGGACGCTTCGACGGAAGCCTGGGTGGCGTTCACGTCGGCCGACGACTGTACGTTTTCCAGTTGCGCCAGCAATTGACCTTTCTTGACCCGGTCGCCTTCCTTAACGTAGAGCCGGGTGATCTTGCCGAAGGCATTCGCGCCGATGTTGACGTAAGTCTTCGGTCTGACCTCGCCCGAGGCGCTCACCACCGAGGCCAGGTCCTGCCGTCCTGCTTTCCCGGTCTGGACGGTGACGACACCCTTACGGCTTTGGTAAACGGCGATGCTCGCAATCACCGCGATGGCGATAGCGACTCCGCCGCCGATCAGTATTTTCTTTCCTGTGCTCATGGCTCTCTTGATTTCACGACCGGCGCTACTTCTGAAGTGGCGCTGCCATTACGTCCCGATCTGAGGCGTAAGCGAGCACACGCCATCAGATACGGCGAGGCGGGCTCAAAAGTTCCTGCGGAATCAATCATCGTGTGGGTGCCGGACCGCGGAGCAGCAGATATGTCCAAACAGTTAGAGAGCGGAGACCGGCCACAGCGTGTGTTGATAACAAGTCGATTATAGCCGGAGCGAGGCGGAAATCGAAGAAACTGTGCGGGCACGTTCCGGAGTGCAGAAAGGCCGTTTTTGACAATCTTTACAATTGGTTAGAGGGTGCGGGATGGTCTTGCCTTGACCCGACTAAAGTCATAGAATAGCTGCCAAGGGCCGTACGTCGTAAGGAGTGCCTCCATGTCCCGGGTAAGGTTTCTGAATCGCCTCTTCGCAGTCTCCGTTTTGCCCGTGTTGCTGTGGGTGATGGTGTCTTTTGCATCCGCCCAGGAGGGAAAAGCGGACGCCGCTGCTCCATCCGCCGATGCCTCATCTTCCCCCGACAAAACCAATCCGGACACCGATCCACTCAAACGCCCCCTGACCGACAAGCAGAAGAAGCAGAATTCCAAATCGCTGAAGATCGAGTTGAGCAAGACCTACAAAAAGTGGCTTGACGAAGACGTACGCTGGATCATTACCGACGAAGAGCAGAAGGCGTTCAAGCTGCTGTCGAACGACGAGGAGCGGGACCAGTTCATCGAAGCTTTCTGGCAACGTCGCGATCCTACGCCCGACACAATCGAAAACGAATTCAAGGAAGAGCACTATCGGCGGATGGCCTATGCCAACGAACATTATGCCGCCGGTATTCCAGGCTGGAAGAGCGATCGTGGGCGAATCTATATTATGTACGGACCGGCGGACGAAATTGAGTCGCATCCTTCGGGTGGGTCTTATGAACGTCCCATGGAAGAGGGTGGCGGTGAGACGTCAACCTTCCCATTTGAAGACTGGCGCTATCGTTATCTTGAAGGCGTAGGGCAGGAAGTCATCATCGAGTTTGTGGATACGTGCATGTGCGGCGACTACCACATGACCATGGATCGCTCGGAGAAGGACGCGCTGCTCAATACGCCCAACGCTGGCTTGACCTTGTACGAGCAGATGGGCATGGCGAGCAAGGCGGACCGGTTTAGCGGCGGCGGCCTGGAGCGATTGGGGACGGGGCCATTCAGCGCGAACAATCAGACCAAACAGTTTGACCGCCTGGAGCAGTTCTACAAGCTGCAGAAACCTCCCGCGGTGAAGTTCAAGGACCTGGAAGAAGTCGTTAGTCACAAGATCAACGTGAACATGATGCCGTTCGATGTGCGCACTGATTTTGTGCGGGTGACCAGTGACACGGTGCTGGTTCCGGTGACGGTGCAGGTAAAGAATCGCGACGTAACATTCGTAAACAAAGACGGCGTACAGCGCGGGACGGTCAATATTTTCATTCGGGTTACGACCCTCACCGGCAAGATCGTACAGACCGATGAGAACACGGTGCAGGTCGACGTGCCGGCGGAGTTGTTGCCCAAGGTCACGGAAAATTCGTCAGTGTACTGGAAGGCGCTTCCGCTGCGGCCGAACCTGTATCGGATCGATGTTGCCGTGAAAGATTTGAACGGGGACCGCTCCGGGTTGTGGAGCAGCCGGCTGCAAGTGCCGAGCTATGACGACGATCGTCTGTCGTCCTCCTCGCTGATCGTCGCCGATGTTATGGCTCCGGTTTCCACCAAAGAAATTGGCACCGGACAATTTGTGATCGGGAACACAAAAGTACGGCCCCGGGTGGGGTCGGCGAATGGCAAGCCGGTGGTTTTCAAGCGCAATCAGAAGGTCTATTTCTGGATGCAGGTCTACAATCTCGGGACGGATGACAAGACCCACAAACCCTCGGCTACAGTCGAGTACAATGTCATCAACGCGGCCACCAACAAGGCAGTCATTCATACCGTGGAATCCACGGAACAGATGGGAAATATCGGCGACCAAGTGACCCTGGAAAAACCTCTTTCGGCCTCCAGTCTGGAACCCGGGGTCTATCGCATTCAAATCAAGGTGAACGACAATATTTCCAAGCAGACGGTTGACCCTTCGGCAACTTTTGCCGTCGAGTAAGCCGGACCGCTTGTCTCTCGCGCGAGGTGGTTGGATTGATGCTGGGTAGACTCGGGTTCAAGCTCGGGTTACTGGGGATTGCGCTGGCACTTCCGGTGCTGGCCGCGGACCGCCCCGGTTCGATCACCGGCTACGTGCGCAGTACCGCTGGCGTTCCCCAGATGGGCGCCATGGTCGAAGTGCTGGGAACGGCCGCCCACAACCTCAGAGTATTTACCGACGAAAATGGTTTCTACTCGGCCAGCGGTCTGCTGCCGGGCGTTTACAGCGTAAAAGCCTATTCGACTTCGTTCCTGCCCGCGTTGCGCGAGCACATAGGACTGCGGCCCGGCAGCAGTGTAATGGTCAACCTCAAGCTCAGTGGGCTGTTCGAGGCAATCCAGTTTCCAGCTATGCGCGGTCCGGCCGACGATGATGACTGGAAGTGGGTGCTGAGATCAGCCTCCAACCGGCCCATTCTACGGATGCTGGAAGACGGTTCTTTGGTGGCGGCGTCGGCCGGCGAGAAACACAATGCCGACAAGCATGACCTGAAAGGCACACTGTCGTTCGTCGCGGGCTCGGCCTCCGGCGGCTTCGGAAGTTCGTCCGACATGAACACGGGGTTCTCGCTGGAGAGGTCGCTTTTCTCATCCGGGACGGTGGCCTTGCGGGGCAACGTCGGCTACAACGGTGGTTCGCCCAACACCGTGCTGCGCGCCTCTTACAGCCATACTATGGCCGATGGGTCGAAGCCGGAGATGGCCTTTACCATGCGCCGCCTGGCTGCGCCCGGGATCAATGGTTACGGCACGGCGTTGCAGGCCATGGCGCTTTCTGCGTCCGACAAATTCTCGCTGGGAGACATTCTGGAACTGCGCTTCGGAAGCGAGTTGCAGACCATTCAGTTCCTGGGACGGGTGACCGCGTTTCGTCCTTTTGGTTCGGCTGATCTGCACCTCTCGCCCAATACCGTGGTGGAATATCGTTACACCACCTCGGAACCGGATAGCCGCATGGAAAAGGGTTTCGACTCAGCCCCGGCGGACCTGAGCGAGTCTGGTCCGCGCGTCAGCATGGCGAGCTTCTCCTCGACGGTGGAACGGGCCCACCATCACGAACTCTCGCTCTCTCATCGCATCGGTGACACCAGTGTGCAGGTTGCCATGTACACCGATCGCGTGGCGGACCCGGCCCTGACCGGCGTCGGAGAGACTTCCGCGAACGCTGGTGACGTACTTCCCGATATGTACTCCGAGACGTTCACCTACCGCGGCAAGGAACTGGATGCTCGAGGCATGCGCGTGGTTTTAGAGCGCAAGCTGGCATCTGACCTGACCGCGACCCTGGACTACGGGTATGGCGGAGTACTCGATCTGAGCAAGACGGATGTTGCTTTGCAGGACGCGCGCCGTGAGACCTATGTGCGTGATCGTCACACCGCATCGGCGAAATTCAGCGGCACGCTGCCGGGCGCCAAAACGCGCTGGATCGCTTCCTATCGCTGGATCAGCGGGCAGGCCCTGACACCGGTAGACATGTTCAACCAGTCAGCGGGGCAGTCCGATCCTTATCTGAACTTCTTCATTCGCCAACCCATTCCCAGAACCGGTTTCCTTCCCGGGCACATGGATGCGGTGGTCGATATACGTAATCTTCTGGCCCAGGGATATGTTCCCGTAATGGGTCAGGATGGCCGCACGGTTTATCTGGTGCAGTCCGCCCGGACTGTACGCGGTGGAGTGGCGTTTACGTTCTAGTCCAGTCGTCAGTCTTCAGTCGTCGGTCTTCAGCTCACAACAAAACCCCTTGCTCTCCGAAAGCTGACTGATCTACGGTCCGGCTGCCTCGAGTGTGCGTTTCGTACTCGTGTATGTTCTAGATGAATGAATAATCTGCCCGACAACCTCTTTGCAAACCCGGTGTGGCATGCTCTCCAAACAAAGCATCGCCACCTCGCGGTCTCTGAGGGTGATGCATGCCGCTATCCTGCCGAGGTCGTTCCTTTCGCGGCAGTTGCTGCGCCGACCTGTGTCGCTTTGCAGCAACTGCATTCCCTGCTCGCGCCGGGTGAGTTCTTATGGCTCATTGGAGGAAATTACCCGCACCTACCGGAGCTTTGTTTTGAAGAGACCCTCGAATGCCTTCAGATGACACTGCCCGAGGAAGTTGTGCCGCCCGATCCAACGATTGAGATTGCCAGTCTCTCCGATGCCAATGCCACTGAGTTGGTCGCGCTCACAGACCTCGCGTTTCCTGGGTTTTTTCGCAGAAGGACTTGTGAAATGGGCTCGTATTACGGTGTGCGATCTGATAGTGAATTGATCGCGATGGGCGGCGAACGCCTGATGCTCGAAGGCTACTCCGAGATCAGCGGCGTCTGCACCCATCCGGCACATCGTGGCAGGGGTCTTGCTTCGAGCCTGATCTGGCGGCTGGTGCGGGATCATCGTCGTGATGGGCTCGTGTCCTGGCTCCATGTGGCCGCGGCGAACCGTCGCGCCCTCGATCTCTACATTCGCCTGGGGTTCGAAGTGGTCCGCACGGTCACGCTCCAGCGGGTCGGTCGCACCCAGAAGCATAGAATCGGGACGGCGATCGAGGCTGCATAGTTTTTCTCGCTGGTCAGCGCAGCGCCCAACAGCCGTCATTCCCACAAGACTCGCAATCCGCATTAGCGGCAACTCTTTCTTGCGCACGCTACTCCTCCATCTGCAAGCTGGATGTTGGGTTTGTCAGATAGCAAGTGGCGGAGCTTTCCTCCGCTGGGCAGGCGGGGTGCCCCAGGTGGGCTATGGTGAGCACAAAAAAGCGGATGCGCTGGGCACATCCGCCGAGTACGACTCGCAATCCTTAGAAGATGATCTTGGCTGCGAGCTGCATGTTGAAGGCTTCGCCGGGTCCGATACCAGGGGCGCCATTGAAGTCACCGATAGTGTCGCTCACGAAACCAGTCGAGCTGACCGTTCCGCCGCCGGACTCGAGATTGATCCGGTTGAGCAGATTAAACATCTCCGCCCGGAGCTGTATTTTCAGGCGCTCGGTGATTGGAATGTTCTTGAAGACCGAAAGGTCCACGGATCCATATCCCGGCCCATAAAACTTGTTCCGAGTGAGATTGCCCAGGAACGTGGTCGGACTCGAGCAATTAAAAGCAGCCGGATTGACCCACTCGACCCCTCCAGCCGCAGCAGAAAAATGGTGCGACAGGCCGGCGAACGGATCGGACAGCAGGTCACAACCGGGGCGGTTGAAGTTGCCTGTAATGTTGAACGGCTGCCCGCTGTGGAAGGTCAAAAGGCTGTTCACCTGCCAGCCGTGGGTGAGTATTTTGGGGCCGTGCGATGAGCCCGGCACATCATAGGTGAAGCTACCGGAGAAGTTGTGACGCGTGTCGTAATCGCCATTTCCGTACTCAGCCCTGAGGTTGTAGCTGTCCAGGGGAACCTCCCCACGATACTGACTGGTCATGTCGAGCGCGTGCGCCCAGGTGTAGCCGAACTGCGTGCTGAGCCCATGAAAGGCCCTGACTCTGAGCGTGGTCTGCAGAGAATTGTAGTTCGACGTGCCGTTGCTGTTGAGTTGCAGGATCGTGCCGACATTCGGATAAAGAGCATTGAATCGCCCGGTCGAACTCGCACCCACCTGGTTGACGTTCAGCATGGTGCTCAGTTTGCGACCTTCGCTGCCCACATAACCGACCTGGAATACCGCCGCGCTTCCCAGACTCTTTTCGACCTGCAGATTGTAGTTAAAGAAGTAGGGAGCGCGGAAATTCTGGTTGACGGAATATACGTTGTAAGTATTCGCGCCGCTAGCTGCATTGGGAACGCCGCATCCCGGGTCGGTGTTGAAATTCAGGCTGGGGCAAAGAATGACGCCGGGGAAAACAGACTGATTACCCGCTTGGGCGGCATCCCAGTTGTAGACATTCCGGCTGTAGTTGTCGGTAGCGCCCGGTCCGACGGGATTGTCCTCAAGGCCATCCGCACCCGCGATCGGCGGACGAAAGTCCAGGAAAGGGTTCATGTTGATCTGGTCGAAGAAGACGCCGATTCCGCCGCGCACCACCAAGTCGCCATTCTCTTTCGGTTGGTAGGCGAATCCGAAACGGGGCGCGACGTTGTTGCGATCAGGCGGGAAGATGGAGTCGATCCCGCTGCCCTGGATGAGCATTCCCTTGTTCGGGATAAATACCGCCAGGTTCTTGTCGGGGCTGTAGAGCGGTCCGAAATATTCGTAGCGCAGACCGAAATTCAGATTCAGTTTGCGGGTGACCTGTATTGAATCCTGCCCAAACACATTGAACGCGTTCACTCTTACGAAGCGCTCCGGATTCCCCACAGCAATCGTGGAAGTCGAGACGTCGCCGGCGAGGAAATCGGCCAGAGCGCAGGTGGGGTCGCCAGTCGCGCACGTTCCCGCCCAGGGTCCCTGGGTTCCGTCGAAAGTAAACTTGCCAGTCCCGCGCCGATGATAGAACTCATTTACCCGGCCTTGCCGGACCTCACCCCCAACCCGGAATTGATGCCTGCCGACGTTATAAGAAATGATGTCGCCCAGCATTCCCGTGACATCATTGCGGCCTTCCGGAGGCGTGATGCCAATCTGTTCAAAACCTGAGATCGCGATGTTCGGGGCGCCGAAAATGGGCTGCCCCTTAATCGTGGCGTCCGGGCTCAGGAACAGGCCCAGAGCTTTAGTATTGAAGCTGTTGTTGAAATCATGGAAAACCTGATTGAAGTAGTTGATCCCGAAGAGCACCTGATTCGTCATCCGCGGAGACAGAACGGAGTTGAACGTGGCGGCATAGTTGTAAACGTGGATGGGAGCCACTTCGAAGTAAAACTGCAAGTTCGAGCTGGCAGTTCCCAGCGCGGGACTACCACCGGTCGGCTGAGTCTGGCTTCCCTGTCCTCCAAACCAGCGAACCGAGAGATGGTTCTTCTCGTTGAAATTATGATCGATCTTGGCAACCCCGTTGTAACTGTATCCGGTGGCGGCAATCGGGCTGAAGAAGTTGCTATTGATTGCGGGAAGGTTGTTGATCAGCGATGGCCACAGGATGGGGTTGGCGTTGGTCGTGGGATTGCCGATCAGGTTTTGGGAAAGCGGACTAGGTGTAATTCCGTTGGCGGTCAACAGCGCCAGGGCCTTGGTTTGCCAGGCAAACGAAGGTTCGGTGGCCAACCCAGACAAGCCAACGACGTAATTCTGCTTCTCGAAGGAAGCGAAGAAGAATGTTCTGTCCTTAAAAATCGGACCCCCGACACTGAACCCATAGTTTTGATTTCGTATCGCTGGTGGTCTGGGGTTGATCGCACTGGCCTGGAAGAAGGGCGAGGCCGCGCCGTAAAATTCGTTGCGGTTGTAATAGTAGGCGGTGCCGTGTAAACCATTGGTCCCGGACTTGAGCACCAGGTTCACCGTACCACCGGCGTTGCGTCCAGCCTCTGCGCCCGATTGGGTCTGTGCGGAAAACTCATCCGTGGCGTCTATAGGCATGACCACGCCAGCAATTCCCGAAACTCCGCCCTGGTTTACTGCGGGAATGTTGTGCCAGAAGTCATTGTTGTCCACGCCGTCAATCTGCCAGTTCATCTGGTTGGGACGGGTACCATTCAACGAACCGAAACCACCGACGGAGTAGCCGCCATAGCCGGGAGCGATCGCGATCAACTGGGTGAAGTCCCGTCCGTTCAGTGGAACGTTCTGCACTACCGTGGAAGGGATCGTCATGTTCTGGGTGGCCGTGGTCGTATCTACGATGACCGAGGCTGCGGAAACTTCAATCGCAGTGGTCTGCTGGCCCATGGTGAGCTTGACGGGCAGAGTGTAGACCGACCCTGCGGTGACGGAGACATTATCGATGTTCACAGGCTGGAAGCCCGGGGCATTCACTGTGAGTCTGTAGGAACCCAGAGGCAGGTCTTGGAACGAAAACTGGCCCTCGCTGGTGGACGCTGTACTGAGTGCGACTCCGGTCCCACTGTTAATGACTCTCACTTCCGCGCCGGCTACGACCGCCCCAGACGGGTCAACGACGGTACCGTTAATCGCGCCTCTAAATGTTTGGGCCTGGCTCAACCCCGCCCCTAATAAGATGACTGCCGCAAATCTAAGCAACTGCCGCATAGATCCTCCCTATATGTTCCCCAACATTTGTTAGTGATGTTCCCGAGATGGGTTACCTAAGTCACGTATGGGGCCAAACTGCATGAATCCAATAACGTTGTTATTTTCAGCCTGTTGCCGAAGTGGATGACAGGCTGAGGATACGTGCTATGGAACTCAAAGCCAGCCGTATATATGAAAAACTGTATGTCAAGGATTTCTCGAGGCGGTGGCCAGAGTCGAGCCGAGTTACCTCGACTGGCACTTTTGACACCTCCTGGGGCGTGGTAGTTTCGCCACAGTTGCCACACCTCATTTGAGACTCCGATGCGCCTGAGTACCTTCACAATTTTGCTATTGGGGTTCGCGCTGGCTCTGCCTGTGCAGGCTCATCACATCAAACAAAGTGGGGCGAAGGAGATGCCAATCACCACGTCTTCGCCCAAGGCGCGGGAGCTGTTTCAGCGGGCGCTGATCGACTACGAGAACCTATATCTGGAGCGAGCGAATATCGGCTGGCGGGCTGCCGTCCAGGCCGATCCCAACTTCGCCCTGGCCTATGTTTTCATCGCTTACAACAGCACCGACCCGGCGGAGGCGCATACCGCCCAGGAAAAGGCCAAGCTGCTCGCCCCCAAGGCCTCTCCCGGAGAACGCCTGTTGATCCAGTGGATCGTCAGTGTGAAGGAAACGAATTTTATTGCCGGCATCTCCGCCATGAACGACATGCTAGAAATGTTTCCCAAAGACAAGCACCTGGCCTACCTGGCGGGAAACTGGATGATGGGGCAGAACAGCTACGAGCAGGCGCAAAAGACGCTGCAGGAGGCCCTGGCAATCGACAAGAATTATCCGCCGGCCTTGAACGATCTGGCCTATTGCTACGCTCAAAGCCGAGAATATCCCAAGGCCTTCGAACTCATGGAGCGCTACGTCACGGTGCTGCCCACCCTGCCCAATCCGCAGGATTCGTATGCCGAGATCCTGCGCATGTCCGGCAACTTCAATGGCGCGCTCGAGCACTACCGGGCGGCGCTGAAAATCGATCCCTGGTTCGACTATTCGCAGCTCGGCCTGGCGGACACCTACGCGCTCATGGGCAACCAGGCGCAGGCGCGGGTGGAGTACGACAAGGCCATCCAGAAGGCGTACACGGCAGCCGACCGCTTGTCCTACGCCTTGCAGAGCGCCACGACCTGGGCGCGCGAGAACAATCTTTCCGAAGCCGACAAAGCTTTTGACGCGGTCGCCGATAAGGCCCACGCCATGGGGTTTAGCCTGATCGAAGCAGAAGCGCACCGCATGATGAGCCTGTATCAGACTGATGATGCGGAAGCCCTGAAACACCTGGCCTCTGCCGAACAGGCGCTGAACCATCCGACGGCTGCGAGTATTTCGCAATCCGACCGGGAAGACGAACGGGCCCGGGTCTTGCGCTACCGCGCGGTCCGTGCCGACCATGCCGGCAACCAGGATCTGGCCGCGCAAACCCTGCAGCAACTGGAAACCATGGCCGGCAGCACGCGCAGTGCGGTGGTGCAGAGTTCGTATCACGGCGCCGCCGGGGCATTGCTGATGACCAAGCAACAGATTAAGGACGCGATCGCCCACCTGGAAGAAGACGAAGACAATCCCTACTCACTCGAATTGTTGTCACGGGCCTACTCGATCAGCCATGCCGCCGAAAAAAAGCACGAAGTCGAAGTCAAACTGCGGGCCAGCAACATGCCGACGATGGAACAAGCCCTGGTCGTACCCGCGGTCCGCTCCCGCCGGCCGGACGGCGAGTAGCCGCGGACAGTCGTCAGCCATCAGTCATCGGTCGTCAGCCAGCCTTAAGTTTTCGGCTGAAGACCGACGACCGAAGACTGACGACTGTGTTTGTGGTAGGCTCCACTTCTCATGACGGACGTCAAGCGGGAACGCCGGTCCGGGCAACGCCTCGCGGCACGGGTGCCGGTCTCCATAAGAGCGCAGAAGGGGACGGTCGAGGCCACCGGTTTTACCCGCGACTTGAACGCCGGTGGTATCTTTCTTTATACCGACTCCCGCATCGTGGCCGGAAGCGAGTTGGAGATGGTGTTGATTTTACCTCCCGAAATTACCCACGGCGAAAAACAGTGGGTATGCTGCCGGGCCTCCGTGGTACGAGTAGAAGATAGTGAAGGCGGTGGAGACTTTGGAGTGGCCGCCAGCATCCGCAGCATCGAGATCCTGCCCGAAATCCCGAGCTGAAGCACTGCCCCCACGACCTTGAAGCGGAGTATGGCTTACGGCAGGGCATCGCCCAGACTGCGAGGTTCGGCTCTCAAAACGCTTCAGAGAAGATGTGAAATTCTTAATGACAGGTGCATCACTTTTGGTGCAATATTGCAGGCCCTTGGATTGCGCTGGTTCAAGGGATCTCTGATTCAGTCGATGCAAGGTTAGAGAAATCTTCGAGGCCGACGATTTCTGCTTTGTATTGACGATCTCGAAACCTTCGGATGGCCCGGTATGTGGATGGAGAAACTGTTTGCCGGCGTGTTGCGCGTGCTCACCCCGCTGGGGGCCCGTTACATCCAGCCGTCGTTCGCGCAGCGGATATACCTGCTGTGGATTTTCCGTCACTTTAGAGTGCTGCCGTTGCAAGTGCTGACTCCCCGGCAACGCCGGGTGATCGACGCGATGTGCGTCGAGCCCCAGTTTGTCCCGCTGACGGAGGCGAACGGGTGGGAAGCTCCCATCCTTGGAACCCTAGAACGCCGCCCGCCGATTGCCACGACGCCGGTCTGCGACAACGCCCGGGTCTCAGACGTGTCGCCGTTTGCCACCGAGCTCTCGAACGCCGAGCGCCGGTCGTAATGTGAAACTCGAAAGCGTCCGACGCTCGTAAACCTCTGAAGCAAATAAACCAGCCCTGACCATGTTCGATCGCCGCTGTTGGTGCGGCTGCGACCCCCTGTGTTATATTCGTTGACGTTGTTTGCAGTCCGCTGATCCAGTGGTTCCGGCAGCAGCTTCCCGGCTGCAGCATGAAGCGATCGCCCGCAACCCGCGAAAAGATCGGCGGGTCCCCGGGGCTGAAACTCAATCCAGAGACGGGCGCGTAGCTCAATTGGCAGAGCAACTGACTCTTAATCAGTAGGTTGAAGGTTCGATTCCTTCCGCGCTCACCACCTTA
>Ga0210384_10004899_pt1 | contig 14799 bp, 8 predicted proteins | sample IncBWH2MmetaG_FD_160574 | JGI IMG/M metagenome (GOLD analysis project Ga0210384, IMG submission 160574) | Forest soil microbial communities from Barre Woods Harvard Forest LTER site, Petersham, Massachusetts, United States - Inc-BW-H-2-M | ecosystem: Environmental > Terrestrial > Soil >...
TCCGAGGTTGCGGATGGCGGCGCGCCGGAGCTCGGGATCTTTTTCTGATTGCGCAGATTGCAGAAGCCTGGAGGAGTCGCCTGCGAGAAAGAAGGCCTGCAGAATTTCGCGTCGGACGTCGGTGGAAGTTTCCGCCTGGTATAACTGCTCGAGTTCGCTGGTGCCGTGGACCAAGCCGAGCTGGCGGATGGCCTCACGGCGGAGCGATTCGTCTTTTTCGCCCTTGGCAGCAGCAAAGAGGCGCTCGTGATCGCCGCCGATCATGTAGCTGCGGAGAATGGCGTGCTTGACGGAGGCATCGGTGGTCGAAGCATAAACTTCGGCCAAGGTTTTACGTGCTTCTCCGCCGCCGAAAATCCCCAGATATTCGACGGCTTTGCGCTGTAGCTCGGGGTTGCTCTGCCCGCGGGCGATTTTGGCGAGAATCTCGCGAGACTGCGGCGAGCCGCTCTGGGCAGCCATGAAGAGCACCTTTGCTTTATCTTTCGGAGATCCCGAGCCGTTCAACTGCTTCTCGACGAGCGGCATGGCTCGATCGGGATCGCTGTTGAGGAGGGCTTGCAGCGCCAGAATCTTCAGTTCGGCGTCAGTTTGCGCTTCCGGTTGAGGCTTTTGACCTGCCGTCTGCCTTACTTCCAGCTCCAGCGCCCCAGCATCTTTTTGCCAGCGGCTCTGCGGAAAGCGGCGCTTGAGGTCGGCGATAGTAGCAAGCGCGGTGTCCCGCTTTCCCATGCGGTTTTGCGCGTAAGCTTTCCAGTAGAGGGCGGCATCCGTCTGCGGACCGTTCATATCCGCCAGCTGCTTAAATTTGGATTCGGCTTGGTCGTAGCGGTCCTCGTCCAAGTCCTCGCGGCCGTCGTCGTAAAGTTCCTGGAGGCGGTCGAGCCTTTCCTGTGCACGATCGCGAGCTTCTTCTTCGCGATCGCGTTTCTCCTGTTCTCTGTCACGGGCTTCCTGCTCGCGGTCGCGCTTTTCCTGCTCTCGATCCCGGGCCTCTTGGGGGTCCTGGAAAGATTCCGCGGCTGGCAAGGTAGTGGCTGCGCGGCGATGCGCGCGCGCGCCTGCGGGCCCGAGCAGCAGTGCTGCAATGGCGATGCAGGCCAGGCCTGTCTTTCGAATCGGAATTCCGATGGTCATACTTTGTTCCTTTCGTTCTTCGAGGAGTTGTTTTGCTGCGGCGCAGGCTGAGGGGCCTCTTGCCGCTGTTGCAATTCCTTGCCGACCACGCGCACTTTGAAAAGGATGCCGCGCGCTTCGATTTTCTGGCGGATGGCCTCGAGCTGCTTCGGAGTTACTTCATCGGGGCTGTGAGCGACGTCGAGGAGCACGCGCTCGAGATCGTCGAGGACGCTAGCGAGGCCGGTGTCGCCTTCTTGCAAAGCGGTTTGGCGGTAGAGGCGGTTTTCCTGGAGCAAATCTTCCGCGCGGCGCTGTTCGGCGGAGATGTCCACTTCTTTCTGTCCCGGAGAGGCTGGCGCGGCGTTGGAAAGCTCGACGAGCATGCGCTCGGAATGGCCGAGGTGTTCGCCAACGGCCACGATGAGGATGCGTTCGCGAACTTGCTCGGTGCTGGCGATGTTGTCGGGGCCTGGAGTGCGACGGGTCCAGCGGCCGGCGATAAACGCGGCGAGAGTCAGCGCGGCAACCGCTCCAAACGCTGCGAGACGGCGCGGCTCGAGCCACATCTGCCACCAACGCTGTGGTTTCTCCGGAAGGCGGGGCGCGATCTGCTGCCAGACGCGGCGGCCGTAGTCGGCGCCGGGATCGGGAACGGGCAGGGAATCGAGAGCGGTGAGAACGGCTTCGATGCGTTCGAATTCGGCGCGGCATTCTTCGCAGGATGCGAGGTGATCGGAAATTGTAGCGCGCTGGTCCGCGACACCCACGCGATAGGCAATCAGTTCTTGTTCGGTCATGTGCTTCATAGTTCCGTTCCCATGGCGCGCGCTTGCGCCCTGGTTCCCACGATCGGCTGCAGGGAGAGGCGCAACTTCTGCACGGCGCGAAAGACGGTGTTCTTCGCGGCGCTGGAATTCAATTTCAAGACGGCGGCGATTTCCTCGATGCCGCAGCCTTCCCAATGGCGCATGACGAAGGCGGTTCGTTCCGCGTGCGAAAGGGCGGCGAGCGCGACTTCCATTTGTTTGCGGAGTTCGATGCTTTGGGTAAGGCGCTCGGGCGTAGGTGCTTCGTCGGCGACGCGAGTCAAAGGATCGTTTTCCATTCCATCTTTGTCGTCGACAGTGGGCGATTGGCGCCGGGCGTCCTCTTTTTGCCTTTGGCGCATGCGGTCGATGGCGTAGTTGGCGGCGATGCGGTAGACCCAGGTTCCGAAATTGGAGCGAGCCGCGAATTGGCCAAGTTTTTGATACGCGCGCAGAAAAGCCTCCTGGACGACTTCTTCGGCATCGTGCTGATTGCCGGTCATGCGGTACGCCAGCCGGAAAACGTTGTGGCTGTGGCGCTCGACGAGAACGCGGAAGGCATCGCGCTCGCCCGCGAGGGTGCGCTCGACGGCAAGGGCGTCGCTGGCGGCGATGGCCTGGGCATTCTCGACGCTTTGTTGCATCCGAATCATTAGACAGGATTTGAAGGTTGCGGTTAGGTCAGGATTACGGCCTTAGATGGCAACAAGATAGCGCAGATGGGGTCCCTACTCGTAGCGCAGGGCGACGATAGGGTCGACGCGCATGGCGCGGCGCGCGGGGACGTAGCAGGCGGCGAGGGCAACAAGAGTCAGGACGAAGGCGACGGCGGCAAAGGTGAGAGGATCGGTGGCGCTGACGCCGAAGAGCAAGGTGGCCATCAGGCGGGTTAGTCCCAAAGAGGCGAGCAGACCGACGAATACGCCGATCACGGTCATCTTCATGCCTTCACCCAAGACCATGCGCAATACATCGCCGCGCTTGGCGCCAAGCGCGATGCGGATTCCGATTTCACGTGTACGTTGACCCACGAGGTAAGAAATTACGCCGTAGATGCCCATACTGGCGAGACCAAGCGCAAGCGCGGCGAAGCTGCCGAGCACCATCATGGAGATGCGGCGTTCGACGAGCGTGTCTGAGATGACTTCTTCCAAGGTCTGCACGCTGTACATCACCTGGTCGCTGCTCATGCTTTGCAGGCCAGAACGAATCGCTTTCTCGACGGATTGTGCTTCTCCTTCGTAGCGGACAAAAACTCCAGTGCCGCTCCAGGAGGAAGGCTGCATGGCCGCTTCGGGGAGCTGCATAAAAGGGAAGTAAAGTTCGGCGCGAAGCGACTGTTTGTCGTCGTTATCGAGTCCCCACTGCTTTACGTGGCCTACTATGCCGACGATTTCCGCCAGGCCACCTTTGTTGTCGAGGATCACGCGCTTTCCAATGGGATCCTGATCGCCGAAGAATTTGTGGGCAAAGAAATCATCGATGACGATGACGTGCGGAGAGTGTTCATTGTCGAGCGCGGTGAAAAAGCGTCCGCGCTGAAGGGGAATGCCCATTACTTTCAGATAGTCCTCTTGAACGACGTAGCTGAGGCTCCAGCTCATGTCATTCACGCTGGCGGGCTTGGGCTGGCCTTCGAGATAGAAGAGATCTTCATCGTCATAGCCGAGGGGCGTGGCTCCCCAGGAGAGTGACGCAGATTTCACTCCCGGAGTGCTGGCGAGTCGGCTTTGAAGTTCGCGGAGCTTCGCGCGAACGGAATCGGGACTAGCGTCCCTGGGCATGGGGGCGAGGGCCACACCGAATGACAAAACATTGCGGGGATCGAAGCCGGGGTTGACGCTCCAGAGGGCGCTGAGGCTGCGGATCATCAGTCCCGCGGCGATGAGCAGCACCAAAGCCATGGCCATTTCCGCGACGACGAAGAGTCCCTGTGCGCGATGCTTGGTGCCGCCGGAGCCGCGGCCTCCTTCTTTCAACGTTTCCTGCAAATTCGGTCTGGAGATTCTCAACGCGGGCGTTAAACCAAACAGAATTCCGCAAAGCAGAGCGACCGCCATGGTGAATAACAAGACGCGAGCGTCGAGGCCGACCTCGCTGGCGCGCGGCAGCGCGGAGGGCAGATTACGAAGAGCGAACTTTGTTCCCCAGGCGGCAAACAGCAGGCCAAGCGATCCGCCCGCAAACGCGAGCACCAAGCTTTCCGTCAGGAGCTGGCGGACGATGCGAACTCGCCCCGCACCGAGCGCGGCACGCACGGCGAATTCGCGCGCGCGTCCGGTCGAACGGGCCATGAGCAGGTTGGCGACGTTCACGCAGGCGATCAGCAGGACGAATCCCACTGCTGCTAGAAGAACGAACAGAATCGGGCGCAAGTAACCGACCATTTGTTCTTTAAGAGGCACGAGCGTGGCGCCGATTCCTGTGTCGGCGTCGGGATAAGCGGCTGTCAATGCCGCCGTCACGCGCTTCATGTCGGCGCGCGCCTGCTGAATGGTCACGCCCGGTTTCAGCCGGCCAACGCCGTGAAAGCCGAGCCCCGCGGTTCTGAGATTAAGAATGGGGTTGGTCCACTGGCCAATGGGGGCGTACACATCACTGGTGCGGAAGCTCCAAACTTGCAGCTTAAGACTCGCAGGGACTACGCCAACGATGGTGAAGGTTTTCCCGTCGAGAGTGAGTCCTTGTCCCACGATGTCCCGAGCAGCGCCAAACTTGCGATTCCAGAATCCTTCGCTGATCAGCACGATGGGACTGGCACCGATATCGTCTTCGCCCTCCGTGAATAAGCGCCCGAGCACGGGCTTGACGCCGAGGAGCGTGAGATAGTCTGACGATACGAATTCCGCCTTGAGCTGCTCGGCTTCGCCCCTTCCCGTCAAGTTGTAGGAGTAGCTGCGGGCAATGCCCATCATGGAAAAAGTGCGGTTATCCTTGCGCCAATCGCGAAAGTTCGGGAAGGAGATCGAGCCGGAGTCAAAATTCGGTTTGCTTTCGGCAAGGGCTACGAGCTGCTCGGACTGGGGATAGGGGAGCGGATTCAGAAGGATTCCATTGACGACGGAGAAAAGAGCCGTGTTTGCGCCGATGCCCAAGGCGAGGGTGAGGATGGCGACGGCGGCGAATCCTGGTACCTTCGCGAGCATACGGAGGCCAAAACGAAGATCCTGAAGCAAGCGCTCCAGGGAGCCAAAACCCCAGACGTCGCGGGTGACTTCCTTCACGAGGCCCAGGTTGCCAAATTCGCGGCGCGCTGCTTGTGCGGCCTCGGTTTCAGCGGCTCCTCGCTCCACACGATCTCGCGCGGCCATATCGAGATGGCTCCGCACCTCCGCATCAAATTCTTCTTTCCGTTTTCCCCGGCTCCAAATCCATCGCATGGTTATTCCCCGCTATTTGCTTTCGCTTTTTTCGAGATCTGTAGACCAATCGCTTAATCTTTCACTCGTACCGCAGGGCCACGGCGGGATCGACTGACGACGCCCTTCGCGCAGGAATGAAGCAAGACAACCCCGAAGTGGCCACCAACAGCAGAATGACTCCCAAAAGGACAAGGGCATCGAGCGAGCTGCCTTGAATCCAACGCGCCAGCACCCGATTGAGCGCGATGGTGAGAAGTACTCCCGTCAGAACGCCGCCGGTCACGCTCATGGCCGCCGAGCGAAACACGATCAGGAGAACATCTCTGCGCCCGGCTCCCAGCGCCATGCGGATGCCGAATTCCCCAGTTCTTTGAGCGACGGTGTAGGAAATAACGCTGTACAGTCCCGTGGCGGCCAGCGCCAGCGCCAGAATTGCAAATGCCGCAAACAAGGTTGCTACCAGGCGTCCCTGTCCCCATTCCGGTTGCGCCGTGATCCATCCATCGAGATCGCGAATATTCCTGGATGCTTGCTGGTCCGGATCAACGGAATGAATTTGTTCACGGACTGCGCGGAGCACCGTAAGCGGAGGAACGCTGGTTCGGACCAGGATCTGCGTGTATTGCGGCATCAGGATGGTGTACGGCAGAAACACGGAGGGCTTGATGGGATTGCGCAGGCCGTCATCGAGGGCATCGCCGACAATTCCAACGACCTGAAACCAGCTGTCGCTGCCGGAGACCGCCAGCTGAAAGAGAGGCTCGCCCTTGAGTTCCGGCACCCGGATGCTGCTGCCAATTGCGTCGCCGTTCGGAAAATACTGGCGAGCCGTGGTCTGATTGATCACCGCGACCTTGGAGCCGCGCATCGCCTCGCTTTCCTCCCAGATTCTTCCCTGCAGCAGCGGAATGTGAAGCACGGAGAAATACTCGGCGCTGATGAAGTTGACGCGTACCCGCTGTTGTTCTGCCGCCGGCTTGCCGGAAATTTCGAAGCGCTGTTCCCATCCATTGTTCGGCGGTGTGGCATTTGTCGAGATCCCTGCAGAAGCAACTTCCGGAATCGAGCCGACCTTCTGCAGCAGCTGATGGAAGTACGCTCTCCTGGCCTCCCAGGTGGTGTAAGAGCTGTCGTGCACCGGGATGCCGACCGACATAGCATTGTGCGGATCGTAGCCGAGATTCATCCGCATCATGCGCACGAAGCCTTGCATCGCAACGCCGGCTCCGGTCAACAACAGAAGGGTCAGGGCGATCTGGCCCGCGATCAGAATGCTGTGAGTCCGCCGGCCGTGAACTCCCGCGGTAATCTTGCGCGTGCTGGCTTGCATTACGTGAGCGACATCGGGACGCGAGGATTGAAGGGTTGGCGAAATGCCAAAGAGAGTGCCGGTCAGCAGCGCGAGAGCCACGCTGAAGCACAAAACCGGCAGGTTGATGCTGATCGCTGCTTCATGGGGAAAAGAAAACTGTGGGAGCCAGTTGACGATGAGCTTCACCAGACTATTCGCCAGCGCCACGCCGATGGCCGCCCCGGTAAACGACAGCAACAGGGCTTCGGTGAGCAACTGCCGCAGAATGCGCGAGCCCTCCGCGCCAATCGCTGACCGCACGGCCAGCTCGTGCTGGCGCGCCGTGCCCCGGGCCAGCAGCAGTATCGAAACGTTTCCGCAGCCGATCAGCAGCAACAAAGCCACGGCCGCGAGCAGCAGGTACAGTGTCCCGCCGATATCAGCCACGAAGTGCTCGTTCAATCCTTCGACGGCCACGTGGAAACGCTCCGGGAAATGCGTCGGAGTCTGCTTCGCGAATTCCTCATAGAGCGACTGAAACTCCGCGTTCGCCGCAGCGCGCGTGACTCCCGGCTTGAGCCGTATCATAGGAAAGTAAGTGCGCGTCACATCGGCCGTGAGCTCTAGCGGCAAATAAACTTCCCCGTCGTCCCAGGTGAACCGCGGCTGCACCACTCCCACAATCTTGTAGGTCTTATGGACGAGCTGGATATTTTTGCCGACAATGTCAGGATCACCGCTGAAGTACCTTTGCCAGAACCGATAACCCAGCACCGCCACATTCTCAGGATCCTGGCCTTCGGGCGCATCCGAAGGCAGCAGTCCGCGCCCCAGCAGCGCCGGCACGCCAAAATGGACGAAAGCATTGGAAGTGAGGTATACAGCATGAACGTTTTCAGGGAGATCGCCTTCGGTTGTGGTGAGCTCCCATGCGTCCGTGGCGGCAGAGCTCTCGATGCAACTGGCCTGCCGGAGCTGTTGCAATTGCGGACCATTGAGATTGATAAAGCGGCGGTTGCCGCCGGCGTCGCGCGCCAGTAAGTGCACCATGCGGCCGGAATTGGCATACGGATACGGATTTACGAGCACGGCGTAAACCACGCTGAATATCGCTGTGGTGGCGCCGATGCCAAGCGCCAGCGAGAGAATGGCGACGATCGTGAACCCCGGATTCTTCCCCAGCATTCGCAATCCGTATCGCACGTCATCCGCGGCGTCTCTCAGCCATCTCCGGCACCAGACATCCCGCGTCATCTCCTTCACCAATCCCACGTTCCCGAATTCCCGCCGCGCTGCGCGCTCCGCTTCCTTCTTCTCTTCGCCTTTCTCCACGCGCTCCCGTGCCGCCATTTCCAGATGGCCACGTACCTCTTCCTCGAGTTCCTCCTCGCGCTTCGATTTGCCAAAGAGTCCGCTCAACCAAATCATCGCGCCACCTCTTCATCCAATTTTTCCGCTTGCCATCTTCCAGTTTCTATTCGTACCGCAGCGCCACCATTGGATCGACGCGCATCGCCCGCCGCGCCGGTACGTAACAAGCGGTCAAAGCCACGACGGCCACGAGGATCGCCACGCCGCAAAACGTCAAGGGGTCCGTTGCGCTTACGCCGTACAATTCACCGGACAGGACGCGCATGACCGCAAATGCGCCGGCCATTCCCAAGGCAATTCCCGCCAACGAAAGCTTCGCCCCTTCTCCCATCACGGACCGCAGCACCTCTCCCCTTTGGGCTCCCAGCGCCAAGCGAATACCGATCTCGCGGGTGCGATTCGCTACGAGAAAGGAAAGAACGCCATAAATGCCGATGGTGCCCAGGACCAGCGCCAAAGCGGCAAAGACGGCCATGAGAACTGTCGTAGATGCGGGCGTCGAGACAGCTTCCGAGACGACTGCACGCATGGTCTTCACTTCGCTGACGGGCACTTCCTGGTTTAAGGCGGCAACGCTATTGCGAACCATGGTTGCGATTTGTGAGTCATCCGAGCCAGTTCGGATAGCGATGGTCATCTCCGCAGGTATTCGCCGATCTTCGAGGGTAGCCGTCGAATTGTAAGGCACATAAGCAGTGCCACCGATCCACTCGGGCGTGTTTCGCTGAAGATCGTAGGCGCGCACATCCGGAATGATGCCGACGATAGTGCGCCAGTCCTTGTCGTCGAGCAGCCTGATGTGTTTTCCAACTGCGTTCTGATTGGGCCAGAAGCGGTGGGCCGTCTCGTCGGTGACGATCGCTACCGGAGCCCCGGAGACATCGGAATCGGTGAACGATCTGCCCGCGAGGAAAGGGATGCCCATCACGCGAAAGTATTCTGGAGTCACAACATTAAGCCAGAACAGAGGCACGTCTTCACCTGCGGGAACGTCGTAGCCCTCGACATTGAGAGAGCGCTTGCTGACGCGTCCTCCAAGCGGAAGAGTGTTTATGAGTGCGACCTCACCAGCGCCCGGAAGGGTTTGAACCTGATGCTGCACGCTGCGGTAAAAAGCCAGGCAACGTATCGCGTCGTCGCAGAACGATTCATTCGGTGTAATGCGCGCCGTCAGGATGTGTTCCGGACGAAAGCCGGGATTGACGTGCGATATCGCCCAGAAGCTTCGAATCATCAGTCCAGCGGCGATCACCAGCAGCACAGCAAATGCCACCTGGGCGATCGCAAGCGAGCTTCGCAAACGCTGGGACAGTGATGCAGCCGTGCCGCGGCCGCCAGAGTTCAACGCTTCCGCGAGCGCTGGGCGCGCAGAGTGGAGAGCCGGAGCAAGTCCGAAAATAACACCCGTTAGTATTGCAAGCCCACCAGTAAACACGAGCACACGCCAATCTATGTGCACGTCGTCCAGACGTGGAGTGTCCGCAGGCAGCACGGACTTGAGCAGAGCGAGCCCCTCTTTGGCAAAGGCTAATCCGAGCAATCCTCCCAACAATGCTTGCAACATACTCTCGGTGAGGAGCTGCTGGGTAATTCGCTGCCGTCCGGCGCCCAGCGCGGAACGAATGCTGATCTCCTTCTCGCGCGTTGCCGCGCGGGAGAGCGTCAGATTTGCGACGTTCGAGCAAGCGATCAGCAGGACCAGCGCGACAGCTCCGAGTAAGATTAGTAGCCGTGCGCGCACGTCGGCAACCATTCCGTTCTGGAGCAGCACCACGGTGGCATTGGCATTCCAGCTCGCCGGCATCGGCCAGGGGAACAACGCTCCCACATGCGACTGAAACATTCGAATCTCCGTGCGCGCCTGCTCGATGGTCGAACCCGGGCGTAGCCGCCCGATTCCCGGCATGAAATCTCCCGCCCAGAAGCTTGCGGTGTTTCGCGGATCGTTGTGCAAGGGAATCCACAATTGTGTCTTCACGGATGGGAAGCGAAAACCGGCCGGCATCACGCCAATCACCTGGCGGCTCACTCCTCCCAGTTCGATCGATCGGCCAAGGATGCTCGCATCGGCTCCGAACCGCTGCTCCCAAAGGGCGTGGCTCAAAATCACCAAGCTGTCCTGGCCCGGAATGTCCTCGCCTGGGTAAAACACCCTTCCCACATCCGGCCGTGCACCGAGAATGGAAAACAGTTCCGCAGACACAGAAGTTCCGGTCAGGCGAACGGGTTCCCCAAAACCGGTCAAGTTCAGCTCTTGACCTTCAACGTATGCCCCTACCTCCATCGTGCGCATCTGCTCTCGCATCGCGACAATCGCGCCTTTCGGATACGCTCCTGTTACGCTAACCAGCTGTTCTGGGTTTGAGTACGGCAGAGAGGAAAGCAGAATTCCATTCACCAGGCTGAAAATGGCAGTGTTGGCTCCGATGCCTAACGCAAGTGTCAGTACGACAATCGCAGTGAACCCGGGAGACTTACGCATCCTTCTCAACCCATAACGCGCGTCCTCAACGAAGTCTTCCAGCCACCGCCGACTCCACACATCGCGCGCCACTTCCTTTACCAAACCCATATTGCCGAACTCCCGCCTCGCGGCACGCTCGGCGTCCCGGTTGTCCCGGCCTCTCTCCTTGTACTCACGCGCTGCCATTTCCAGATGGCTACGGACTTCCTCATCCAGTTCCTGGTCTCGCTGCGCGCGTCCCCACCAGAGAAACTTCATGGTTTGGTCTCGCCTTCAAATGGATTCAGCACCCCGGCAATGGCATCGGAGAGTTGCGACCACTTGGAACGTTCCCGGGTCAATTGTTTTTTTCCAGCGGTGGTCAGCTGATAAAACTTTGCGCGCTGGTTGTTTTCAGAGATTCTCCATTCCGCCTTGATCCACTTCTGCTTATCCAGGCGGTGCAGGGCCGGGTAGAGCGAGCCCGTGTCTACCTGTAGCAAGTCGCCGGAACGGTTGCGGATGGCCACGCTGATGCCGTAGCCGTGCTGCGGCCCCCATTGTAGGGTCTGCAAAATCAGGAGATCCAGGGTTCCCTGCAAAAGCTCGATGCGGTTTTGATAGCGTTCTCTTTTCTCAGCCATCGCTTTTTCCCTCATGCAGGAGCCGCGTGCTCCCCCGGTGCGCCGAAACATTTTTGCCAGGCCGTCTTTTGCGCTCGCTTTGGTAAAGACGGCGTGAGCCCGCCGATTGTTTCCTTCCAAGGCTGTGGACATCCTACTCCCTAGCCTGTAGACCATCTACACCCTTGGACTGAGCAACTCCTTTGCCGCTCCGTGCGCGGCTCCAACTCCTTATTTCTTCGTGTTTTAAGGTGGATAAACGGTGCGATTTCCGGGTGACGGCCGCTCGCTTCCGCGACATTCCATCCCAAATCCGGACACTCTGTTCTTGCCGCCGCCGCGCCGCCAATGACGGTATCTGCGGTATCATGGAAGGACAAGCTGGATGGAAGTTTTGCGCTTGCTGGATTTCGTCCGAGGAGAAGGCATTGATTCCACGCTATACGCGCGAAGAGATGGGCCGGGTCTGGAGCGACGCCAACAAGTTCGCGAAATGGCTGGAAGTTGAGCTCGCGGCCACGGAGACGCTGGCGGAAGCGGGTCAGGTTCCCAAGGAAGCCGCGGCCGCGATTCGCGCGCGCGCCAGGGTGGACGTCGCGCGCATTCACGAACTGGAAGCGCGCGTAAAGCACGACGTGATCGCGTTTACGATGAACGTTGGGGAATCGATCGGAGATCCCGCGGCTGCGCGCTGGCTGCACTATGGGATGACATCGAATGACGTTGTGGATACCGCGCAGGCTTTGCAAGTGCACGACGCTTCAAAACTGATCGAGCGCGGGCTGGTGCTGTTCGGCGAAATCCTAGATTTGAGGGCGCACGAGTTTCGGCACACGCCGCAGATCGGGCGGACGCATGGCGTGCACGCCGAGCCCATCACCTTTGGGCTGAAAATCGCCAATTGGTTTTCGGAGAACCAGCGCAACATCAGGCGCTTCCGCGAAGCCGCGGCGCAAATGGCGGTCGGAAAAATTTCTGGCGCGGTTGGCAATGCTTCCCACCTTGGCCCGGAGATGGAAGCGCACATCTGCAAGAGACTTGGGCTGCAAGTGGCGCCGGTTTCTTCGCAAGTGATTCAGCGGGACCGCCACGCGTACTATCTCAGCGCGCTCGCGCTAATCGCCGCCACGCTCGAAAAAATCGCGCTGGAAATTCGCCACCTGCAACGCACCGAAGTCCGCGAAGCCGAAGAGCCGTTCGGCGGCGAGCAGCGTGGCAGCTCCGCGATGCCGCACAAGCGCAATCCGGTCATGTGCGAACAGATTTGCGGGCTGGCGCGGCTAGTGCGTTCGAACATGCTGGCCGCCTATGAGAACGTCGGACTGTGGCACGAGCGGGATATTTCTCACAGCTCCGTGGAGCGAATCATTTTGCCCGATTCCACCATTCTGGTGGACTACATGCTCGCCAAGATGACCACCATCCTTGGCCAGATGCGGGTTTTTCCCGAGCGCATGCTGCGCAACCTGGAGTCCACGCACGGGCTGGTGTACTCGGGACAATTGCTGCAGGACCTAGTGGAAAAGGGCATGCCGCACGACGATGCCTACAAGGCCGTACAGGAGAACGCCATGGCCGCGTGGGAAACGGACAGCAGTTTCCGCGAGCGTGTGGCCAGCGATGCGCGCATCGCGAAGTACCTCGACGCCAAGGCGCTCGCGCATACCTTCGATTTGCAGAGGCAATTGCGGTATGTGGATGCCATCTTCGACCGCGTGTTTGGGGCGCATCCGGCGGGCGAAAAATCCGCTGCTGGTTCCGCGGGAAAGCACTAGCGCAAGATCAATACCCCGACCACAAAAAAACAAAAGGCGCCCCGGTTTTGGCCGGAGCGCCATTCTGCCTCTTCTAATTTCGGCTTGCGCTGAAATTAGCTGCGGAGGCGGAAAACCAAATCTACATCAAAAACTCGTTCACGGAGGCGGACACTATTCGACGCGTTGAACGTAACGGGCTTCGGAAGTGTCTACCTTGATGCGATCGCCTTCGTTCACAAAGGGGGGAACCTGAACGACCAGGCCGGTTTCCAAAGTAGCGGGCTTCATGACCGCGCTGGCCGTGGCCTTCTGCAAGGTCGGCTCGGTCTGAATCACCTTCATGTCCATGGTATCGGGCAAATCCACACCGATGGCTTTTTCCTCGAAGAATTCGACCTTCACGAGGGTGCTGGGAATCAGATAGTAGACGGTTTCGCCCAGCTCTTGGCGGCTCATCTGCATCTGCTCGTAGTTCTTGGTGTTCATGAAGTGAAAATCGTCACCTTCGTTGTAGAGGTATTCGAATTCCACTTCATCGAGGATGGCGCGGTCGACGAATTCTTCGGCACGGAACCGGTAGTCGATGATGGAACCAGTGCGAAGATTGCGCATGCGCGTCTGCATGGAGCCGCGCTTGTTGCCGGGCGTGCGGTGGTCGACGCTAAAGATGGTGAAAAGCTGGCCCTCGTGCTGGATAACCATGCCGGGGCGGAGTTGTGTCGCTTTGACGCTGCTCATAAGCTCCCTAAACGATTGCGAATTTCGGAAATTCCGGCAGGCCTGGAAATTAGCCGCATCCAGAATGCCTCGAGGTACGCTGGCGGGAATTTCAAGCCTAGCGCGAATCTACAGTATAAAGGCGCTCATTCGAACCGGTCAATCGCCGACTTTCCCGAAGGAACTTCTAGGGGAGGAAACCTAGATCGGTCGTTGTGAAATTTTGCAGGTTCGGGAAAATTCCAGCAATGTCGGAACTGCTGAGCCCAAACCACTTTGCCAGCGTCGCGCCGTATTGATCGACCGAGGTGGAGGGGATCCAGCGGCCATTGCCGATGGCGTCGTCCGGCCCGCCCAATGCGAGATCCGGAAACTTACCGTATATCCCACCGTTATTCCCTGCGCCGCCTTTCACGGCGCCGCCCATGATCATGTGGTGGCTGCCCCAAGCATGATCGCTACCGGCATTCGAGGCGGGCTGCAAAGTACGGCTGAAATCCGAGAGCGTAAACGTAGTCACGTTGCCCGCCACGCCCAACTCGTTCGTGGCATCAAAAAAGGCCTTCATTGCGGGGCTTACTTGGCTCAGGAGGTTCTGCTGAATATGGATCTGATCGCTGTGTGTGTCGAAACCGCCAAGCGAGCAGAAAAAAACCTGCCGGTTCACGCTCAGGTTATTTTTTACCTTAATGATTTGGGCGACTTGCTTGAGCTGATTCCCGATAGACGTGTTCGGAAACTGCGTTTGGAGCGGCATGGCGCCATTTAGCGCACCAGCTAAATACTTGCTCTGCGCGATCGTAAGCGTCGTGACGTTGCTCGCGGGCTGGACAAGGGAGATCCCGGAGTCCATTGTTAAGATTTGCTGAAGGGCCAAGAGGCGCGCCTGCCCCTGGGCAGAAGCGTCCCCGAAATCAAAGAGCCCCGGAGGGGCGCCCGGAATCATGGCGAAGGGCTGCGTCTGGTTGCCGGTGCAGAAAATAGTTTGGCCAGCTACGGAGAGGATCGGCGGAAACGATGAGTTATAGCAGCTGCTGGCGCTCCCGGCAGCCTTAATGACGTCGGCCATGCGGCCGGCCCAGCCAGTGGAGGGAACACCGCTCAACTGGACGGTCTGCCACTGATCCTGCTGATCGGAATGCGAGAAGAGATTGTCGGGAGCCTGGACAGTTCTGGTGATGTAGTCGGTCTTGCTTTTGAAAGGTTTTATCAAGGTGCCGACGTTTGCGAGGAGCGCGAGATTATTGGAATTGTAAAGACCTTGAAGCTCTGGTGCAGCGGAGTGCATGCCGTACGTGACCGCCGAGGCA
>Ga0210384_10004901_pt1 | contig 14794 bp, 10 predicted proteins | sample IncBWH2MmetaG_FD_160574 | JGI IMG/M metagenome (GOLD analysis project Ga0210384, IMG submission 160574) | Forest soil microbial communities from Barre Woods Harvard Forest LTER site, Petersham, Massachusetts, United States - Inc-BW-H-2-M | ecosystem: Environmental > Terrestrial > Soil >...
GTGGCCGGTGTCGGTGGCGGCGGACGCGTAGCCTTGCAGGATGGCCACCGCGAGCGCGCGATAATCCATTTCGCCAGCGAAGCCGCCGTTGCCCTGGCCGCGAAATTTGCCATTCCATCCGGTGGCGGGCATCCATACTTCGATCTTTATGTCGGAATCTGGCGTGGGTTTGTCGTCGGCGGTGACGCGGCAAAATGCGGGAAGTTGCTTGTAGAGGGATGGATCTCCCACCAACCATGGCGTCGCTCCCGCTGGCGGCGAAAACGCTCCGGCCGCGATGGTCTGCGCGGAGGTGATGGTCGTGTTGGGCAGGGCGAGTTGTGCTAGCTGCTCGCAGGATTGGGCTGCGGCTTGCACGCCGGAAGAGAAGACAAAACTCGCGGCAAGGAAACCCACCAGGGAGAATCGGCTCATAGCTGCTCCTTCGAGACGCATTTTGTTTGCACATCGTAACTGAAAGGCGAAATTAATGCTCGGCCGTCCCTCCGGGACTAATCTTTATTGCGTTCTGTTCCCAGGATTAGGTTCGGCAAAAGTTGCCGAACCATCCTGGGCTAAATTCTTCGGCGTCCCATTCGGGACTTAAATGCTAGAGCGCTCGCCTTCGGCTCGCTAGCCAGGCTAAAGCCTAACCTCTACATTTCCGACGACGGCAAAGAAAAAGCAGATTCCTCACACCGCCAAAATACGGCGGGTTCGGAATGACAATCGAGAAATCATTCGTAGCGGAGGGCTTCTACTGGGTTTAGTTTTGCGGCGCGGGTTGCTGGGTATAGGCCGGCGGCTAGGCTCACGATTACGGCGAAGAGGATGGCGCTGGCGGCTAACCACCAGGGGACTGAGGAGATTTTTACCGCGGGGAGGTCTTGGCGGCGGAGGTAGATGGTGGTGCCGTAGGTTAGCGCTTGGCCTATTAGCCAGCCGAAGGTTACGCCTAGCAGGCCGCCTACCAAGCCCATGGCTCCGGCCTCGGCGAAGAAGAGATTTTTTACGTCGGCGTCGGTGGCGCCCAACGACTTCAACACGCCGATTTCGCGGCGGCGCTCGAGGATGGCCATTACTAGCGTGTTGATTATGCCCAAAGAGGCTACCGTCAGGGCCAGGCTGCCGAACAGGCCCAGGAAGAGGTCGAATACGGTGAAGACCAGGCGGAGGCTGCGGGCCGCGTCCAGGAGGGAAAAGGCGCTGTAGCCCAATTTTTTTACGGCGTCTTCTACTTGCAAAACATTTTTGGGATTTTTCACGCGGACGGTTAGCGCGGCGTAGGTTTGCTTGCCGTTGCCGCCGCCGCGGACGAAGTCTTGCACATCGTTGGCTTGCGCGGCGTGCAGTTGCTCGGCTACGCGGATGGGGAGGAAGACGCGGCCGCCGCCGAATCCACCGATGGCGGCGGAAGGATCGGACTCGATTACGCCGACTACGCGCAACTTTTTCTCGCGGGTGACGATGGTGATGCCGCCGGACATCATGGCGTCGAGTTGGGCGTCGATGTCTTTTTCCTTGGCGATTTCGTCGGAGGAGAGCGTGCGGCGCTCGGCGTAACGCAGAGAGATTTCTTTGCCGACGAGACTCGCGGGTTGGGGCGAGAGGTCCTTGGCGAAGTCCTGCTGGAGGATGGCTTCTTCGGCGGTGGGGGAGGAAAAATATTTGCCGGTGATCGAGTCGAAGGCGCTGGCGGACCGCGAGGATTCGGGAACGCCGAGGACGTTGGTGGAGTAGGTGTTGTTATCGAAGCGGACGTCGGTGAAGAAGCGGATTTGCGGGTAGACGTCGACTACGTTGGGGAGTTTGGCGAAATTTTGGCGGGCGTCTTCGTCAAGTACCTTTGGGGGGGCGAGCGGTTTCGGGTTTTCTTTCGGTGTGCCTGGGGCAGGTTTGCGCGGGCCGTCACCGCCGGGGCCGCGGAAATCGCGACGGGAGCTTACGAAGACGGCGTCGAATAGGCCGGACTTGGTTAGGCGATCGGAGGCTAGGGTTTGCAGGCCTACGCCGAGGGAGAGCATGGCTACTAGGGAGGCAACTCCTACGGCTACGCCTAGCGTCGTGAGGGAATTGCGCAGGATCGCTTCGCGGAGATTGCGGGCGGCTAGTTCGCTGAGGTCGCGTAGCCTCATACGCGTGCTCCGGCGTGGACTGGGAAATGATCGAGCAGCTTGCCGTCGGAGAGGATGGCGATGCGGTTGGCGAAGCGTTCGGCTAGCGGCCGCTCGTGGGTGACCATGATGATGGTCATGCCCAGAGTGTCTTGGATTTCGCGGAGGAGCAGGAGGATTTGGTCGCCGGTTGTGCTGTCGAGATTGCCGGTGGGTTCGTCGGCGAAGAGGATGGCGGGCTGATTTACCAGGGCGCGGGCGAGGGCTCCGCGCTGCTGCTCGCCGCCGGAGAGTTCACTGGGGCGATGGGCGTGGCGGGCGCTTAGGTGGACGCGGTCGAGGGCTTGCGCTACCCGACGGCTGCGCTCGGAGCGGTCGACTTCGGCCAGGCGGAGGGGGAGTTCGACGTTTTCTTCGAGGGTCATGCGCGGGAGGAGATTGAAGGATTGGAAGACCATGCCTACCGTTTCGCGGCGGTAGCGGGCTAGTTCCTGGGAATCGAGCGCGGCTAGATTTTTGCCTTGCACGTGGATCGAGCCGGAAGTCGGACGGTCCAAGCCGGCCATTAAATTTAGCAGGGTGGATTTGCCTGAGCCTGAGCTGCCTAGTAGAGCTAGGAATTCGCCGCCGGGGATTTCGAGGGAGAGGTCGTTTACCGCGCGGATGATTGATTCGCCCAGGCGGTAGTCGCGGGAAACGTGGTCCATATGCAGGAGAGTTTGCGTAGGTGGCATCGATCGGGTACGCACCATAGTAATACGCTTGCGGACGCGCGCAAATTTCTGACGCGCCCGAATTTGGCGGTGGGATTTGCGCTGCATCGAGCGGAAAAGCCTCAGGTCCAAAAGGCGGACCTGAGCTACATTTTTGTCCATTACGTTCTTAGCTGAGGCGAACCGTTCGAGCGGGCAGGCGGGGGTTGGAAATGGCGGATGGCCAAAAATTGGCCTTGCTACCAGTTTCGCGGGGAATCGGGCGGGCTTAGCCTTACTGTGAACCTCTCAAAGGCAAACCTATGAACGGATTTAGCGATTGGTTCGAGAATAATTGGATTGACCTGGCGCGGTTGCTGGTGCAATTGGCGATTTTCGCGGCTGTCGTGCGTTATGGGCGCAAATTGCTGGCGACGCTTCGCGCCTCGCAGGAACAAGTCGGAGCGCTGCTGAAATTATCGGTGTCCGATAGCGCGCCGGGGGTTCAGCCCGCGCCGGTATCGGAGCCAGAGCAGAGCAAGCAGTTCGAGCCTACGGCGGCGAAAATCTGGGAACCCGAACCGCAACCCAAGCGAGAGCCTGAACCTGAGCCGGAGCCAGTTTTTGCGGGAGGCTATTCCCGTTCTAGCTATGCCGCCGAACGCGATTCTCGGCCGAACTACCCGGCAGAGCGCGAACAGAGCCTTGGCGGCAGGTTGGCGGGCGCGCAAGCTCCGGCCTTTACGCCTTCCGCGCAGCGCGAGCCTTTTACGGCCTCGGCGCAGCGTGAGGAAATTCCTTCGCTGACGCCGTGGGTATCGGCTCCGGCTCTGGAGCCCGAGCGACTGAATGTCCCGGCACCGGCGCTTCCGGCGCGACCGAGCGCGTCTGGCTGGCTGCAAGCTCCCATCCGCAGCAACAGCGTCAGCCCGTGGCGCAAAGTGGTGCGCTGGCTTCAGGAGCCCGCTCGCCGTTAATCGCCAATTTTTATTGCCAAGCACAAAGAAGATGGCCTGCGTAATTTTTAGAATTACGCAGGCCATTGAATTTTAGAGCCGACCGAGCACTGAGAAAGGTGCGAGTCTAGCGCCGGGGCTTGATCTCCAGCGGTTCGACGAGCTGGAACGTGAGCGGAGTTTCCGCGGCGAGTGTGATGTCGCGATTGCCGGTGAGTCCGGCGCCGCCCGTTCCCGCAGCCGCGCCAATTAATCCGCCGATCAGCGCGCCCTTGCCGCCGCCGGCCAATCCGCCGATGAGCGCGCCGCCACCTGCGCCACCCCCGACCATCGCCGCAGTGCGCTTGCCTTTGCCCTTGCTGGTTTCGTTGGGCGCGGTGGTATGTACATCATAATTTTCGCCATGGATCTCGATGCTGGTTAACGTCAACTCAAGCGATGCGCCACCCTTGAATCGACCGGCGGGCTTGGCATCTTTCACAATGCCACTAGCGCGCGCGCCTTTGGGAATGGCAACCCTGCCGTCCACCTCGACAGGCTCGCGGACGGAGGCGGTAAACGTTTGGCCGGGCTGGCTGATCTTGGAGCCGACCGGTTCGTCGAGCACGACGGAAATCACTGTTTCGGCGGGGACGACAATGGGTCGCGGGCGCGGGGCAGCTTCCCTGGCGGCAGGCCTGCTGGCGCCCGAATCCGGGGTCGCCGAAGATGAGTTTGGATCGGTTGCGGACGCTTGCTGCTGATCCGCGCTTTTCTGGCATCCCGCCAACGCCAAGAGCAGGGAGAGCGCCGATAGAGATGCAGTGGCGAAACGACGATTCATGAACTACCTCCAGTGGGAGTGGGCTTTCTAGAACGATACTACGAACGTACGCGAAGTCAATTTAAGGGTGACGACTGGCGTCCCAAAAAGCACCCTCTACTGAAGCACCCATTGCCCAGACTTCTCGACAAATCGGAACGCATGCCGGGGATAAGGAGTTTCGCTGGGTTCAGAGCGAACCACACGCGCGCTGCCGACAAATTGCTCACCGCCGCTGAGCAGAAAGACTTGTACGACAGAATTGGAATTCAGCGGCGCAGTGCAGCCGCACAAAAATGCGCTCAAGCTGACATCCTCGGTATGAGTGCACTCTGCAAAGGGCTTGCCATTCGAGTCGATCCCGCGCAGCTTGAGTTGCACCCGCAACCGTACACGGACCTCGCTTCGCCGGTCCGGGCGTTTGGCATTCAAGACCTCGGCCAGCCGGGAGCGCAAGAGGTCGAAATCGATGGGTTTCTCGAAATAGGCCGTGGCTCCAAGCTCCTTGCAGAGAGATTTGGTGGTCGAGCCAGCTTCGCCGCTGACGATAAATACGGGAGTCAATTGTGTTGAAGTCAGCGCCGTAAAGGTGCGGCATAGCTCGAAGCCGGAAAATCTCGGCATTCGGAGATCCAGCAAAATGGCCGAAGGCTTATTCTGCATGGCCAGCGCCAAACCTTGCTCCGGGTCTCCGGTATCGATAATTTCATACAAGTCTGAGAGATTGACTCGCATGAGGCGGCGCATGGGTTCTTCGTCGTCGATCACCAGTAGTTTTTGCATTTGTGTCGAATCTCCTATGATTTGGGGCCGTGGCCGGCTCCCGCAACAACTGGCGCAGGTTTGGCCGGGTTTTCTTGGCCGCTCGGTGAATTGCGGTTGGAATCTAATATCTCTCGGACTTTGCGGGTGAGCGTCTCTTCGGTGAAGGGCTTGTGTAGCAGGTGTGTGCCGGCTTCCAGTACTCCATGGCCGGCTATGAACGTATCGGTGTATCCGGACATGTAAAGCACCTTCATGCCTGGCTGGCTGGGCGCGAGACGTTCACCAAGAACGCGGCCGTTCATTCCAGGCATGACTACATCGGTGAGCAGCAGGTGGATAGGTCCAGGGTGCTGCCGTGCGGTTTGGAGCGCTTGCTGACCATCGGCAGCGCTCAGAATGCAATAGCCACTCTCCTTGAGGAACATTTCAGCGAGTTTGCGCAGAGGCTCGGCGTCTTCTACTAGCAAGATGGTTTCTGACCCTCGGGTGTTGACCGGAGCAGTAAGTGCAGGCGCGGTTGAGGCTGCGGCAGGCTGCGCAAGGAGAGGCAAGTACACAGAGAACGAGGCGCCTTTACCTTTTTCGGAGTCCACGGCGATGTATCCTCCGCTTTGCTTAACGACGCCATAAACGGTGGCCAAGCCCAGCCCGGTCCCCTTATCGCGTTCCTTGGTGGTGAAAAAGGGCTCGAATATCTGTGACTGGATCTCCGGGTCTATCCCGGTTCCGGTGTCGGTGACGCGAAGCATTACGTAGGAGCCCGGTCGAGAGCCCGGGTGTTCGCGCGTGTAGGCAGTATCGAGGGTCACGTTGGCGGTCTGGATGATGAGTTTGCCGCCGTCAGGCATGGCATCCCGCGCGTTGACGGTCAAGTTGAGGATGACCTGTTCAATTTGACTGGGGTCGGCTTTGACCTGGGAAAGAGAGGTGTCGAGTTGCAACTGCAAGGCAATATCTTCGCCGATGAGACGCGGCAGCATCTTTTCCATATCGGAGACTAAGGTGTTGAGGTTCAACACGACGGGCTCCAAGACCTGTTGACGGCTAAAGGCCAAAAGCTGCCGCGTCAAAGACACGGCGCGCTGGCCGGCCTTTTCGATTTCCTGGGCATGTTCAAAGGAAGTGTGGTCGGATCCGAGACTCCGCTTCAACACCTGGCTGTAGCCGATAATCACGCCCAGCAAATTGTTGAAGTCGTGGGCGATTCCTCCGGTCAGGCGCCCGACTGCTTCCATTTTCTGGGCCATGCGGAGTTGCCGTTCCAAGGTCCGACGCTCCGTCACGTCCTCGGCAAAAACCTCTACATAAGCGACGGCGCTAGTTTCGTCTCTTATCGAGCACCCACTGCAGCGCACGGTGATGGGCGCGCCATCTTTGCGCTTCCACTCCACTTCGAGATCTTTGAAGCTTTCTTGGTGCAAGAGCATTTCATTGAGCTTCTGATGTTCAAGGGCATAGCGATAAACACCGCTGGCGAGATTCGTTCGCAGAAGCTCCTCTTGGGACGAGTAGCCAAGCATTTTTTCCAACGCAGAATTGACCAAGACCAATTCGCCAGACAAGCTAGCTCGATAAATGCCATAAGGGGCGTCTACGACCACGGAACGGAAGCTGGCTTCTGACTGGCGCAACGCTTCGGCCGAGCGCTTCCGTTCGGTGACGTCGCGGTTGACGATGACTAGATTTTCGGGATCCCCTTTGGAGTTGCGTATAACGCTTGCCGTGGATTCCAGCACCAACCATGTTCCGTCCTTATGGCGCACACGATATTCGAGAGGTGTCCCTACTCCGGTGCGGCGCGCTTCTTCCGCAGCGTGCCTGACCTTGTCACGGTCTTCCGGGTGGATCTGCTCGAAGGAAGAGGACTTTCCCAACTCCTCCAAGGAGTAGCCCAGCACTCTTTCATAGGAAAAACTGTTGAAGATGCGTTTGCCTTCCATATCGACAACGGCAATCATGTCCGCGGCATTTTCGGAGATGAGGCGAAAAAGCTCTTCTCCGCGGATCAGGCGACGACGCATTCGGTGGATTTGCAACTGCTGAAACAAGGTATAGATGTCAAATATGAGAACCAGCCCGATAAGCCCGCGCACGGATTGGGGAAAGTCGGACAGGGGATCGTCTTCGCGCAGTAAGAAGGACGCCAGGCCGAGAGTCAAAAGCAAAGTGACAGTAACTGCGGCCGACCACAGAAACCATTCGCGCCGCTCGATGCGGCCGATGCTCGTTCCCATCGACGTGGTTGGCATGGCGGTCCTCATGTCAGCTGGCGACCTTCTCCAACTGCGGCACGTGGGAAATGAGCTCCTGAGGCGATGCCAAACTTAAACTATCGCCGCAGATTATCTTGTTGATGGAGGCGGTCCGCGAGTCTGCCCGAATCCGGTGCCAAGCCGCTTCCCCTACAGCAAAGAAGGCGTCCACTATTTCTGGATAGAAGAGCTCGCCCCGTCCGGCGTACATTGCGTTCTGTGCGGCCTCCAGAGGGAGGGCCAAACGGTACGGGCGATCCGAAGTCATAGCATCGAAGCTGTCTGCAACAGCGAAAATCCGGGCGCACATTGGAACCTCTTCGCCGCGTAGGCCGCGGGGATATCCGCTTCCATTGCGCCGCTCGTGGTGCGCAAGGATGACTTCCGCGGCGTCTGCGAGGAAAGGTATCCCTTTTACCAAGTCGTATCCGAGCTCCACATGTCGCTGCATGATTTGGCGCTCTTGCTCGTCAAGGGCGCCAGGCTTGAGGAGAATACTGTCCGGGATGGCCAGCTTTCCGATATCGTGTAACCAGGCTCCCATCCCCAAGGTTTTCAATTGATCTTCCATCCCGCCAATCACTTCAGCTAGCTTGACGGAATACAAAAGTACGCGCTTGGAGTGGCCAGCAGTTGGCCCATCACGCAAATCGATGGCGCTCCCCAGGGCCTCGAGTGTCGCCGAATGGCTATGCTCGAGTTTTGTCATAGCCACTTGTAATTGCTGTGTCCGCTCGGAAACCATCTCCTCCAGATGGCGGCGATAATTTTCCACTTCACGTTCGAGCTGTTTTCGTTCAAGGGCTCGTTGAAGGCTGAGGAGAACGACGTCGATGTCGAATGGCTTTAGCAGATAGTCGTCGGCGCCCAGCTTCATGGCTTGCACGCCCACGCGCACGTCGGCTACGCCGGTGGCCATCAAGAATGCAAGGTGGGGATAACGCGCGCGCACCTCCTGCAAGAGCTCAAAACCGGAAGTGGCGCCCATTCGCAGGTCGGAGATGACTGCCGCAAAACTGGTCTTCTCGAGCATGCGCAGAGCTTCGTTTGGATCGGCCGCAGCGCTGCAGTCAACGCCGGCTTGCAACAGTAAGGTTGCCAAAAGCTTGCGAACAGAAGGCTCGTCGTCCACGATCAGTACACGCGCTGCGGCTAAATCAACGAAGGTGTTCTGTTCGGACTGTGTTCGCATTGAGCCGGTGACGTGGTTGCAATACGAAGGCCAGAACGAGCCTTTGTCTTTCCCTAACGAATGCAGAATCAATGCCTTAGAGGGCAGACCGTCCTGGGATGAGAGGGTCAGAATGAGCTGCGTTCCAAAGGGACACAGCGTCAGCGCATTAGTGTCTTACTGGGACAGGTGATTTTAGCCACTGGATCTCTCAGGGTCCGCCGCCCGGAGTCCGTCCAGTCGCTAGAGTCAACAATTTTGTCAGCATGAGATGGAAAAATCGACTATAGAACAAAAAACGGGCGCCAAAGATGGCGCCCGCTCTTGATTATCCTGCGTGAGTTTGAATCGAAGATCTAATTGGCTAGCGGGGAATCCGGCCGGCGCTTGAGCGTCGGGCGATCGTCGTCGGTGGAGTTAGGATCGTTGCCCGCGCCCTTTTGCTTGTCAGTTTGTTCCGTGCGTGTGCGCAGCGTGGGCTTGCCGGGAGCGTTGTCTTGCACCTTGCGCGCGAACATAATGCCGCGCAGGCGACCCTTCACGGAATCAAATTCGGAAGTGGTCACGATATATTCCGGGCGAGCCGGGAGAATACGCGCGATCTCTTTTTGCGCATTCTCGATGCGCTCTGGAGTCGGCGGATGCGTGGAGAACACTTTCGGGATGGTGCCCGGGCGGCGCTTCTCGTCCGCCTGGATGCGCTCGAAGAAGGTCACGTACGCATTCGGGTCGTAGCCCGCTTTGTACATATATTGCAGGCCGAGGAAGTCCGCTTCGCGCTCGGAATCGCGATTGAATTTCAAGTAGGTCAGGGGAATCGCGATGTTCAAGCCCTCATAGATTCCATAGCCCGCCCAGCCCACCGGACCGAGCAACATGAGCGGAATCGTGGCCAATTGCATAAGCTCGCCCTTGGAGGCGTTTTTGGTGCCGTGGCGCGCGGTGACGTGCGAGATTTCGTGGGCCATGACGCCGGCCAGCTCGGACTCTTCCTGCGCGCGCAGAATCAATCCGCTGTTGACGTAGAAAAATCCGCCGGGCAGCGCGAACGCATTCACTTCGTCGGAGTCGATGACCTTAATCGTAAACGGCACGCGCGCATCGGAGTTGCGCACCAGGTTCTGGCCCACGCGATTCACGTACTCGGTGACCACCGGATCATCGATCAACTTGGACGAGCGCTCGACTTCCTGCGCCAGCCCTTTGCCTAGCGCAATTTCACGTTCCAGCGAATATAAATTGATGCCTTTGCCCACGCTGCGATTGCCGATAGCTTCGACATCTTCTTTGGAACTCTTGGGATTAACCGTGTCCTTTTGTTCGACAGGCTTTTGCTGGCCGGCTTGAGTCTGCTCGGAAGCTGGCTGCGTTTTTGCGGGATCAGGGGCCGGCGGAGGGCTTTGCGCCAATACGGTGCCGCCCGCCAAAGTGGCAAGCAGTCCCAGCCGCAGCGCTTTGCCTAGAGTTTCTTTCATGGTATGCCTCCCCGGTGGCCTATTCCGAGTATACACCCGCTTGCCGCAGGTAGGGTCGAGTTCTATCCCTGCGAGTACGATGTACAGCCGTTGAAGAAGGTTTCCCACGATCGATGCGGTTTATGGGTTCTATGGCAAATTTTGACAGCTCGGCTCGGCACGCTGAGTTCGTCATCCTACGTCTGCTCATAGCCCTGTGGCACTTGAGCAACAATCCCCACCCACAAGTTGACACTCCCGGCCCCCGCCCACTACAGTCAAAGCCTGAGTATGGGCGTCTCGAAGATTCAGATTGGCCAGCTTTGGAAGAAAGACGGCACCCGCGACATTTATCTGGTGACCCGGCTGTACACGGAAGCCCTTAGCACCATGGTGATTATGCGCAAGTCGGGCGCTGAGGCAGAGGCGCTGATCCGCGTGCGGGCTGAGCGTAACTCCGGTGGTCACAATATCCCCGGTTTTTCGCCCGCCCAGGAAGAAGAAAAGCTATAACTTGAGGCTTTTCGGTCGGGGTTGTTTACAGTTGCGTGTCGTTTCCGTCGTGAAAGCGGCGGCCGCCTGCGGCAGGCAGGCCAGATCGCCGCACTCCATACTAGATTGACCGTACCGGCAAACCCATCACATCCTCGATCTGCATCAACTCTTTCGTCACAAACCCCTCGCCATATCTCACCCCGATCATCTGCCCATAATGCCGAGCCAGCTGATTCATCTGCTCTTCCAACCGGTCAATGGCCAAAAATACTTTGCCCTTCGGTTCGCCCTTCAACGGCCGGAACTGCGAGCCAAATGCCAGAATCGCCTTGCGCCGGCGCTCGAATTCCTTGGTGATGTCCACGACAAAAGTCGGCCGCACGTCGGCGAAAGAAGTGGCGTACAGAATCTTGAATGGACGATACGCCTCGCCCGCAATCGGCAGGGCCTTCAATCCGGCGAGAAAGCACCCCTCGTAGCCCAGCGCCGAAGCATGATAGTGATCCGGGTGCCGCGCCTCCCAGTACGGAAGTATGACCGTTTTCGGGCGGAGTTCACGAATTACGCCTGCCAGTTTCAATTTGTGCTGCCGTGCTGGCTGCACATCCGAGTCCGGGACTCCCAATACTCCGCGCCACGTTGCGCCTAGCAACTTTGCAGCTTTTGCGGCTTCCTTGGCGCGCGTTTCAGGCGTGCCGCGCGTGCCCATTTCGCCGGCGGTCAGGTCCAGAATTCCGGTCTTGTACCCGCGCCGCGCCATCTTGATCAGCGTCCCCCCGCAGGTCAGCTCTACATCATCGGGATGCGCCGCAATCGCCAGCAAATCAACTCTCATCAAGTCTCCTTAGCGCGCCGATTCTAGCAGGTCCGATATAAAGTGCGGCGGACTTGCCGCCGCTTTCACAGCGTAGCTACGGGAAGCCCGATCACGGTCGACGCGGCACTCGCGTGATGCTTCCCATCGATTTTTCCTTCTTGACAACGCGTCGCGACCCAATATAGTTTCGTGCCGCTAAATCAGAGCTTGCCAAATTATAGTAAGGTTCGCATCGGGCGCATTCCGGGGGTGGATATGTTCCCTAGATTTTCTATACGACGCTACGTCGTTTGGCCAATCGCCCCATCCTGGACATCAGAATCCGAAACTAAAAACGATTTCGCCGGCTGCGTCTGTTCAAACGCCCGCGAAATTGAAAAGTCATTATTTGCGGCCAAGTTTCGAGCGACTCTCATTCCGGCCTAACTGGAAAGCGAGGTGCATATCATGAGCACAGAAAAATCGCAGCGAACCAAGGACGCGTCCGAAGTGACGCAACTTTTTCGCGGAGCATCGCGTGCCTCACGCATCCCGCCCGCCAGTGGCTCGCCAGCTTCCTGGATTCTGCTCCGGACGGTCGCAGCGCTTCTGGCGCTTTCGATGATAGGCAATTCCGTCAGCGGACAAGCCAGCACCTCTGTACGAGGTACGGTCACAGATCCCAGCGGCAAGGCGGTAGTTGGCGCCAGCGTGGAACTGGCTAACTCCGAGTCCAAAACCGAACGCACCACCACGACGGGGGACCAGGGCGAGTATCAGTTTCTCTTTGTGCCTCCGGGAACCTACCGGCTGGCGGTGACGGCTTCCGGATTTCGCCATTACGAGCAGACCGACTTGCAGTTGCTGGTCAATACCCCCGCGACTGCCAACGTACAACTGAAGATCGGCGGCACCAACGAGACGGTCACGGTCACCTCCGATGCGCCAGCGATAAATCTCGTTGATGCCTCCATCGGGAATTCCTTCGACGAAGTCCAGGTGAAGCAGCTCCCCCTCGAAGGCCGCAACGTCCCGGACCTGCTCAGCTTGCAGGCGGGAGTGGCCTACACCGGAAATCGTATCGGCGACAAAGATCAGGACACGCGTAACGGAGCGGTGAACGGCGCCCGCAGCGATCAGAGCAACGTCACGCTCGACGGCGTGGATGTGAACGACCAGTCCAACGGTTACGCCTTCACCTCCGTATTGCCAGTCACCCAGGATTCCGTCGAGGAGTTTCGCGTGACCACCACCAATTACGGAGCCGATCAGGGGCAAGGCTCGGGTGCGCAGGTGACGCTGGTGACCAAGAGCGGCACCAATGCATTTCACGGCTCGGCTTATGAATACCTGCGCAACACGGTGACCAGCGCCAACGATTACCTCGTCAAGCAGTCGGAGCTGAACATCGGCCTGCCGAATAAGCCGCTGCAACTGAACCGCAATATCTTCGGCGCGTCGGTCGGCGGGCCGCTTCGCAAGGACCGATTATTTTTCTTCCTCAACTACGAAGGAACGCGCGAACGCGAGCAGCAGCGCGCCGAGCGGGTGATTCCCACTCCATCGATGTGCCAGGGAAACTTTCGGTATTTGGACGGGAACGGGAACCTCATTAGCCTTACGCCCACTGATCTCACCAACCTCGATCCACGGGGTATCGGGATTGATCCCGCCATGCTCGATCTCGTCGGCCACAGCGGCTATCTCGACAAAACATTCTGCACCGGTAAGACGGTGACGAACGATACTGCCGCCGGAGATGGGTTCAACTATGCCGGATTCGTTTTCCGCGCTCCTACCAAGCTCGATAACGACGTTTTCATCGCACGCTTGGATTACCGAATCACCAGCAACGGCAAGCACCTGTTGTTCTGGCGCGGTGCCTCGCAAGATTTGCGCAACCCGGGGGCTCCGTTCCTGCCGGGCGACGCTCCTCAGCAGACCACCAGCGACCACAGCAAAGGGTTTGCCCTCGGATACACGACGGTGATCAGCCCCACTCTTACCAACTCCTTCGTATGGGGATTCACCCGGCAGAGCTTCGGCGTCATCGGTAATACTCCCCACGATCAGGCATGGAACACATTTCTGGGCCTGGATCAGGGCATCAACTATAGCCACAATTTCCAGGTAAACCTGCACAACCTAAGGGATGATCTATCTTGGGCCAAGAAAACTCATGCCTTCCAGTTTGGTGCGGCCATCGGCTTGGCGCGCGATCCCCGCGAAAGTTTTCTCCATTCCAATGCTCTCGGCCTCGGAACAACCAACTGGACCTCCCCAATAGGTTTTTCCTTTACCTCCAGCACGCTCGACCCGCAGAACGCCGCCGCGCATCCGAACCTGATGATTAACTGTCCGGGCTCGCCCTGCGCTCCCGGTACCGCGCCGGAACCGCTCTCCTCGACCGCCTATGACCGCCCACTGCTGGCTTTGTACGGCATGATCTCCGACGTCGTCGCGAACTACAACCTTGACCGCAACGGCAATGTGCTGGCCCAGGGCGATCCCGTGAAGCGCAACTATGGGCTCAACTCCTATGAGTTCTATGGGCAGGACACCTGGCGTATCAAGCCGAACTTCACGCTGACCTACGGATTGCGCTGGTCTTTCTTTCCCCCGCCTTGGGAGACCAACGGCTTGCAGACCTCTCCGGCCTTCGGCCTGGGAACGCAATTTGCCACCAATGTCAAGAACATGAAACAAGGATTGGGCTACACGTCCGAGCCTGCGATGTCGTTTGCGCTCGGCGGTCCGGCCAACAACGGCCCGGGCTTCTACCCCTTTGAGAAAACCGATTGGTCTCCGAGAATCTCCTTCGCCTATTCGCCCCGTTTTGGAGGAAGCCTGCTCAAGAGGATTTTCGGCGAGAACGACAAGACCGTCATCCGCGCCGGCTTCAGCCGGGTTTACGACCGGGCGGGATTCGCACTCTTGAATAGCTTCGACCAGATCGGCTCGGCCGGTTTGACCACCACTTTGCAAAATGCTTGCTGCACGGTTGGTGTCACAGGTGCCGAAGATCTGCCGCGCATCACCGGCATCAATGCCATCCCTCAGGTCAACATAAACGGCGTCCAATTCCTGCAGCCGGCACCTACGGGAGGCTTTCCCCAGACGCCTGCCATTAACGCTCAGGCCAACCTGTGGGGGGTTGACAACACGCTGAAAACTCCGCACGCCTATGCCGTGGACTTTTCCATCGGCCGCGAGTTGCCTAAGCGATTTTCTCTGCAGTTGTCCTACGTGGGCCGCTTCGGCCGCGATCTGCTGACCCAGCGCGATTTGACTCAGCCTTTGGATATCGTCGACCCCAAG
>Ga0210384_10004903_pt1 | contig 14792 bp, 18 predicted proteins | sample IncBWH2MmetaG_FD_160574 | JGI IMG/M metagenome (GOLD analysis project Ga0210384, IMG submission 160574) | Forest soil microbial communities from Barre Woods Harvard Forest LTER site, Petersham, Massachusetts, United States - Inc-BW-H-2-M | ecosystem: Environmental > Terrestrial > Soil >...
GGACCAATGGTACCGCATTCGCGCGTCCGAATTACGCTCTACTCGGAAACAGGCCACTTGGACGTATAACGCGCTAACCGTTGCCGTGGATCAGGTTCATGGACGAGCGAAATGAACCCCTGAGACTGCGTGGTCCCATCTGACCGGGTGTGACTTTCAGGCAGCAAACTCGCAGCCTTCGTTTAACAGAGATTTTTGGCCGCTTCAAGGCCACCATTGGCCGGGCGTTCCTGCCCGGCCGTTTTTGATCAAGAACCTAATCGCCCGACCTGGCGACACTTGCGCTCGATGCCGGATTCGAGAATCGCGGAATCGAGATCGCCCACAGAGGAGAACAGTTAAAATGCCCAAACAGTATGAGGTTGGCGGAACAATCTACGAATTTCCAGACAGCTACAGCGACGATCAGGTAACCGGAATCCTTGCCAAACAAGGGCTGATAAAGCGCGGTGCACCCGCGCCCGCACCTGGTCCGGTTCCGTCGGTCGGGCCGGGACCGAGTACGCCACCGGCAATTCCAAACTTTGACGACTGGGCAGTTAAGAGCGAGGTTCCATCCTTCGACGACTTCATCGCGGCAACTACGCCCAAACCTCAACCGCAGCCGAATATGGGCGGGCCGCAAGCTCCACCAATGCCGGCGCCATCACTCCCGGCTGAGTTGGCGCCTCCGAAACCTACAGCGCTCGATCAACCTCCGCAGCAGTTCAAGCCTCCGCCTCAACCGGCAAGCAACATCGGTCCTCTTCCGCAGGTGACAGGACCAACGGACTACACGCCGCCGGCGCAACTTGCGGGTGCGCCTGGTTCGAATCAGCCTGGAAACGCACAGCGTGGCTCAGTACCCCCGGGGATTCCTAAACCACCCCTGCCGTATGCTCTCCAGGGTCCGCCGAGAACTCCATCTGTGGCTGAGAATCTGGGTCTCGTCGGTCCTCCGACTGCGGCTCCGATCCCCGCCGGACCGCAGTCGGGCGATGTCGACGCCTCGATCGGGCTTCCGCACCGTCCGGACGTAGAGGCATCCCTTCGTGATCCGCAGTTTGGCCAGATGATGTCCAGTGCGTGGCAAGGATTCGCTGACCAGATTCCAGGCGGACAGACTCCATCTGAAAAGGTCCAGAATGCGATCGCACGCACTGCACTCGGGCTAATGAGCCCAAAGAGTCTCGCAATAATGCTCGGGGCTGAAGGCGCCACCGCTGCGCTCAGCGCGGCCGTCAACAGCACCCGCGGCGTGGCGCTTCTGTCGAGGATCGGCGGCAGCTCCGCAGCACTGCGCCAAGCGGTGGACATCGCTGCGCAGAATGCAGTGCCGATCGCGTTCAGGGTTACCGCTGGCGTCCAGGGAACAAAAGCCGCGATAGAGTACGCGAAAACTGGCGATCCAGAAAAGGCGGTAGAGGCAGCGGCGAACATCATTCTCGGAGCCGCCGGCGGGTCCGGACTACGCGCCGGAATCAAGGCAACCGGCGAGATGTATCCTCCGCCTCCCGTCGAGGCCACCGGAACACGTTCTTACGAAGGAGCACCGCCCGCGCCGTCCCCTGAAGTGCAGGCACAGGCTCCGGGGATGGCACAAGCGCTCGAGCAACAAGGCCATGGTCTCGCCGCGCAGTCGTGGCGCGACGTCGCCAACCATGGACGGTCCGATCTTCCGTACGATATCGACGCAGGAGGCAGACGGCTAACCGTCCAACCTCTCAGAGGCGTTCGTCCCGTCACGGCTGCCGTTCGAGCGCGCCCAAGGGAACAACGCAGCACTCGGATTCCATGAGAACAAGCTCTCCGGGAAAGTTTACGCCGTCGAGCCCACGCTCTCTACGGAGACCGACGAGAAGACTGGCGCCGTGCATGAGCGTGTACGGCTGAACGACGTCCACGGGCACTCTCGTTTGATCCGCAAGTCGGAGTTGGCGGAAAAGTACGAGCCAGTCAGGGCCTCGACAGCGCAGCGATGGTGGGACGAAGCAGTCTCGAAGATTCCGGACCTTGACCACCGCGGACTGCACGTCATCGGCGGATCCATCATGCCTGTGTGGAACGTGCTGCAGGGTGGCGCGCACGGCCTGAAAACGGTTCGCGTAAAGACGGACGACGGCCAGCGCGTTATCGGCGCGCGCATCGGAGGCGAGGCCATCAACCGCGTGCTTCGCGGACTGGGTGCGGTCGGCAACGTGAACCTGAGCCCGGACGACGTAATGAAGACTGTCATGGACGATGGCGAAACACTGGACCTGGCCGGCGACATGCAACTTCGAAGAGTAAAACTGTCGGGCGAGACCCGCATGGAGGTCCTGAGGGTTCCGTACGGCCAAGAAAAGACGGTGCAGTCATTCGGCGTGGACAAAGAGTACATCCAGCACCGTGTACGCTACTTCGTGAATCTCTACGACGAAGGCGCTCTGCCGCGGCTCCTCAAGCAGTACCCGGTTGTCGGTTCGAGCACGAACGAGGGATTCATCGACAAGTTCCTGAATGATACCGAGGGCTCCGTCGATCCGCGCATGTATATGCCGTGGACGTGGGGACAGCGCCAGGTTCCCGAGCCATCCGGAACGCCAGCCACTAAGCTCAACGCAAGCAGATTCGACGACAGGCGCGCGAAGCCGATATCCCGGATGCGGCCGTCGCCAAGATTCTGCGCAGCGACTACGGCGTCGACGACCTGATGAAGCTCGACCAGAATCACGCGATCGACCTGATGGCGCAACTGGGTGAAAGGATTCCGAACGGGGTACTGCTCCGTGAACCCCACGGGAAGCCGACCGACACCTGGCTGTCGAGCCCGTCCGTTGTGCTGCCACGTTCGCGCGCCGGCGCCCGCATCTGGAAAGAGGCCGACAGGCAGTACTGGCGCGAGAAGGCCACACGCGACCTCTACGACCACAACTACCAGAAGGTGGTCAAGGGCCTCAGCACCGAGGACAAACAGAAGATCGCGGTCTATCGCTTCGTGAAGCAACTGCTACACGATGACGAGGGAAAGACTCTCCGCGCCGAACAGATTCTCTTCGCGGCCGGCGAAGATCCAGGTGCCGTGGACACCATTGATCAGGACTTCCTGGATGACAAGCAGAAGGCCTCAGACGCAGCATTGACGAAGTTCGTCTTCGAGCCCATGTGGCAAAGAGGCGTAAAAGAGGGCATCGTCCCCAGAGAGCGGTATCGCGACGACTACCTCCCCTTCTATAAGGATAACGAGAGCGAGCCGAGCGCCAAGCGCGGAGCCAGCAAGGACCGTGCCGCGCTCATGGCGGCCGATACCGGAATGCCGCTGCACCTCGCCGACAAGATTCTAGCGCAGGCTGCGGCAAAGAAGGTCACCTTCGGGCCATTTGACTTCAAGCGCGGCAAGTGGACGTTGCCCGGAGAACTCAGCCTGGACGAGATCGCGCGCATCTACATCCGCGGTTTCGCGCGGAAGTCAGCGCAGACAGCGTTCCTGAATGTGGCCACCGAGCAACGCGCGAAGATCAAAAACCAATATCTGCGGGAGTACGCGCGCATGTACATCAATCAGTACGCCGGCATCCCCACGCGGACGGTGTTTGATGATTGGATTGCGCGAAAGGTGCACTCGAATGGGTTACTCCGGGCGATCGTTCCAGATCCGGGCCTGACCGCTGAGAAAATCTCGATGGCGGCTACGTCGCTCCAGTTTATGGCGAAGATCGGCCTGAATTTCTTCACCCCGGTCCAGCACTTGATGCAGCTTTCCGGCATCCTCGCTAAGGCCGGCATCTTCCGAACGGCGCATGGCGCGATGATCTACCTCGGTAGCCGTGGGCTGCCGAATGCCATCAATCCGTGGACTCGCGAACTCATCAGGCTGCGACAGAGCGGAGTGCTCGACTCCCTAACGAATCCGATTGAGCGGCCGACGACCAACAAGCTCACCAAGAAGGCTGGCGACGCACTGGGTTTCTTCCTGGATCAGGCGCTCGACATGAACGCCGGAACTGGCTTCTTCGCGGCGTACTTCAAGGCGCGCGCCGAAGGCAAGAACGTGCAGGAGGCGATGGACCTCGGGCGCGACATGGTGCGGCAGACGCGCTACTTCCAGGGGCGCCTGGACGCTCCGATCATGTCCAGGACGCCCTGGCTGCGGCCGATTTACCAGTTCAAAACCTTCTCGCTCAAGGCGTTCGAGATGTTCTTCCACAACATGAACCGCACCGAGCGGCTGAAGTACCTGCTGTGGACCGTGGCGATTGGCGGGCCGGCCCCCCTTGGAATCGCGAGCCTGATGCACACCTACATGCCGGAAAGCCAGTACACCGCGCAACTCGACGCCTGAAACGAAACGGCCAGTCTCGCGGGCTTCCTGCAAATGCCGCGACTTGCAAAAGCGGTCGGTATTTGGCAGTTCCCGGCCCTCGATGAAGCAACGTCGCCATGGCGAAATTGGTGGGAGCGAATGGCGGAGTACATCGCCGGCCCAACAATCAACGGCGTCGTGGACACATTCCACTCCGCACTCGTCGAAGCCGGCGCTACCGATGAGGACGCGAAAGAGCGGTCCTGGAAACTCGCGATGACGCTTATGCGGGACTGGATGCCGGCGGGAACCGCCTTGCGGCGCCTCGGTCAAGCCATGCAGCAGGGCCAGAACACGGAGGACCAGCTACGCATCATCTTCGCAGCATACGACCGCGACAATCCGGCGAACTCCGGCCTGATTCAGAAGATTTCCGAGCAACTGGGCGTCGAGAAGCTGATTCCTGACGTGCTGCCCGAGGACGTGGAGGTCAGATAACCATGTCCGATTTACCCAGGCAGCAGTTAAGTATCACTTGACCACTCAACTGAAGCGGCAATGTTTCGACCTGTGTGATGGCAGCCATTTCCTCATGACTACGGTGGTGCCATGGCCGATCTTGGACTGCACCCGGAACTCGTCCATCAGCCGACGTGAACCGGGTAGACCCAGACCCAAGCTCCGCGAAGTAGAGAAACCATCTTGCAAGGCCTGCGAAATGTCATCAATTCCAGGGCCTTGATCCCGTGCCACCACTTCCATTCCGCGTCGGAAGTCATTTTGGACCACCGCCAACGCCACTTCGCCCGGCTTGGCGTATTCGATGATGTTGCGAGCCACCTCGGAAACTGCAGTAGCGATCATGACGAGGTCGCCTTCTGTAAATCCGACGAACGCGGCGAGAGCACGGGCGGCCATCCGCGCCTCCACAATGTCCGCGTCGGACACGATGGCGATTACCCGCTCGGGACTCAACATCACTGGAGTACTTCCATTGACTCCCATGCTAGGCAACACATTGTCATCCACCAATAGGCTGGCGTGCAATTTCGGAGTGGTACTAGGGCGGCAACCGGCTAGTACCTGTATCCATTCCGGCGCGCGAGAGTTGCGCTTCGCACTATATCGGGCCCGCGATTCTAGGTGTGGCTGCTTGCACTGCGCCCTAGGGTGGTGTAGCATTCTGTTGCACGCGATTTAAAGAGTCGCCGCAACGCAAAGGCTCGGACGGTTTCTTTCGACCGAGTGCAGAAAGAGAGGGCAGCTTATGAAGTGCTCTCAGTGTGGTGCGGATACCATCATGTGCGATCGTGGCGTCCCTCTATGCGTGGCATGCGCCGACGAGATGGACGACAAGCGGAAGCCCCAAGGACAAGAAACGCGAGTTTTGAAACAACCCCAGAAAGAACCGGCGAGGAAAATCGCCTAGCTATTTGGGCGCATAGTTCAGTGGAACATCCCCCGCAACGGGCCGTCCTCAGCGACCCGCGCGACGAGGATGAATCTACCTTACGTCGCGCCGTTTATTCAAAACCATGCCGGACAAACCCTTGCTCGCACGGTACCGAGCGGCTCTCCGTAGGTATATTGCGGCAGCCGCATCGCTAGAGGGCCTGACCGGCCCGGAGTTCGAGGAAGCCTACCGGCGGGCCGTCCCGTTGATATACTAGCTCCGCAATGCTCGTGCAGCACGGGCGGGTCCCCGAAATCTCCATTACGTTCGATCCCACCACGCGGTGTTACGGCTTCGCAACCAGGTTGCCCGGCCTGCGGCCGCACTGGACCATAGACACCTTCAGTTCATTCGAGGACGTGATGCGTTGGGTCGATCCGTGGACGGAGCGAGTGTGGGACGAGCCATGGGAGGCGGACGACAGCCGGATACTCGTGTCTCGGAGCAAGAAGCCAGGGGCGCTCTGGACCTCGATTGGTGAGTGTGCGCCGATTCAATTTCGCTTAACGGTTGGCGGATCGACAGACAGCAAAACCCCTTGTGACTCTTGCTCAGGCAGCGTGACTCGCTGATGTCGAAATTCGCGTCGTTCGGGCTCGCCAATGACCCATTCTGTCTTAATCTTGCCACCGACGATCGGCCAGTCGGCCAGCCGGATAAACGGGACGTCTGAAAAGAACCCGATATCCAAAGGCCGGGCAGGATTAGGATGCAAAATACCGTAAACGCGACTCCGATCACCATGAACGGACACGAGCAGGATCGCCGAAATGCTCTGCCGGCAGGCTTCGATCGTTCCTGCTTGGCCAGGCTTCAAGAACACCGAGCTACCAAGATCCGTGATTTGGGTTGTAGGTCCACCCCCGATGGGCGTTTGCCATTTCGGATTGGAGACCAAACAGTATCGCGCTGTGGCCGGGTTGAAGAGAGCAGCGATTCCGGCGTGGCTGGAAACAATCGCCAGTACCCTAGGCATCTCGTAATTCGCGAGCTGCGTGGCCTTACTAGCCGCTTTGTTGCGAATAGAGTGCGTCAGGAGCGAGAACGGTCCCCCTCCATCCTCGATCTCGTTCGGGATGCTGGACCGATCGGTAACCGCATCAAGATCAAGGGATGTTGCCTCGACAACAAACTGGTCTTCCGCCTTCGGACTTGCGAACCGCCGCAAAACTGGGCTGCGGTACGAGCCGTTACAGATGAAGTCCACGCCACCGCCTTCGACAGTGTCATTTAGTCGCGGGTCCACGCCAAGTTGATCGAGTAACTGGAACACTACGGCCTCCGCGAGGACCGATTCACGGTTGGTGCTGCGGATGCGCCGGAAGCGGTCAAAGTTGGCCAGGTGATTGACGCGGAGGTATGTCCCATAGGAATCGAGTACATCATCAATGGACACGGGCGCGAGGCTCCAGTTCATTTCAAAGTCCCCTTTGGGGCCATTTTCGCATGAAGGGTGCGCGCCCTTCGTCCGCCCGAGCGCTGAGCCCGCTCCGCCAGCCTCGGCCACTATAATTGACTTGACTGAGTAGTGAGCAGCGACCGTGAAAATCGATCCCGATTTAGTAAGAGACATCCTTTTGGATGTCGTGGCTGACCCGGCCCGCGCTCCGGGCATCGGCGAAATGCGGTGGCTTACGGTCACGATCGATGGGAAGAGCCCAGAAGAGATTTCGGAGCACGTGCGATTGCTCGGCGAAGCTGGGTTCATGGAGACACTGAAGATCCCAAAGCCTGACGGATATTACTGGTTCCCGGTCCGACTTACATGGGAGGGGCAACAATATTTGGCGGGCGTGGAAAACGCAACAATGTACACCAAGGTCAAAGAAGTCGCCCTTCGTGCCTTTGGGACTGTGACCCTGGAAACAGTGAAGGCTGCCATTCCATACGTCCTGAGGGAACTCGCGAAGCAGGCCGGCCTGGGAGGCTGACCCAGGGCCTACGCCAGAGGAAGGAGGGACCGGTGAGCAACGGCACGATCCACAGCGCATCGGAAATCACCGCGGCGATCGATGAGATCGGCGAATACCTGCGGACGGGCGATGAGAATCGGCAAGCGCTCATGCACGCCAATCTCCTGCTCACGAACCTCATGCGGCTGCTTCGCCCAATCATGAAGCCGGCGAACACGGCGCAACCCGATCCGCCGACACAATACGCAGCCGATCAAGCCGGGTTCGGGGTTCCGAAGGTGAGCGCCTTGAAAGAAGCGGTGGTACAGGCGATCTCACAGATCGAGCATGGCGAGCATCTGGCAGCCCGAGAGACGTTCGCGGAGGCGAGGCGTTATTGGACCACGGAGACATAGCGGAAGCCGGGCGTGCTCGGTCTCTCTCAAGAAACGGCCTGCTGCGGGCCCAGCAGTCACACATTCTATTTCATTCGATCCTGTTCCCGTCGTTGCAGTAGTTCAGCGCGTACACCGAGAATGCCCAGAGTTGGAGCCCACACTGCAATCATGAGTCCCACGTGCTGGATCGAATCCATCGAATAGCCAATAACTGGTCCGACGGCGAACGCAAAGAACGACAGCAGAACGCAGAAGACCATAACTAGATACCACCGCTTAGCCTGTTTAGGGATGTACATTGGAGCATCGTAGCAAGTTTCTCTCGATTTCCGACCGCTGGCGGCAGCGATTCTTGTCCTCCGCCATTCGACGGGCCGCCCCTCAGCGGGCGCGGATCCCGAGCACCTGATGGCCGGCAACCGCGGGTACTTCGGGAATCGAGAATCGCTTGCGGACAGCAGGCAACGGTAGCAAGGGTGCCATGCTTGACGTATGACTATACGGGACAGCAAAGGCAAGCCGACGATGCGGGATAGCAAGGGCAGGTTCAGGAAGAAAGCCAAGAGACTCGCGCACATGCTGAGGAACCAATCGACGGCTGAAGCGGAGCCAGAGCCGAAGCCGCCGAAACATGAAAAGCCGAGCAGCGTCAGAATGAATACGCGCCCGACGAGTTGAAACGAGTGCGACCTGATGAGAGCCGCGTGGCAGCAGATTAGCGGGCTAGTTTGAATTCAGCACCCATGTTTTGCTTGGTGTTGTTCCAGTGCGTCTCGTGCCGCTTCCCAAGCGCGGCGAGTGGCTCTTATCCGCCGATGAGCCAGATCGAAGTCCGAGTCTGAGCCTGCGGCTGAGTTGTCAACAAGTACGACAAGGTCGCGGATGGACGCACGAAACTTCTGAAAGGAGGCCTGATGCTCCTGCCGCAACGAGTCCTGCTGTGCACATAGCATCTAATGGAATCCTACCTCTCCCTTACGCTGCTCTCTCGCGACCCGCCTGCGTCGGGCTTCGAGCAGGTCCAGGTTCGGCGCGTGATGGCCCGTGAGGGCGACCGGCTGAGTGGTGCACACTTAAACCGTGCATGTGTTGATCCGCCACTTCTTCGCGGTTTTTCTTCATCTCGGCGCTTTAGGACTCGTCATCCTGGGCATCTTGGATTCTTCGTTTCTCTTTCTTCCGGTCGGTAACGATCTCCTCTTGATTGCACTCATCACCGGGCATCACCGGCAGTTCCTTTTTTATGTGCTGGCGGCATCGCTCGGATCGGTAGCCGGGGTTCTGCTATTGGATCTGGTGTGCCGGAAGGGCGGCGAGGAAGGGCTCAAGAAAATGATGACGCCGAAACGGCTCGTCTATTTGAAGAAAAAAATACAGCAGCATTCAGGCATCGCGCTGATTATTGCCTGCTTGGCGCCGCCACCGTTTCCATTCACGGCGATAATCGCTGCCGCGAGCGCGCTCCAATATCCCAGGCTGCGCCTCCTCGGCGTGGTCTTTGGTGCTCGGGTCGTTCGATTCTCTTTGGTCGGACTTGCCGCTATTTGGCTGAACCGTGAGATTCTACAGATCGCGAACTCGTCGGAGTTTGCCTGGTTCATGGAAGGATTTACCGCGTTGTGCGTCATTGGAAGCATCGCGTCCATCCTCCGCTGGGTTCGCCTCAGCCGTTCACAATCGCGCCGGCGCGCAGCATAACAAAAGGCCGACGCACCTCCAGACCGGCGTTCTCTGCCTCATCGTGGGGCGCCCGGAAGACCACGGCAGCATAGCGCGCACCAGAGGCCCGAAAGGCGGGATTCACCATCGGATCGTTCCCTAGATGGAGGTTACTTTCCAGGCCGCGATTCCCAGGTGGACGCCCCGGTGTAGAACTGGCCGCAATCTGCCGATGGACGACCAGCCAAACACAGAAGGGCGGTGAAATGAAAATCGCGTTCGTGGCTCTTGCGTTTTCGCTGTGTTTTGCAGCCCAGGAGTCGGGAAGCAGACCGCGGATTTACATCACAGATAGCAACTCATGGGAGACATCCGGCGGGTTCGGAACCTCGGGCGGTTCCGGCGGAGGCGGTTTCGCTGGCGGAGCAAGGCCGCAAACCGCCGAGATCATTAAGACCTTCAATCAACGCTGTTCCGAAGTTACTGTGACGTTCGATAAATCGAAGGCTCGATTCATCGTTTTGCTCGATCACGAGGGCGGCAAGGGCGCTATTCGAAAGGACACCAAGATCGTCGTGTTTAAGAGTGGAGGCGACGTTGTCTACTCGGGCTCGACGCGGAGCGTCGGAAACGCCGTGAAGGACGCTTGCGCTGCCATGCGTAATCAAGGCAACGCCGACTGATGAGGCAGCGCTGCGTGTGCGACGGGCAGGGCAAGAATTGTCACGTGGAGTGGGACTGCGTCCGGTAAGGCGCCATTGCGCTAGTCCTGCGTCGTACAGTCGTACCGAAGGCGCGCGGGAGTAGATACAGGGTGCGGGCGCGCCGCGCAGTCAAGGGGAGCCACCGAGGGAGCCACGGCGATGGAAATAAGTGGAAACAGTGGACGGGCTGGCACCAAATCCACTCGTAAGTGATTGAATAACCGTTCCAGTGGAAATAGTGGACGCAGCGCCCTATAATTTGTAATCAGAGGGTCGGGGGTTCAACTCCCTCCGCCAGCTCCATCCCGTACATGTTCAGTCCGGAGACATGGGTAACAGTTCGTTCCTAAGACATAGGTAACACAATCGCCCCGAAGGGATTGTCTAGGGGTTGCAGGGTCCTTTCCTCCAGATCGATATAGCCGAGATCATAGTCCATAAAGCTGACCAGCCAGATGCTGTCGTCGACTTCCTTGACGCCCACCGCCTGACCGGCCAGGGATCTGGTGAGGTTGATCTTCTTTCTGTACAAGCACAGGCGTCCGCAGTTGGTCACCATCACGGTCCGGTCGTGAAAGGGGTAGAGCGGCTCCGGGATGCCTGCATAGGGTCTGGGCGAAGGGCTGTAGACCTCGGCAGGGCACTTCATCGCCAGCGCCTCATGCGGACGCTCGTTGTTAAATTCTTCTAAGAAGGCGTCGAACTTAGCCTGCTGTTGTAGCAGGTTGGCGCCGGCGGGCCGGGTAGCTTCCTGCTTCAAGGTGCGGTGCATGCGCTCATGCCGGCCGTTCTGCTGTGGATGCCCAGGTTTGATCCGTTCGATGCGGATGCCCAAGCGCAGCCACCATACCGACAGCTTGGAGAGGTTAAAGAGTCCGTTGGGCGAAGCAAACGGCACGCCATTGTCGGAGCGGATCGCCTGCGGCAAACCCCGCTCGCGGAACAGACGCTCGAAGGCCGTAAATGCCGACTCTTCGCGGTTGGACTGCAAGGCTTCGCACAACAACAGGTAGCGTGAAGCGTGATCCGTGACGGTGAGCGGATAACAGTAGCGTTTGTCTGTTAACTGGAACTCGCCCTTGTAGTCGGTACACCACAGCTCGTTGGGGACCGAGCCAGCCGACAGCGGTGTTCCCTCAGCGCGCGTGCGCGATCGCGTGGCCCGCACCACCATTCCATGCCGGTCCAAGATGGCATGAATCGTACTGCAGGCCGGGACCTTCACGGCATGCGGCAAGCGGCGCAGCAGACGCTCGCGGATCTTGCGTGCGCCCCAGTGCGGCTTGTCCCGCTGGGCCGCTACGATGGCGGCTTCCACCGGCTCGGGTAACTGGTTGGCGTAGCGAAACGGTCTGCGCGTTCGATCCGTCAGCCCTTCCCAGCCACATTCTTCATAGCGCTCCAGGATCTTGTAGCCGGTCTTGCGCGAGATCCCGAACTCCCGGCACAGGGAAGCCATGCTTTCCCCGTCCTTCTGCCGAATCACGAAGCGTATGCGTTCATCCATAACAGAGCGTTCCTTCCATGGCATCCCACCCTTCCCTCCCTTCGAGGGCAAAAGTGTAACCCATGTCTCCGGTACGTTCTGTTACCTATGTCTCGGGTCGCTCAACAAGTTCTCGCAAATGGCGCGCTGAGTTCGATCATCTAAATTGGCCCACTTCGATCGTCTGATTTGGCCGCCCTGGCAACCCCGGAATGAAACGATTCCGGGATGGACAGGAGAGGCAAAGTGGAACTATTCGAAGAGATCCGACGCGGGTACGCCGCCGGAGAGACGATTAAGAAGCTGGCGAGGAAGCACGGCGTTCACCGGCGGATGGTGCGCCAGGCGATCGCTAGTGCGACCCCGCCGGAGCGGAAGAAAGTCATCCGGAACCGACCGAGGCTGGGGCCGGTAAGAGAACACATTGAACGCATGCTGGAAAGCGACCGGCAAGCGCCACGCAAACAGCGGCACACAGCGCACCGGGTGTGGGTCCGACTGCGGGAAGAGTATCCCGAACTGGCCATCGGAGAGCCGACCGTGCGGCGATACGTAGCGCAGCGGAAGCGTGAACTGGGCTTGAGCGGTCGCGAGGTATTCGTACCGCAGAGCTACAGTTGGGGCCAGGAAGCGCAGGTCGATTGGTTCGAAGCGGTGGCGACGCTGGGCGGGGAACGTTTGAAGCTGCAGTTTTTCGCGATGCGCAGCATGGCCTCCGGCGACGCGTTCCACCGGGCTTACACTAACGCCACGCAACAAGCGTTTCTGGAAGGACACGAGCACGCCTTCGCCTATTTTCACGGCGTCTTCCGGACGCTACGCTATGACAACCTTACGCTGGCGGTGAAGAAAATCCTGCGCGGGAGGCAGCGCGTGGAAACCGAGCGGGTGATCGCCTTCCGGTCGCACTGGGGATTCCGGAGCGAATACTGCAATCCGGCCAGCGGCCACGAAAAAGGAGGCGTGGAAGGAGAGCTGGGTTGGTACCGTCGCAACTGGCTGGTGCCGGTTCCGGAGGCAGACGATCTGGAAAGTCTGAACCGGCAGTTGCTGGCGGCATGCGTGGCCACTCGGAGCCGCACCATCAGCGGTAGAAACATGACGCTGGGCGAAGCGGGCCGGATCGAACAACCGCACTTGTTGCCGATGGCGGCGGAAGGCTTCGGAATCCACGAAACACTGTACCCGCTGGTGGTGAATGGCAAAGGCTGCGTGAAAGTGAAAACCAACTGGTACTCGACGCCGCTGTGGCCCGGACTGCGCGTGACGGCGCGGCTCTGGCCGTCGTTGGTCAGCATAGAACACGATGGCAACTGCGTGGCGCGGCACCCGCGCAACTACGGCCGCGGACACCAGATTCTCAGCCTGGAACATTACCTCGACGTGCTGGAAAAGAAACCCGGCGCCATGGCCGGATCGACACCGCTAGAGCAATGGCGGCAGGCCGGGCGATGGCCAGAGTGTCTGGACCGGATCTGGAGGAAACTCGATCAACGGCATGGCACCAGTGGTGGAACCAGAGAGATGATCACGCTGGTGCGAGCCGGGCTCGGCAGCGGATGGGACCGGTTGATCCAAGCGGTGGAAGACGCGCTGCGTCTCGGCGTGAGCGACGCGGCGGCGGTGCTGCACATCCTGAACATGCCGGACCCGGAACAGCGCCGGCGCTACGCCATCGCGCTGTCGGAGGAGTTGGCGCAGTTCGAGCGCCCGCAACCGGTCATGGATGATTACGATTTGCTTCTGGCGACGAAGGTGATTCAATGAAGAACCAAAGCGAAGCGCTGGAACACGCCAGTGTGCGGCAGTACTGCAGGGCTGTGCGCGTGCCGACCATCGGGGCCAACTTCGTCTCCTTAGCCGAGCAAGCGGTGAAGGAGAATCACACTCACATTCGGTATCTTGAAGCGCTGCTTCAGATGGAGGCTGAGGAACGGGACCGGCATGCGATTGCCAATCGCACGCGCGAGGCGCAACTGCCGCGCCTGAAAACGTTGGAGGAGTTCGATTTTGCGCAGGCTCCGCAGATCCCGGCGGTGAAGATTCGCGAGCTGGCCGAAGGCGGCTACATCGAGCGGACCGAGCCGGTCGTGCTGATCGGGGAATGTGGAACAGGAAAGACTCATCTGGCGACCGGACTCTGCCTGGCCGCATGCCGGCAGAAACGGCGCGTGCGATTCTCCACCGCGGCGGCGCTAGTGAACGAACTGGTGGAAGCCAAACAGAATAATCAAGTGCGGCGCGTGATGGCGCGTTGGCTGAAATACGATCTGATCGCGCTCGATGAAGTCGGCTACGTGCCCCTGGCCGATATCGGCGCGGAGTTTCTATTCCAGGTGATTTCGGAGCGCGCCGAAAGAGCGGCCCTGATCGTGACCACGAATCTGCCTTTCTCGGAATGGACGGCGGTGTTTCCCAATCCGCGCTTATGTAAAGCTCTGCTCGATCGCGTTACCGACCGCGCTCACATCATCGAGACCGGAACCGAATCGTTCCGCTTCCGCAGGACCATGGAAAGGAGGAAGAAGAAACCGTGAAGCCACGGCGGGGCTGCCGCCTGGAAGCGTTGTCGAAAGTGGAACCGGTTTGAGTTTTTAAGGCATGAGCAAATCTATCAATCCGATGTATTTCGTGATGCCGGGGGCGAGCTGTTCCAGCGTCGTCCCCCGGTCCCATCGTCTTGATGAGTTTGCGGCCAGCTATTCCTTGGCGGTTTGCTCTCCAGCATGGCCCGCCTCCGCTTCACCAGCCGGTCTCCATTCTCAGGCCGCCGCAAGAACTCTGTCAACCGTTACCTTCCAGAATCCGCAGAATCGTGCGCTGGACTTGAGGGACCGGCCCAGGCAAACTATTAACTTCCGGGGGGCCAAATCAGATGATCGAAGTGGGCCAGGCCGGATGATCGAACTCACGCCTCGGCGATTTCCTTTTCGATCGCG
>Ga0210384_10004904_pt1 | contig 14791 bp, 12 predicted proteins | sample IncBWH2MmetaG_FD_160574 | JGI IMG/M metagenome (GOLD analysis project Ga0210384, IMG submission 160574) | Forest soil microbial communities from Barre Woods Harvard Forest LTER site, Petersham, Massachusetts, United States - Inc-BW-H-2-M | ecosystem: Environmental > Terrestrial > Soil >...
CCCGGCGGTGGGGTACAGAATGGCGACTGCCGCTGATGATCGCGCGCAACTTTTCCGAAGGGCCGGTCTGGAAGGGCCTCACGTTCCACTGGGCCATTCGGCGACTTCAAGCTCGCTACGCTCCACAGCTTGGCGACGCCGGACCGGTCGGTGCCTCTTCTTCTTTGGAAAGGGATCGGCCCCGTGACGATCGGCATCGTGGGCACCGCCGATAGTGGTCGGTCTTCAAGAACTGCTGAATCGGAGACTCGGTGAGCGGACCATTTTGAGTCGCCTTTCCACGGGGGACTCTGGACGAGTCATCCCCACGGTGAGCCGATCCAGCTCTTCGAGCTCGGTCACGTGAGCCTGCTCTGCGGCTGGGTTCCTGTAGATGGTACGGCGGAGACCCGGTCCGTGACGGCCTCCATGGGCCGCGCCTTGCGAATCCATCCGGATCAGGCGTGGGCGCAGTGGTCGCTTCCCGGCCTCTCGGTGGGGCTGCTGGAAGTAGGTGCAGTCAACGCGCAAGATGTGTACAAACCCGCCGTCACCTCCGACGGCAGATACCATCTGTGGATGGTCGGTGAAGCCTTTGGCAGCACCGGGCTCATCGGCGTGGCGGAAACCGATGACACGTCCACGATCGCGTTCCGGCAAACACTACTCGGTAGTCTGCTCAAGTACGGCGTCGAGGCAATCACCCATCTAGATGGGGAGTATCTAATTGTGCTCTGGGACGGCCGGGAGCGGATTCTGACGCTTCTCAACGACCGCTTCGCCGGTGCGCCACTGTACTGGGCACGCTCGGCCGAAGGATTCGCGTTCGCGAGCGGCGTGCGCGGGGTTCTTATGGCGCCCGGAGTCCCGACCGATTTCGATCCCGAGGCCATTCGTGAGGCTGTGACGTTCGGGGGGTTTCGGCTCGGCGATCGGACCAACGTCGCTGCCGTCAAGATGGTGCCGGGGGCTTCCAGGATCACCGTACGAAAGGCCTCGCCATCGTTCAGCCGCTACTGGAAGTGGGGCGACATTCCGACTCAGCCGCGCCGGGCATTCCGAGAGCTCATCGAGCAGGCACATTACCTATGGCGACAGACAATCCGGCAACGTCTTCGCGGTGCCGTCCAGCCGGGACAGACATTGAGCGGCGGCCTGGACAGCCGGGCGATACTCGCCGAAGCTGCGCGACTCGCACCCCGGTGGACTGCGATCACCTACGGGGTGCCCCGCTGCGACGACGCGCGCTACGCACGGCGAGCCGCGGAAGCAATGGGCGCGACCTGGGTGTTCTACCCTCTCTACAAGGGCCGCAACCCTGACTGGCTCGACGATCGCACCAGGTACATCCAGCAAACCGATGGCCTGATCCAACTCGTGGATCTGATGCACTTGGAGTCGATGCCGCTCCAGGCGCAGCTGTTGGATCTCCACGTATCGGGCTACGGTGGCGACGCCATTTGCGGCACGACCTACGACGAGATCCGAGATGCGGAGAGCTATCTAGCCAAGATGCCGTTTTACGGAACTCCAATCGGCTGGTCGTGGAGCCGGGCGCTCGATTGGGCGAAGGAGGTCATTCGCAAGCTCGACGGTGCTCCCATGCGTCTGGCAGTCTTCGACCACAAGTACCCGCAGGCAATTCACCGCAACTACCAGGCACCGACCGTGCGACTGACTGTACGTAAACCCTTCACGGCCTACGCTGTATTTGATTTTTTTGAGGGGGTGGACGAATCAGCACGAAGGCAGCATCTTTACGAAAGAATGCTTCGAACCCACTATCCTGCGTGTTTTGCGTACATTCCAAATCAGAAGACAGGACTTCCGATCCTGAGCCCGGGGTGGTTGCTTCAAATCGAACGAATGCGGCGCTGGGCATGGCGGCAACTACAGCCACGTCTCGCTCGACTGTCGCCATATGTCCGCCCGCGGATCCGCTACTACCACGCCGACGAGATCTATTGGCGCGCGCCAGATGCTCGTACCCGGATCGAGGGCACGATCCTGCGTCCGGACTCACTGGTCTGTGGGATCCTAGGGCGCGCCGCTGTGAGTCAGCTGGTTTCCGACTGGTTTGATCGTCTGGCTGCCCCGACCCAGGTGATCGGAGCGCTGTACGTGTATGAGGCGTACCATCGTGATCTAGCCGCCCAATTGCACAGGGCGAGAACTCCGTAGTCCCTGTCCCCGCGGCCAGATAACGCGCATGCACCGATTATTTCAGCGCAGCAGGGTGACGGGTTATAGAAAGAGAGGCACCATGACCGCCCGGGCCTTGACGCGTTCGACGGTGCGCAGGGCCGGAACGGTTCTGCTGGCGCATCCTTCGACCCGGCGCCTCATGCGTGCATGGTACGCGCTAGGGCCAGATGCCGGCCGGGAGCTCTTCGTGCGCTGCTTCCGGATGTCGGATATCACGCGGTCTTTCTTCTGGGACGTAGCCTTCCCCGCCGGGCACATGCGGGTGCCCGTCTCGCCAGAGTACTCTCAATCGCGGGGAATGGCCGCTCGGCTGCTTGTCAGACGAGCCAGCCCTCTTTCCCCTATACGACGCCTTCATCCGGCTCGGCCGCGGCGATCGCGTCTTCTTCGATGTAGGCGCGAACCATGGCACGCATTCCTTTCGCTTTCTGGCGGCCGGCTATCGGTGCGCATTGTTCGAACCGCAGACACCGTGCACGCGTTTCCTGCGCGCGGTCGCGCGCGCCAATGGGTGGACGCCCGTGATTGAGGAGGTGGCACTCTCGGATAGGGCCGGGGAGGCGACGTTCTATGTCTCCGACATGACGTGGTACAGCAGCTTCAGCCGTGAGCACGTAGAGACTCACGAGCAAGCGTACCCGATGGCGGTCCGGCGCGACACGCTGGACGCGGCGAGCCGCCGTATAGGGCTACACCCTAGCCTCTTCAAGATCGACGTGGAGGGCGCTGAGGCCGCCGTCGTCGTCGGAGCTCAGCGCACGATCGAGGAGACCCGGCCCGCCGTGGTCGTCGAGATGCTTCGCGGTGCGCGCTCGCGGCAGCCTCTCTTCGAGTTCTTCACGCGGCGTGGGTACACGGTGACGGCCGTTCGCACAGGCGCCCTGGTCCCAATTGTTAGTGCGAGCGCTTTGGAAGCGTGCCAGGACGAGGATTTCCTCTTCTGCCCCGACACCGCTCTACCGCGTGACCTGATGGCGGCACTTCGATGGTGATCGGTTCTCGGTAGCTCGAAAGCTTGGTTGTGCGTTTATCGAAGGGTGTCAATTGAAGGGTCAGATATTCGTTGAAGGGAAACGCCTGTTCGGATCGCCGAGGACGGTGTGGAGTTGCCCCGGTTGGTGGAGGGTGAACTGCTTTCGACATCGTCACGCCACAGCACCGAGGGGGATTCGGAGATAGCACCGCCCTGGGCGAGCGCCGGTTCCGTGCGACCGCTCGAGCATCATGGGAGACAGGTAATCGATCGCGGAATGGTGGCGCGCGGATTGTAACAGCCTTCGATGAAGTCGAACGCCGCTAGACGGGCGTCGGCCTGAGTCTAGAAGCGGTGGCGATGCTGCAGGTGCACCGGGCCCTGGATTGTATGGTCGGTGAGCTTATTCCAGCCGCCGCGGAAACGGGACTTGTCGCCTTCAGCATGTGCGGCATGGGACCGAACCACTACGACATCCCGTCGATGGTTCTTCTGCCAGGACTGCTGTACCGCAACGCCTTCGGTCACCCGCTCTCACTTCCCCCGCTCCAGCACCAGCAGTCGATACCGCACGTCAGATACTGCGGCTGGACTGCGGTCGCTCCTTGACTGCACGCCACCCGGCGGAGCATGATGCAGCCGGCCCCCGAGTGATGGTTGGGGCAGACCGGTGTGGGCGCGCGCGTTGTCCGCGCTGCCGGTGTTCAAGGCGCTAGCTGCCCGCGGTGCAACGAACGTCCCGTTAGTGTTTCCGATGCACTCCAGCACGGGGGCAGGGCGAACGCGCACGACCCACAATGGCCCCGCCGATTGACGAAGGTGAATGCGACCCGAACTCGCGAATAGATGACGTACGCGATTGGAAGCCCGCACGAGCGCATCGATCGGAGCGCTCGGCTCACCACGCTCGATTGCCTTAGAGGCATGGCGGCGGCGGGTGTCACCTGGTTTCACATCACGAACGGCAATCCGGAGTTCTCGCCGCCCGCGCTGCTCAGAACGTCGGGCGCCCAGGGGTGGCTGGGCGTCGAGATGTTCTTCGTCATCTCGGGCTTCGTCATCCCCTACGCGCTTCACGCCGCCAAATACCGCCTCCGCGACTACTGGCGCTTCCTGCTGAAACGCATCCTACGTCTAGATCCGCCCTACTTCGCCTCGATACCCCTGGTGATCGCGCTGACCTACGTCTCGGCTGCGTTGCCGGGATTCCGCGGACAGTCCCCGTCGTACACGATGCTGCAGCTCATCTCACACGCAGGTTATCTGACGAGCTTCTTTGAGTACCCTTGGGTGAACCCCGTGTACTGGAGCCTCGCGCTGGAGTTCAGTACTATCTCCTAATCGGGCTCTTGTTTCCGCTTGTCCAGCATCGGCGCGCGTGGATCCGTGCCGCTGTACTGATTGGTGTCTCCGTTGCAGCATTGACAGTCTCGAATCCCCTGCTCGTCTGGCCGTGGTGTTCGCTATTCATTCTGGGCATCCTCACGTTTCAGTTCCGTGAAGGAGCTCTATCGTGGGGATGGTACACGCTTGGCGTGGGGCTCGCTGGTGTCGGAAGCGCCTTCACGCTGGGCGTGTTGGTCGCACTCGTTGGAGTTGCGACAGCGCTGCTCATCGCTCTTGTGGACATCCGGAGTCGAACACTGCTGTTCCTCGGCAAGATCTCGTACTCGTTGTATCTCGTACACGTGCCGATTGGTGGACGCGTCATTAACATGAGCCTGAAGTTCCCGGTGAGCCCGACGGGCAAGGTCGGCGTATGTATAGCGGCGTTCTTGGTGTCGGTCGCCGCCGCCCATCTGTTCTATCGGCTCGTGAAGCGGCCGGCCCGATCGTGGGCGGCCCGTATCCACTATGGCGAATGCGCAGGCGGTGCGGCAGACCGCCAGGCACTGGAGCGTCCCCTCGACCTCACTTTGGAGACCACGGGCGAGGCACCGCCAGCGGTCCGCGATTGACGCGACAGAATCCCTCCGAGTACATGCGCGTGCTCAGCGTGAATCACCGGCATTGCGGGTCTCGGCTTGGCCCTTGCCCGTTGCCGGGCTCGCCTCGCCCGACGGGCGGGCGCCCCGTCCGCATAGGCTAGGTCTCAGAGTCAGTTCGTCGTCAGCGGAGATGGGACTCCAAGGTGACGCGGCAAACCTATGAGTGCTCGCACGGATTCGCTGGCGGCCGAAATGCAGGTCCATTGCGAGACCGATACCGTGCTGGCGCCTGTGATCAGTGCGACGGGCATGCCGATCTCCTTGGCTCTCCCTCCCCTACACCTAGGGAGGAGGAGGGACAGTCGCGGGGTGGGCATCAGAGGACTGAGGTTGCCGTCATGCGGAGGAGATCGAGCTGCAAGTGATCGGAACTGCGACCTCAGGAAGGAAGACCAATCCTCAGCTAGCCCGGGACTAAAAGAAGGCTTTCGCACTGGATTGAACCGTCGTCGACGAAACGTGTGGGACGTTTAGTCCCTGTTTCAGGGTCTCTTCAAACGTCGTGTAAGATCGCCCCGACACTCTGCTTCGAGAAGTGTCTTGTACTCCTTCAGCTCTCTCAATGTCTTTGCAAGAACTTCTTTGGCCCTTTGTTCGTAGCGTCGCCGCGCCCCTGCAGGCAATTGGGACAGGTAGTCACTTTCGAGTTCCGCTAGCAGCTGACTAACCATACGCCCCAACCGCTGAGCTGCAATCGGTAAACGGACAGGCTGAGGGGCTCGCGTCCCAGAACCCGCAGCATCGCCGTGGAGAAGCCAGGCGACGCTTGCCCCCGCAATCTCGGCGATCCTCTGCAAGAGATCAAAACGCGGAATTCGCCTGCCTCGTAACGAGCGACCGAGACCTTGGTTAGCCCGAGTCTATCTCCGAGTCCCTGCTGCGTGAGATGGAGGGCCTGCCGCGTTGGGCGGACACGCGTTCACCGCACCTGTTTGGCTAGGTGGAGCAAGTATCTAGGACGGCGCTCAACGCTCTGCTCGATATTCAGCAATTAGCCGAGCCCTAACGTCGGCTAGTTCTCTCTCGACGTTGGCCACAATTTCGTCAAGGTTTGCTGTGACCCGGAGTTCGATCGCTCTCACCCGCTCCTGGTACTGCTCTCGATACCGGGAAGGCAATCCGTCCAGCTCAGGCATTCTGCGCAGCAGGAGTTCTTGGATTTCCAGCATCTTCCTACTGGAGGGGAGAGCTTCGTCGTCGGTACGGGTCTTCCCGGCTGATCCGATGTACTCCTCGATCCTCGGCCGCAGATGACGAGGAATCGGTCTGACTCGGCCCCACTCGCTGGCTGCCGCTGCCGTAACACCGAACAGCTTCGCTAACGCGGACGCGCCTCCCGCCTTCTCCTTCGCAGATCCGGCTAAGCGAGCGTCTTCTTTCGTGATTTTTCGGGGCGGCGATTTTGGTACTCGCACTGTTCAGATATCTTTATAAATAGCCTTGACACTTTTAAGATTTCTTACTACGATAGCGATCGGCAACAGGCACGCTACGCGAAGACACGGTGGAAAGGCAATCCCCGAGGCAGGGAGGGAGCGTCACCTCAGTCGGGATGCAAGTTCGACGTCCGCAAAGCCAGAAACAAGGGGGGCGCAACAATGAGCAGCCTTAAACGATGGCGCCAAGTCGGCCAAGGGCAATTCCAGAAATGGGAGACGCCTGGACAAGAGCTCGAAGGCACCTGGCAAGGAATGCATGAGGGACGCTTCGGAGCCCTCGGGACGTTGGAGGCGGCAGACGGGCGCCTCACCTTCCCTCTTCCAGTGGCCCTGCGGGACCGTCTCGCCCAGATCCGGCCGGGCGCCCTGGTACTCGTTCGTTATACGGGCCTCCAGACCTCCAACGCCGGCCGGACCTTCAAGGGCTTCGAGGTCTTTGTGGCCGAGCCGGAAGGCTGGGGCGAGCCCATGACCCCGTTACCCCTCCCATTCGGGAAGGACGCCTGACATGGCCCCCGTGACTGCGCCGGCACCTAGGCCATCGTGGCGTGACCGGTTCTACACGATTGACGGACAGCGGCTACCCTCCGTGACCACCATCCTCGACATCATCGCCAAGCCCGCCCTGGGGCCCTGGTACGCGAAGGAAGAGCGCCGGTATTTCGAGACGGCCATGCTCGAGGTTCTCTCCCGCCCCGGAGCCCGGGATCCCGAGTTCGTGCTGGCAGCGGTCGCTCAGGCCGTCACCGGAGTCAAAGCCGCGGATCGCGAGAAGCAAAAGGCGGCGGCCATCGGCACGGCCGTCCATGCCGGCATCGAGTGGGAACTCCGGCGGCAGCTGGGCGAGGATGCCGGCCCGGCACTCCAGCTGCCCGAGGCAGCGGCCTGGGCCGTCGAGAGCTGGAAGGACTGGGCCCGGAGCGTGACCTTGGAGCCCCTGGCCATCGAGCGAACGGTCTACTGCTTGGCGTGTGGCTACGCAGGCACCCTCGACCTCTACGCCCGGGTCAAAGGGATCCTAACGGTGCTCGATTGGAAGAGCGGGAAGGCCATCTACCCGGAGGCCTTCCTCCAGAATCTCGCCTACCGCCATGCGGCGACGCATGCCGGGCTCCCCTCTGCCCAGGGCCTCATCGTCCGACTCCCGAAGCATCTCGATGACCCGGCCTGGGAAGTGATGCCGGTGCCGGCCACGCTCACGCTGGAGGACTTCCTCGCCGCCCTGCGTCTGTGGCGCTGGCAGCGGGCGATGAACGGGCAGCCGACCGGCGATCAGCGCGGGGACCGCGCGAGCCATTGCGAGGTCTCGTCCTCAAAGAGTGCGACCGGGGTCCGATGAGTACGACGTTGACCAACGACCCCGTTCCGGGGGCCCCCTGGGCGGCGGTGGCGCGGTTCCTGACGCAATACCCCACAGGGAGCCGGGCCGAGGCCCTGCACCTGGCCCTGCAATCCCTCCGGGCTCGGGTTGAACCGGACCGGGTGCTCGCTGCGAGCTCGCCTGGGAGATGCACGTCCACGGGTATTGGAGCCAAATCCGCCGGCCGGATGGCGGCGCCTACGAGACCGAGGAGGCCTACTTCCGTGATGTGCTTGGCCTGGCCTCCTGGAGAACCGCCTACAAGCGGCTGGCCATCGGCCGCATGCTGATGGGCTTTGAAGAGCCCGAGCGGAACCAGCTCCGGGCGGCCATTGGCGCGGTGGGCCTCGCGAAGGCCACGGTCGTGGTCCCGGCTATCGAGCGGCTGCGGGACTGGAAGCCCTGGCTCGAGTGGGCGGGCCAGCTGCCGACGGTGACCCTGCAGGAGAAAGTCTCGGCGGCGCTCGATGCCCTGCCCCGGGGTCGGGAGCCCAGTCCCCCCGGGGAGCGCTTTCGGCGCACAGTGCTGGCGGCGATGCCCGACATCGAGGCCATGGAGCTCGTGTACCGGTTCTTCGAGGTCGGGGCCGAGGTCGTGGGGACGCCGCATCCGATCGGGATCTTTCTGGCGGGCTGTCGGGAGTGTCTCGGCGAGTGGGAACTCCAGGCCAGCCAGTGGTCTCACCCATCGTCCGGCAGAGGGCGCGAGCCGATCGCGCTCGACCAGACCGTTTGCCCACATGGGCAAACGGCCGAGCCGGAACCGGACGGCGATGCGCAGACATAGATTTTGCCCACGTGGGCAAACCCGGGGGCGGCGCTGATGGTGAGGCGATCGCTCCAGGCTCGCGTGCGCGTTGGCGCCGCCGCGCGCCGCCGGATCCAAGATGGCGGCCCGCGCGCCACCGGGCGCCCCGCGGCCTCCCTGGAGGAGTGGGCGGCGATCCGCCGGGTGGTGGTCCGGCGCGCCCGCTGGAGGTGCCAGGCCTGTGGCCGCATGGGCGCCCTCGAGGTCCACCATGTCGTCAAGCGGGCCCAGGGAGGCTCAGATTTCGATCTCGACCGCCTGGTCGCACTCTGTCCGCCCTGCCATGCCCAAACGGATGCCCCCTACGCGCGCGGCCGCCTAGTCATCACCCCGGTCGGCGCCGGCCGCTTCGCCATCGAGATCACCCGAGGAGCTGACAAGTGGGCCATCCGCACGTAGTCGACCAACCGACCGGCCCACCACCCGAGAGGGCGGGCCACTACTGGTGCGCGCCGGAGAAGAGCCCGACGTAGCCGGACACCGGAGCCGGCCCCACGCTTCTCTAGCTTCGGGACTCCGGGCGTGCCGCTCTAGCCGGCGCGATCGCGGGGAACCGCCTCGCCCCCGGCTCTGGGTTCTCCACGCTTCTGATCCCAGCGCCGCCGCTCCGTAGCCGCAGCGTCGAGTCCACCCGCTTCGTCGAGCACCACCCCGTAGACAGTCTCGGCGCGGGGTCGCGTGACGTATCCCTCCGTGACGTCGCGGGCGACGCGGGCGGGGTCGCGATCAAAGGGCGAGCCGTAGCCGCCTCCTCCACAGCACACGCCCACGATGGTCTCGTCCCGCTCAAGGCGGATGGCCACAAGCCCACCCAGTTCGACCCGCTCGCCCGAGGCCAAGCGGCGGTAGTTGCGCGCGGGGGCGCCAGCTAGTCCGCCTTGGACGCCGATCGGTCCGTTCATCCGACCGTCCACAGCGAAGATGACGTCGACCGGCTCCTGCACCGGGCCGAACTCAACGGAGAGCGCAGGCGCGCCTCGCCAGCGGCCAGCGCCCTCGCTGTCCGGCACGAGGCGCCGCTCGTGGACCCGGATCGGGTACTGAAGCTCATCGATCTCGACGCTGTCCCACAGGCACATCCCTGCCGTCCCCGGGGTGAGGATCGTGAGCCAACCGTCCGCGGTCGGTGACGCGCCGCCGAGGGTCTGACCCAGGATCACCTGGTTGACGAAGGGCGCACCACCCCGACGCGCATCACGCCCAGAGATCACCCCATCGCCCGCGCTCATGATGGCGCCGTGCTCGGCCATACCGAACCCGTCGCCAAGTTGGGCGAGCGCGGCCTGCACGGCGTTGATGACGCGGTCGGCGAGATTCGTCGTGGCGAGTGAGCAGCTCGTGGGATGGCGGGGGACGCCGACGGCGCAGTTGTCGCGGAGCCGGATCCCGATCCGCCGAAAGCTCCCGGCATTGGGCGGCACGGTTGCGCCGATGCCGTTGAACACCCCGATCATCGCGGCAGTGCGCGCCGTCGCCTCGCTCAGATTCAGCCCACACGGCAAGCAGTCGACGTTCTCCCGCAGGTCGACCTCGATCCGCGCGGCCACCGGGTCGATGCTCACCACGGTCCGTACCGGCACACCGGTCTCGGGCGTCCCCGGAAAGGGATCGTGGACACTGACGCCGATCACGCGGCCGGTGGGCAGGCGTTTCAGTGCGCCCACCATGCGCTGCTCGCTATAGTCGAACCACGCCTCGACGAACTCCAGGAGCGGGCCCCAGCCGATCTCCGCGCCCAGCGCGAGGAGTTCCCGCTCCCCGATCCGCGCCGCGCCCAACGATGCCAGGTAGTCGCCGCGCCACTGCTCCGGCACGCGGATCCGCATCTCGCACAAGCGGACGATGTCCTCGACGTCGCGATAGGCGCGCTGCACTTGGACGCACGGGAAGATCAGCGCGCCCTCTTCATAGATGTCCCGCGCCGTCGCCATGTAGGTGGTGGGCTGGGCGTTGCCTATATCCGCCTGATGGGCCTTTGCCATCACGGTGAAGCGGTGGCGGCCGACCTCGTCGATCACCGGAACTAGGATCGAATGGTCGGCAGGGTGGGAGCAGCCGTGGTACGGCGAGTTATGCAGGAAGGCGTCGCCGCGCTCGAGGTGCGGGTGGAACTCCAGCATGGAGCGCGCCATGAGATCGGGTCCGCCCATGACGTGAATGGGCAGGCTCTCGCCCACGGTGATGAGCCGAGCGTCAGCGGTCAGAATGCAGCACGAGAAATCTCGGCCATTGTTGATGACGCCCGATCGCGCCGTCCGCAGCAACGTATTTTGCATCCGGGCGGCGATGCGGTCGAGCCGCCGAGAGAGGACAGCGAGCTTGATGCCGTCGATCCGGCCGCGCCCAGCACGCTCGTCCCCCACTAGGCTCACGGGGTAATCACCAGGCTTCCTCGCGGGGTGCGCCAGGCCACCGCCCCCGGATCAACCACGACCGTGGTGACCGGCGACTCCACGATGACCGGCCCGACGTAGGGCACGTCGCGTGCCATCGTCGCCAGGGATACCACGATGGCGTGCACCCGGCCGGGCCCGTCGAAGTACACGGCCCGCGACGAGGTGCGTGTCGGCGCGGGCGAGGGTTCGACCACACCTCCGACCTCCGAGGCGCGCAGCGTACATCGCGCGCGCGCCCGCCACGTCACGAACTCGATCTCGGACCCGGGATCGTCAATGGCGAAGATCTCTCGGTGGATGGCGTGAACGTCCGCGATCAGCAACTTGCGATCACCGGGCCCGGCCAAACGCGAGTCGCGGAGGGGCACCTCTATCTCCCAGATCTGCCGCGCGTAGCGCGCCTCCACCGAGAAGTCGATCGCGGTGGCGCGCGCCCGCGCGCCCGGCCCCACCATGAACTGGCGGCACCGCTCCTCAAGATCGGCCAGGACCGCGTTCACACCTTCGCCGTCGAACTCGCCGGCGGTGGTCAGGTGGATGTGGGAGAACTCTCCCACGAGCTCAGACATCAGCGCCCCGGCCGCGCTGAGCGCCGCGGCCACGTCGGGGATAACCACTCGCTGGCACCCGAGACGGCGGGCGAGCGAGACAGCGTTTAGCCCTGCCGCGCCGCCACCGCCCACCAGGGTGGCCGAACGTGGATCGATGCCCTGATTAACCGTGATTCCCTCGATGGCGCCGACCATATTCTCGGTCATCACGGTCAGGACGGCGGCGGCCGCCTGGTCAACGCCCAGGCCGAGCGGCGCCGCCACCTGCGCGCGCAGGGCGGCGGCCGCGGCGCTAGTGTCGAGGGTCAGGCGACCGCCCAGGAAGAACTCTGGGTCGAGATAGCCGAGGACGAGCGCGGCATCGGTCACCGTCGGCCGTGTGCCGCCCTGACCGTAGCAAGCAGGACCGGGCACCGCACCGGCGCTTGACGGGCCCACCCGGAGGAGCCCGGCCTCGTCAACCACGGCAATGCTGCCGCCCCCTGCACCGATGATGCGCACGTCGACAGAGGGAAACCCGGTCATGTGGCCACGGTATGGATGGCCGATCCACGTTTCGCGTGTCCATGGGATTCGCCCCCGGCGGACGAGGCTCACGTCGTAACTCGTGCCGCCAGTATCGGCGATGATGGCGGTGTCGGTGCCGCCCTCGGCCATCGCGTACTCCCGCCCGGCCACCGGCGCCATGGCCGGGCCCGACTTCACCGCGTGGATCGGGGCGCGCGCAATGTCCCCGGCCTCCATCACGCCGCCTTGCGAGGTCACCACCATCACGTCGCCGGCGAACCCCGCGGCCCGCAACCGGGCGCTCATGGTGGCGAGGTACGCTCCCATCAGCGGCTTGAGGGACGCGTCGATACAGGTCGCCGAGGCGCGCCGGTATTCTCGGATCGACGGGTTCACGGCGTGCGACAGGCTGACCGCCACGCCGGGCAAATGTTGGGCGAGGAGCTCGCCGATCCTCCGCTCGTGCTGCGAGTTGACAATTGACCACAGCAGGCACACGCCGATCGCCTCGACGCCCTCCGCCGCCAAGGTCGGCATGAGGGAACGCACCGCTCCCTCGTCGAGCGGGCGGAGCACGCGGCCGTCAGCGCCGATCCGCTCCGGCACCTCGAACGTCAGCGCCCGCGGAACGTACGGCTCCGGGTTCGGGACGCTGTAGTCGAACATGGGCAGTCCCATGCGGCCCGCCTCGCGGAAGACCAGGATGTCAGGATGTCCGTAAGTGGTGAGAAAGGCCGTCTTCGCCGTCCGTCCAGTGAGAACGGCGTTCGTCGCGATGGTGGTGCCGTGGATCAACAGATCGCCGCGGGCCAGGAGCGAGCGTGCCTCGATACCGCGATCCGCGGCGGCAAGGTCGAAGGCGGCCAGCACTCCCGCGACCGGGTCGTTCGGCGTCGTGGGTGTCTTGTACACATGGAGACCCTCCTCGTCCTCGACAAGGAGGTCGGTGAAGGTTCCACCGGTATCGACGGCGAATCGCATCGGCACGAGCTGGGCTCTCTCGGCCCGCGGTGTCCGCGGGCCCACGAGATCGGAGACCGCCCGATACTACGACCCGTTCCCGGACGATTCAAGCCGCACGCGCGCCTTGACCCAGGGCGGAGTCTCGGTCTATTCTGCCGGCGCCCGGCCACGTCGGCGTTCCCGGCGCGCATTGAACGAGTCACCTCTCCGCCACAGCAGGAGGGATTCATGATTGGGCGACCCGCCAATCGTTCGACAAAGTGGTCCTCCGCTCGCGTCGTACCCTTTCGGAGCTTCCTCGGCCTCGCCCTCCTCGCGGTAGCGACACTGGGCGTGCCGGAGGCCGGCGCGCAAGGATCGCCGGTTGACTGCCTGGCGTCACCCCCGCGCAATCAGGACCTGACGGTAGTCGCCGCCTACGCGGCGAGCCCGCCTGCGGTGGATGAGGTCGCGTTCACCATGGAAACGGAGAACCTAATGGCCCTCACGTACGGGGGCGACCTCATGCAGTACAAGCCCATCTGGTACCCGGACTACAAGGTTTGCGGTGCCGGCGTGAGCCTGTCCGGGGACGCCGCGGTGATGGGCCGGTGGGCGCAAAGCTGGAAGGCCTCGGCCGACGGCACGACGTGGACCTTCGTGCTGAAGAAGGGCATCAAGAGCGCGGCCGGCAACGAGATGACCTGCGAGGACCAGCGCTGGTCCTGGGAGCGCGGGTTCGAGATGAAGGGCGTCAAGGTGTTCTTCGCTCAGGTCATAGGACTCAAAAGCGCTCAGGACGTGACCTGCCCTGACAAGTACACGGTGCAGTTCAAGATCAAGTCGGCCAACCCCCTCTTCCTCAAGCTCATGGCCATGAACTACTATGGCGGGCCTTTCGACGTGACGGAGGCGAAGAAGCACGCGACGGCCGCCGATCCGTGGGCAAAGGACTGGCTCAAGAGCAACACGGCCGGCTTCGGGCCCTACCAGCTCATCCGCAACATCCCGGGCCAGGAGATGGAACTCACCCGCAACCCCAACTACGAGCCCCGGCCGGCGGTCGGACGCATCCTGATCAAGATCATCCCCGACTCGGCGACCCGACTCGCACTCCTGAAACGTGGCGAGGTCGATTTCGCCATGCGGCTCCGCGAGCGCGAGTACCAGGAGGTGGCGAAGGACGCCAACCTACAGGTCGTGCGCCATGCCGCCAACTTCATCCCCTACTTCGGACCGGTCCAGACTAACCCGATCATGGCCAACGTGAAGGTGCGCCAGGCCCTCGCGTACGCCGTGCCCTACGACGAAATCCGACAGAAGGTCTATTTGGGCCAGGGGCTGCAGATCAAGAGCATCACACCGAAGATCTTCCCGAACTACACGGACCAATTTTGGCCATACAAGACGGACCTCGACAAGGCGCGGGCCCTGCTCCGCGACGCCGGGTTCCCGAACGGGTTCGACATGACCATCTCCTACGACAAAGCGATCCCGGAGATGGAAGAGGCTTGCATCCTCGTCAAGAGCAGCTTCGACAAGATCGGGCTCAAGACCAAGCTGGAGGGGCTCCCCTCCGCCGTGTACTCGGAGACCAAGTTCACGAAGAAGCAGATGGCCCACTGCGACAACTTCCAGTGGCC